>Ga0065182_1000617_pt1 | contig 15146 bp, 19 predicted proteins | sample CryGey02umfilter_2_FD_59208 | JGI IMG/M metagenome (GOLD analysis project Ga0065182, IMG submission 59208) | Groundwater microbial communities from aquifer in Utah, USA - Crystal Geyser 4/10/14 0.2 um filter (version 2) (version 2) | ecosystem: Environmental > Aquatic > Deep subsurface >...
CCGCTTTCAGACTTACAGGCAGCGATACATGAAGCGGGGAAGGCAAGTTTTATTAATGTGAGATTGAAACCCGAGTATCGTATAGAAACGATGATGGAAAATATCACGAGAGAGCTGGAGATCAAATTTCCTTTTATCGCGGCCATGAGGGCTGACGCGTTTATCGCCGAAAAGACGCAATTTATCGTAGTGGGCGAACAATTTTCTTTTCTTGTGGGCCTGATTACTATTATCGCGGTGGCTTTGGGCCTGGCGAATACCATGGTGGCCTCTGCTTTTGAAAAAAGAAAATTTCTCGCGATACTGCTTGCCCTTGGGTGGCAGAAGATAGAAATAGCGGCCCTTTTTGTGTTTGAAGCCCTTATCGTGGCAATAATAGGCGGCGCCATAGGGATATTTTTGGGTTTTAAAGGGACGGGGTATATTTTTGGGCTTACCAGTATCCAGGCGTTCGTCCCGGCATTGAACGTCGTTTTTGTGCTTAAGATCGTGGGTATGATCTTAGGCAGCGCTGTTGTCGCCGCTATACTACCTATATGGATGACATTGAATTCTGACCCTGTGGAGACAATAAGAAGTGAATGACATTGCCTTGCAAAAAAACATTTTCAGCACCCGGAACCTGCGTAAATTTTATCAGTCTACGCAAACCTTTGCCCTCCGCGACGTAAGCCTGGATGTTCCTGAAGGTGAATTTTTAGGCATTAGGGGCCCCAGCGGCAGCGGGAAAAGCACTCTCCTTTATCTTTTGGCCGGCCTGCTGACGCCGACGAGTGGTGAGATCTATTTTAAGGGCTGGCCCCTTGAGCGTTTAAGGAACAAAGCTGTTTACCGCAGGATAAACATAGGTTTTGTGTTCCAGGATTTTTATCTTTATCCCCGCTTTACTGTTTTAGAGAATATGCTCTTTTCGTGCCTGCGCAGGTTTATTGTCCCCGCGGCTATAATCAAGAAGGCAGAGGCGCAGCTTGAGTATTTGCATATTTTAAAGAAAAAAAACGTGCCGGTAGAAGTATTATCGGCGGGAGAGCGTCAGCGCGCCTGTATCGCGCGCGCTTTATTATATGAGCCTCAATGTATTTTGGCAGATGAACCTACGGGTAATTTGGACAGCGAGAATGCCAGGAATATCATGGAGGTACTGCAAAAGATAAATAAAGAGCGTGGAACCGCCATTTTGTTGGTTACCCACGATGAAATGGTGTCTGGATACGCGCATCGCATTGTGCGCATCATAGACGGCAGCCTGCACAGCTGCTAAAAGTGTTTTTCAATGAGACAAACTATCCTGCTTGATTTGTCTCATCCCACGGAAGGATAATTCTTGTCAGCGATGGCTGGGGATGTTATAATGTATCTCATATTGACATAACACTTTGTGTTTAAACTAGTTAATTCTCTGCATTTTTTAAATATGAATTTTTCTGAAAGAATTTTCTCCCGTTTAGAGCTGATACCGGATTGTATAGAAAAGCTCATCAAGAAGATAAAACACCTCTCTCTGGCCGAGGAGGAGCTTTTTGATATAAAATTGTGTTTACAAGAAGCCCTTGTCAATGCTGTTAAGCATGGAAATAAATTTGACACGAACCTGGAAGTTGAATGCTCAATTGAGGTTTTAGATGATCGTTTGACCATACAGGTTAAAGATCAGGGAGCGGGGTTTGATGAGCAAGCTGTCCCTTGCCCCGCGCATACGGAAAATCTTACGAAGACTTCAGGCCGTGGGGTCTATCTTATAAAAAAGCTGATGGATGAGGTTAAATATTTTGACCGCGGCAGCGGCGTAAAAATGACAAAGTTTATCAACAAGGAGAACTCCCGTGAACCTAAAAGAAGAGAAGCGTAACGATATTACCATTTGTAAGCTGGAAGGCGAGATCACCATCAATAATTCAGCTGAGTTGAGGAAGGCCTTTGACCTGATCATAAAAAGGAACGAGAAAAAGGTCTTGGCTGATTTCACGGCCGTTTCTTACATTGACAGCTCAGGCCTGGCTACGCTTATTGAGATGTTCCAGCGGTTGAAGAAGATAGGCGGCCGCTTAAGGTTTTACGGCTTAGACCAGAAGATAAAGAATATTTTTGAGGTGACAAAGCTTCATAAACTTTTTGATATCTGTGATACCCAGGAATCCGCGTTAAAGGATCTTTAAATGGCCGCAACAATAGGGCGATTTATAATTGAATACTTCCGATGGATAAAAGGTATCGCCCTCCTTTTTTATAACATTCTTTATTGGATCTTTGTAGGGCCGTTCAAGGGCAAAGCCGCTCACCGCCAAAGTATTTTTCAACAAATGGTCTTTGTAGGCCTGCATTCCGTGGTCATAGTATTCTTTGTAGATATTTTTACAGGAATAGTAATGGCTATGCAGACTGCTTATCAGCTCCAGAGAATGGGAGCGGTCTTGTATGTCGCGTCTTTGGTAGCTGTCTCGTTGTGCAGAGAGCTTAGCCCTGTTTTGACGGCTCTTGTGGTTGCCGGGCGCGCTGGTTCAGCCATAGCGGCTGAGCTTGGGACCATGAAGGTGACTGAGCAGATAGAGGCGCTTGAGACCATGGCCATAAACCCAATAAGGTTTTTGGCAGTGCCTAGGTTTCTCGCTCTCGCAATTATGCTGCCGTGCCTGACCGTATTAGGGAATATAAGCGGCATAATCGGAGGTTTTATCGTAGGCACAGGAAGCCTGCACATTAATCCCGACCTGTATATGCAGACGACCTTTAAATACCTTGAACTAAAAGATATTTACACTGGCCTTATAAAGGCGATAGTCTTCGGCATCCTTATCGCCATAATCTGTTGTTATGAGGGGTTGTATACTAAAGGCGGCGCCGAAGGCGTGGGCCGGGCCACAACACGCAGTGTAGTGGCAAGTTTCATAGCTGTGATATTAGCGGATTGCGTTATCACAGGCATTTTCTTTTTTTCTAAATCGTGAGCGCTATAGACCAAAAAAACGAACCGATAATCTCTTTGCGCAACGTCACCAAGATATTCGGCGACAAGACTATCATTAATAATGTAAGCCTGGATATATTCCGCGGTGAGACGTTCGTGATCATGGGGTGTTCGGGTTCGGGCAAGAGTACTCTCTTGCGGCTGATAACCGGCGCCTTAAGGCCCGATAACGGGAACGTTTTGATACGCGGCAAAGACATAGCGCGGATATCCGTTGACGAGTTGGAAGAGGTTAAAAGATCATTCGGAATGTTATTCCAGTATTCAGCTCTTCTTGACTCTTTGACAGTAGAAGAGAATATTGCCCTGCCTTTGCGCGAACACACTAAATTAGCGGATGATATAATAAAGATAATTATAAAATTGAAGCTATCTCTGGTCGGCCTGCGGGGATATGAAAGCCATTATCCGTCGCAGATATCCGGTGGAATGAAAAAACGCGTTGGCCTCGCGCGCGCCATAGCCCTGGACCCTGATATCGTGTTCTACGATGAACCTACCTCAGGGCTTGACCCTGTGGTCGGCGGAGCTATTGATAAGCTTATAAAAGACCTGAGCACAAAATTGACCATAACATCTGTCGTTATAACGCACGATATGCAAAGCGTATTTGGTATCGCGGATAGGATAGCCATGGTCCACAAGGGTGAAATAGTTGAGATCGGCACGCGTGATGAGATCAAAAATTCCTCAAACGCTACTATTCAGCAATTTATTCACGGCAGCCCTGTTGGGCCTATTGATTTTTTCAAAGAAGATATCGGGATAGCGGAGGCCCTTGGCCTCTAGAAAAGGAAGAATATGAAAAAATACTCACAGGAAGTTAAGGTAGGGGCCTTTGTTATATTTTCTATCCTGGTGCTTCTATACATGACAGTCAGTACCGGCAAGATGAATATAAAAAAAGACGGCTATAATATTGATGTCGTTTTTGATGAGGTAGCAGGCCTTCAGGCAAAAGCCCCGGTCACTTTAAATGGGCTTGAGGTAGGCAAGGTAGATGATATCAAGGTATTTTACGATAATGATAAGACAAAGATCGTATTAAAGCTGTGGTTGGATAAGAAGGCCAGGATCAGGGAGAATTCTGTAATATCAATTAAGACCCTTGGGCTCATGGGAGAGAAATTTATCCAGATCGCGTCTTCCGATGGCAAGAACTTCATAGAACCAGGAAGCGTTCTTATAGGCAAACCTTTCATGGACTTAGACGCGCTCATGGAGCAGGCTCAGACAATGACCAAAGATATCGGTTCGCAGATCAATAAATTGCTTGAGAGCCTGAATTCAACTGTAGACGGCGATAAGGGCAATGTTTCCGCGATAGTCCAAAGTTTAGAAGTGACGTCTAAGAATTTTGAAGAGTTCTCGGATGACTTAAAGAGGCACCCTTGGAAACTTTTATACAGGCCGAAAGAAAAACCGGAAAAGAGGCAGAGTATATGAAAAAATTATTCATGTTTTTTGGTATCACGCAGTTGTTGTTATTCCCGGGTTTGTTATTCGCGCAGACAGCCAAGGTAATTGATGTCCAGGGCCAGGTGCTGGTAAAAGAAGAGGCAGCATCCTCCGCGTGGGGCAAGGCAAAGATAAATATGTTCCTTAAAAAGGATGCCGAGATCCAGACAAAAGCAGGCGCCCGTTGCACGCTCGCGTTTGACGAAGAGCAAAAAAATATCCTAACCGTGCAGGAAAATACCATTATAAAACTTGAGAACATAAAACCGGGCAATATCTTTTTGCCTGAGGGAAGGGTTTTTTCTTTGATCAAGAATTTGTCTAAAGCGGAAAAATTTCAGATAAGGACACCAACGGCTATCGCGGGCGCGCGTGGGACGATCTGGGCTACAGGATTCCAGGGCGGTTTGACAAATGTCGCTTGTTTTTCAGAGACTGCTTTTGTTGACGGCGTAGACGCTTCAGGCAATGTGACCGGCGAACAAGACCTGCCCTGCGGATTTTCTGTTGGTGTTGGAGAAGGCGGCGTGTTCGGAGATATTTCTCCTTTGAGCGACGCGGACAACCGGCAAGGTAGTGAGTTTATTCAGTATTCGTCTGGATTAGGCACAGGCGCTGGGCAAGAAGGCGGCGCGCAGGGCGAGGATCAGGCTGGCGATGAACAGCCCGGGACAGAACAAGACGCTTTTCAGGGCCTCCAGCAGGAGCAGCAAGGCGACTTAGGCGATACGTCAGCTATGGAGCGCCGCGAGGAAGCTGAGACTCCTGAGCCGAAGCTGAATGAGGGTTGTCACGGGTACAATTGCAAAGGCTGAACATGCTTATAATAAAGCGTTGCATAATTAAGCAGGGAATATTAGTTTTTTTGCTTTTCTGCTCATTGGGCGCTAGGGATGTTTTTGCTCAGGCGCATGACAGGGATGATAGAATAGAAGAAAAGACCGCGGATCTCCGGGGATTGCAGAGAAGTCCTTACGCGCCGAAGTTTGCTTCTTCGGCAGGGTTATCCTTCGGCTATGACACAAACGTTAACCTGAGCACGACAAAAAAGGGCGATGGTTTTGAGCAATTACTTTTTTCCTCTGGTTTTACCAAGCCATGGGTCAAAGGCGCGCGGTTCACCTTTAATTATGATCTTGGGGTAATAAATTACGGTGAGATAACCGATGCCTCTAATATTTTAAATCATTTCAGGTTTGGCGTGCACCAGAAGCTTTCCAGTTTTGTGGCAGGCACAGGGTATGACTTAGGAGTGCTTTATTACCCCAATAATGAAGACGGGAATTTTCTTTTTCACAAAGGCTTTCTGTATGTCCGGCAGAATATCTCGCGTAAACTATACCATCAGCTCATGCTGGAAGCGGGCATAAAAGATTACTCTGAGCAAAAGGCCATAGGGGACACCATAAGCACTTTCCAGAATAAGGAGCGTTTAGACCGCAGGCAAAGCGCCGAATGGAGCGTAGGCTATTCCTTGACACCTAAGCTATTATTAAAGTTCCTGACCCGGTTCTCTGTCAATGATTCCAACGCCCGTTATGTTGATTTCTACGATTATAAATCTTACGAATTTTCTCCGCGCGTCAATTATAGATTGTCTAAAAAAGTTGAGTTATTTTCAGGCATCGGGTATCTTAGGAAAAATTATAAGACCCGTGTTGTTACCCTGACAAATTATAAAGAGAAGGATAACATTTATTCGGCGAACGCGGGATTGCGTTATCTCCCAGACAAGAATGATATCCTAACGCTGTTATACAGCTATAGGGACAACTCTTCAAACGACTCCATCCAGGAATATAGCGAGAATGTTATTTCTTGCGGTTGGCAGCATAATTTTTGATGAATGATATTTCAAAGATCTATTTTTTCAAAATATGGCGCTATAGCAATCGGCAGTCTTTTTATAGGCCTATTGGTATTTTCGCGGGTATTCCAGGCTTACGAGCTGATATCCTATGACCTCAGATTTAAGTTAAGGCCCCGCCTAGCTGCCTCCAGCGACATAGTCATAATAGAAATATCAGACGATACGCTAAAAAATCTCGGACTCTGGCCTTTGCCTCGCGATTTTCACGCAAGCCTCGTTGATGTCCTGAGGCAATCAGGGGCAAAAATGGCCCTCTTTGATGTCTTGTTCAGCGAACCTACGGTTTATGACGAAGTATTCGCGCAAGCAATAAAAAAACAAGGGCACGTATATCTTCCAGTGGCCTTTGACATGCAAGAGCAAAGAGGCGGGCGCATTTCTTTCCCTAAGGGCGTGGGCCTTTTGGCTGACCTCTTACCCGCGCTTAAAAGCGCTGCCGCAAGCTCAGGCTACATCAATGTTATTATAGACCCTGACGGCAAGACTCGCAGGGCCCCATTGTTCATAAATTATAAAGGCGTCCTTGTGCCTAGTATGGCGTTCAAGGCCGCATGTGATTATCTGGGATCGGATGTCAATGACGTTGCGCGCGGCGTGCCCTTGATAGCTCAGGGCTCTTTGCTTGTTAATTATCCCGGCAAGTGGGCAGAGTCTTTTAAGCGCGTTTCTTATTTTGAGGTCTTAAAAGCCTTTGGTGATTCTCAGCGCGGTGTTACGCCTGAGCTTGACCTTGCTATATTTAAAGATAAGGTATGTTTTATCGGGCTTACCGCCGCAGGTACATCTGACTTAAGGCCTACGCCTTTAGAGAATATCTATCCTATGCTGGGCCTGCAGGCCAGTGTTTTTGATAGTATTATTCATAAGCGTTATATCGTGGCCGCGGGGACTGTGGCCAATGTCATTCTAAATATTTTAATTTTTGTTTTAAGCCTTTTGATCTGTTTAAGATTCACGCCTCTTAAGTCGCTGGCCTGGGTCGTCGCGCTTGGCTTTTTTTATAGCGTTGCAATAACAGCCCTCTTTATATTCTGTGGCATCTGGGCGGATCTGTTCACGCCTTTGTTGTTTCTCTCTCTGACATATGTCGTTGCTACAGCCTATAGGTTTTTTGCTGAAGCAAGAAAGAGGCAACTTTTGGAAAAAGAGCTGGATATTGCCCGCGCCATCCAGGAAAATTTCTTGCCTACTGATATTAAGGTGCCAGAAGGCTTATCCATCGCTGCTTTTATCCAGCCGGCCAAATTCGTGGCAGGCGATCTTTATGATATTGTGGCGCGCAATGACAAGAAGCTTGGGGTTTTTATCGGAGATGTCTCAGGCAAAGGCGTGCCGGCATCTTTGATAATGGCGCAGACCATTTCTCTTTTTAGGATATTCGCGCGCCAGGAGAGCAGCGCTGCCAGCGCTTTGACACTTTTGAATAAAGAACTTTTCGGGAAATTCGTCGGCCGGTTTGTTACCGGCCTTTATGTGATCGTAGATAGTCAGTCGCAGGCCGCCTGTGTCTCTTCGGCTGGCCATGCCCCTTTGTTTCTTTATAGCGCGAGCGCGCATAAGGTCTCGGAGGTGGAGCTTTCAGCTGGCCTGCCTTTAGGCATCACTGACGAGGAGGTTTATCAGGATGTCCCATTCAAGTTTGAAAATGGCGACAAGCTTGTATTTTTTACCGATGGTTTATATGAGGCGCGTAACGTTAAGGGCCAGGATCTTGGCTTGCCAATAGTTGAAAAGGCCATCTTAGATAACGCCCGTCTTTCTTCGGAGGAGTTGGTAGGCGTTCTTAAAGATAGCGTCTTTAAGTTCGCTAAGAACGCTGTTCAGCACGACGATATAACGATCATTGTTTTGACTAACAAAGGGTGAATTTATGGAAAAAAAACTAGCGGCGCTTGAGCAGGAAGCGTTTTCGTTCCTTTCGCAAGAGAAGTTTGACGATGCCTATAAATTATTCGTTAAAGTCGCCCAAATGCATAGGGCTGTCAGGAACTATAAACAGGCGGCTTTGTGTTCCGCTTCAGCTGCCAGCTGTTGGGCTTTAAGATCCGGCGAAAAGTCATTTTATAATGCCGCGGCAGCTTATGAGGTAGCTGCCCAGGACGCGGAGATAGTCGGCGACCTGGAATATGCCTCATTGCTTTACAGGTATGCCGCCACAAGCTTTGAGCGCGACATGGAGTCTCTGAGTTTTTCTGAATGTTTCTATCGTTCCAAGGAGTGTTACAGAAGATTTTTGATGTTTAGCCTGTTTGCTCCAAAAAAGATAAATCGCATCGCGTCAACCCAGGAACAAGATGGGGTAAGGGGTTTTATCAAGCGGCTCTTTATGTGGTGTATTTTGACCTTGTCTTCTTTGGTCTGGGGCCATGGCGAACGGCCTGTGCGCACATTGTTTGCCGGATCCTTTTTGGTATTCCTATCCGCGGCCCTTTATACTCAACATTATCTTATACAGGACGGCAAGATATTTAAGCCGGATCTTTTTGAGGCATTTTATTTTAGCCTTGTGGCTCTCTCAACTACAGGTTTCGGAGATATCGCGGCTGTAGGCTTCAGCCGGATAGTCGTAGTCGTGGAATTGTCCCTTGGCATGTTCATTATGCCGCTTTTCCTCGTAGGATTTTCGCGAAAATACCTGAGGATATAATGACATTTCCTGGTTGACAAAGACCAGGTTTGTGTGTATCATTGTTTATATTGGTAAACACGTGTTTATATCAGGGAACATATATGCGCTTCACTCATCCTTTAGATATGATCTTAAGCAGCGCGGTTAAGGTTCGCGTTTTGCGTATTTTCTGCCGGGCCGGCGTAGAATTGAGCGGCCGGCAGACAGCCAAAATGGTTGGGGCCACACCGAAAACTGCCCACGAAGTCCTCCAGGGCCTTATGAGGGAGGGGCTTATTTTAATGAAGGTTGCCGGGAAAACCCACTTGTTCCGTTTAAATGAAGGCCAAGTGATGAGTGGTATTCTAAAGGGCTTATTCGCTGATGAAGAGAAACTAAAAGGTTGGTTGTTGGAAGCTATCGTCGCGTCCGTTAAACAGTCTTCTTTAAAGAGCGATGTTCTCTGCATCGCTCTTTTTGGCAGTATATATGAGAAGACGCAAGGGCCTTCCAGTGATGTTGACCTGCTGGTTGTGGTAAAAACCGCCGAAGACAAGAAAAAAGTGGAAGACCTATTTTTTCAGATCGATGAGCGCGTTTCTTCACGTTGGGGAAACCCGATCGCTCCCTATGTAAATAGTTTGTTGGAATTCCGGAACAAGGCAAAAAAGGCCACAGGTGTGGTGCCTCATATCCTTAAATCGTATCAACTTATTTATGGTGACAGGTTGGAGCGGCTTCTGCGATGATGAAACAGTTAAGAACAAGAGCCGTTGACCCAGGCGAATATGTCGGGTATTGGAACAAGGCGGAAGAGTTCTATGAGGTTATGGAATACGCCTATAAAAATCGCATGTGGACAGCCGTAGGTTTAAATGCCGTGCATTGCGTCATATCCGCTTGCGACGCGTTATTGGTAAGGTCGCAAGGCATTCGCGCGGCGGAAGATGACCACACGCGGACACTTGGATTGCTGGTTAGCGCCCCTATTGTTGGGATAGAGGCGCAAGCGGCGGCAGTCCGAAGGATCATAGCCAAAAAGAACATTATCGCCTATGAGAGCAAAGAATTGCGCGAAAGCGACGCGTCGGATATTTTTAAACAGGCTCAGCGTTTTTATCGCTGGGCGTTTGAGTATTTGAATAAAAATGGAGAATAAACAAACGAAAAATTTTATACGCGATATCATTGATCAGGATCTGGCCGTGGGCAAGAATAATAGCCAGGTCCATACGCGCTTCCCGCCGGAACCGAACGGATATCTTCATATTGGACACGCCAAGAGTATCTGCCTTAACTTCGGCATAGCGCGCGATTACAAAGGCCTTTGCAACCTTCGTTTTGACGATACCAACCCCGATACGGAAGAAACAGAATACGTCAATTCCATAATACAGGACGTGCGCTGGCTCGGCTTTGACTGGCAGGGCAGGTTGTTTTATGCCTCAGACTATTTTGATAAATTATATGAATACGCGGTTCAACTCATTGAAAAGGGCAGGGCATATGTCTGTGACCAGAGCTTAGATGAGATGAGAAAGGCGCGCGGCACAATAACAGAGCCTGGCACAAATAGCCCTTATCGCGGCCGGGCTGTTAAAGAAAACCTGGATTTGTTTGCCCGCATGAAGGCAGGCGAGTTCGCCGAAGGTGCAAAGGTCCTGCGCGGCAAAATTGATATGTCTGATCCTAACCTATTGATGCGCGACCCTGTATTTTACCGCATCCGGAAAGAATCTCATCATAGGATTAAGGATAAGTGGTGTATTTATCCGACGTATGATTTTACACACGGAATATGTGATTCTATTGAAGGCATAACGCATTCTATATGCACTCTTGAATTTGAAGTGCACAGGCCGTTATACGATTGGGTATTAGCTGAATTGGGCATCTACCATCCCCAGCAAATAGAGTTCGCGCGCCTGAATATAAGCCATACATTGTTAAGCAAACGCAAACTGCTTGACCTGGTAGAAAAAAAATTAGTCAGCGGCTGGGACGATCCGCGTATGCCGACTTTATCAGGATTAAGGCGCCGCGGTTATACTCCTGAGTCTATCAGGCGGTTTTGCGAGCATATTGGAGTATCCAAGGCAGACAGCATAATTGACCTAAACGTCCTGGAAAATTGCGCGCGCGAGGAACTGAATAAAACAGCGCCCCGCGTTATGGCTGTGCTCAAGCCGGTTAAAGTGGTAATTGATAATTACCCGCAGGGCCAGACAGAAGAAATGTCAGCGGTCAATAACCCTGAGGACCCTTCGGCAGGAATACGCAAGGTCCCTTTTTCGCGGGAGCTTTATATAGAGAAAGATGATTTTCGTGAGGAGGCGCCTAAGCAATTTTTCAGGATGGCGCCCGGCAGAGAGGTACGGCTGCGCTATGCCTATTTTATTAAGTGCGTTGGCGTTGTCAAAGATGAGGCAACCGGCAAGATAAGAGAAATACATTGTACATATGACCCTCTGACGCGCGGCGGTGATCCGCCTGATGGCCGCAAGGTAAAGGCCACTATACATTGGGTTTCCGCAATGCATTCAATACCGGCTCAAGCGCGCCTATATGATACTCTTTTTACAAAGCGCGACCCCAATAATGCAGCTGAAGGTGCTGATTTTACAGCAAACCTTAATCCTAAGTCTCTTGAAGTGCTGTCCGAATGCCGCCTGGAGCCAAGTCTTAAGAACGCGCTGCCCGGGGCCCGCTATCAATTTGAGAGAATGGGTTATTTTTGCGTGGATAGCATAGGTGCCGGCAATAAACTTGTTTTCAACCGCATAGTTACTCTGCGCGACACCTGGGCTAAAATAGAACGCAAGCTCTAGTTTGTTACATTTTGAGTCAGACTGAAAATGTAACATTAGGGAAGATATGCTAAGCCGGATTGAGAGATCGATTTTTTTCTGCTATTATTTTTACCTGTTTACGCTACTTGCGCCTTTGCGCAATCGGTCTTGACGTGGCAGGATTGCGTTAAAGAGGCCGCGAAAACCCATTCCGACCTTATCTCCGCGCAGGAAGTAGTAAAACAATCCGAGGCTGCCAAAAAGATTACCGCAAGCGCGCTTTTTCCGCAGATAGATTCAAGCGTCTCAGCGTCTGCCAAGAAGACAAAAACGTCAACCAGTCAAAGTACCGCGGATACCTATAACTACGGTGTCACAGGCACACAGCTCTTATTTGACGGCGCAAAGACTTTTGATGAAGTCAAAGCCGCGTCGGAAAATATAAAAGCCAGTCAGTTCAATTACAAATTTACTTCATCAACAGTAAGGCTGCGCTTACGCAGCGCTTTTATCAATGTCCTGAAATATCAGGAATTTATGAAGCTTACAGAAGAGATCCATAAAATAAGAAGGGATAATCTGGCCCTGATAAGTTTGCGGTATGAATCAGGCATAGAGCACAAAGGCGCTTTAATGACAGCCCAAGCCAATGTTGCTGAGGCTGAGTTTGAGATAGCTCAAGCAAAAAGGGCGCTGGAAGTGGCTCAAAGAGAGCTCACCAAGGAGATGGGCAGGATTAAGTTTTCGGAAATAACTGTTGGCGGCGGCATTAAAGTGAGTGGCCCCGCATTAGAAAAACCTGATTTTGAAGCATTGGCTTCCGGAAAATGATCAGTGGAACGCAGGGTTATCTATGTCTCTGCCATTAGGAATGTTTTAAGCCAGGCAAAAGCTGACGAACGAAGCACAAAAGATGGTGTTGTGGTGGCTCTTTCGCGGATGTGGGCCGCGCTTCAGGACGCGATAGAAAACGTGGACGTGCAAAATAAATTTTTGAAAGCGACGCAAGAACGTGCCGCGATAGCGGCAGCGCAGTATTCTTTAGGCATGATACAGTTTGATAGCTGGACGATCATTGAAGATGACCTGGTGAACGCAAAAAAGTCTTTTCCGAATTCTCAGGCAGAAGCGTTATTCGCCGAGGCGGATTGGATCTACGCTAAAGGGGATGTATTAGAAAATGCGTCTTAAAAAAATTTGGATTTTTTTAGCAATGATCGTAATTTTGGCATTTGTGATCGTGTTTGTATCCAGGGCCAAAGAAAAAGGGACAGGGGAGGGCGTCGTAAAAGAGATAGCGCCTGTTATAGGTTCTATCAGGATGGCTGTTTCATGCACAGGGGCTGTTCTTCCGAAGAACCGGCTGGAAGTGAAGCCTCCTGTTAACGGCAGGATAGAGCGCGTTTTGGTCAAGGAAGGCGACAAAGTAAAAACAGGCCAGATATTAGCGCAGATGAGTTCTACTGAAAGGGCCGCTTTGTTGGACGCGGCCCGAGGCCAGGGAGAAGAGAAATTCAAATATTGGCAAGAGACGTATAAGCCTATACCGCTCTGCCCGCGCCTATTGACGCGGATGTCATTGTGGCAACTACTCAGCCCGGCCAGGCCGTGACGACAACTGACGCGGTGCTTGTGCTTTCGGACCGCCTTATTGTGCGCGCTCAGGTAGACGAGACGGATATCGGTAAAATAAAGCCTGAGATGAAGGCTGTTATCGTTCTTGATGCCTACCCGAAAACCAAAATAAAAGCCGCAGTAGACCACATATATCATGAATCGCAGACAGTCAATAATGTAACGATCTGCCAGGTTGACTTAGCGCCTGAAGAGGTGTTGTCATTTTTTCGCTCAGGCATGAACGCTACAGTAGATTTCATAGAGAAGAGCAATGAAGAAGCCCTTCTAATACCAGCAGGCGCTGTGTATACTGACAGGGATGGGGCTTATTGTTTTGTTAAACAGGACAATAGCCCGGAGCCTGCTAAGGCGCGTTTAATTCTGGGTATATCTGATGATAAGAATGTTGAAGTACTTTCAGGCCTTACCCAGAAAGACCGGATAATAGAAAAGTCAAAAAAATATTCCCTTCCTACGAGTGAAAAGCGCGCGAATCCTTTTATGCCGGGCCGCTAAAAATGATAGAACTAAAGAATGTATACAAGACTTACCAGATGGGCCAGGTTGAGGTAAAGGTTCTACAGGGTGTTTCCCTGAGTATCTTACCCGGAGAATTTGTCGTTATCATGGGGCCTTCGGGTTCGGGTAAGTCTACGTTGATGATATATTAGGCCTTTTAGATAGGCCTGACAGTGGTGAATATTATATGGGCTCAAGAAAGATCAACGAGCTTTCAGAAGAGGAATTGTCTGCCACGCGAAACGGGCTCGTAGGTTTCGTTCTTCAGCAGTTCCATCTTTTGCCGCGCATGACAGCCCTTGAAAACGCGCAGCTACCCCCTTGTATACGCTGGAAAGCTTCACCTTAAAGAGGAGGCCATGCAAAAGATCGAGGAAGTCGGGCTTTCGGATAGGAAAGGACACCGGCCCAACGAGCTTTCCGGAGGCCAGCAGCGGCGCGTAGCTATCGCCCGCGCGCTGGTAAATGATCCGCTTATCATAATGGCTGATGAACCTACCGGGAACCTTGATTCAAAGAGCAAAGAAGAAATAATTACCGTTATAAAAAGCCTTAATCAAAAAGGCAAGACGATCATAATGGTCACTCATGAAAAAGAGGCGGCCGCGCATGCCAGGAGCGTTATTACTATGCGCGACGGTAAAATAATTTCAGACGAGAAAACACAGACGGCCGTGGGCCGCGAAGGCTGCGCAACAGCAGGCCAGGCGGATGAAATACTTGATATTGTATTATCAAAAGCTGAGAAGACCTCAAGGGGGTCAAATTTATTGATTGTTTGCGTCAGGCAGGGATCGCCATGGTGTCGCACAAGATGCGTTCATTCTTGTCTATACTCGGCATATTAATAGGCGTCGCCGCTGTCATAGCAATGCTTGCCATAGGCCAGGGAGCCAAGGAATCTATTGAGCAGCAGTTGGCATCCTTAGGTTCTAATCTTCTCGTTGTGCGGCCCGGCTCTTCAAGGATACACGGCGTGGTTATGGAGGCAGGGGCTGTAACGCGCCTGACACTGCAGGATGTTTCAAACATCGCCAAACTGGCACAGTTAGTAGAAAGAGTAAGTCCTCCGGTGATAGGCAGGGGGCAGATGGTCTATGCTAACAAGAACTGGAATGCTCAGGTAGAGGGCGCAGGCGTAGATTACGCCGAAATGCGCGCTTTAGCGCCAGCCCTTGGAAGGTTTTTTACCGAAGATGAGGTAAGGACGCGTTCGCGTGTTATCCTGCTTGGCGCCACAGTAGTAAAAGATCTCTTTGGAGACTCTGATCCGCTTGGTGAGACCATAAAATTGAATCTTGTAAATTTTAAAGTCATAGG
>Ga0065182_1000623_pt1 | contig 15067 bp, 12 predicted proteins | sample CryGey02umfilter_2_FD_59208 | JGI IMG/M metagenome (GOLD analysis project Ga0065182, IMG submission 59208) | Groundwater microbial communities from aquifer in Utah, USA - Crystal Geyser 4/10/14 0.2 um filter (version 2) (version 2) | ecosystem: Environmental > Aquatic > Deep subsurface >...
TTTGGAGAAAGATTATTTCATCAAGCGCATAGAGAATTAAAAGGAATTAAACAAATTGTTGCTGATGTTAATCATGAACATGTTGTTGTTGACTTAGACTATCACAGCAGAGAAGCACCGATGGTAGTAATCTGCCCAGATTTTCCACCATCAAGGACAGAGGATCTAGTAAAAGGACTAGGTACTTCAGGATTTTCTACCGCCGTAATAAACTATAGAGGATTTCCTGCAAGTTCTGGAGAATTTACTTTTTCTGGTGCTACATACGACATTGATAGGTCCGTAGATAGTCTTACAAGTAATGTACCATTTGATAAAAGAAAATTAGTTTTTTTAGGAGTAGGTTATGGTGCATTCTTTGTAACAAATTATGTAAATGATTATAGAAATGGTAATCATGTTGTAGCAGTTTCTCCAATTACAGATTTAAGACAATTCATGCAAGAAATAGACTTAACTAAATTTTTAGAAGAAGCAAGCCCAGAAGTAAAGGGTGATGTTAATACTTGGAGATTTCAGCACCAAGAGTTATTAGTATTTAACAATCCAACAGACCAATTTGCATATATCTCTCCAACATTAAGGATTCATAGTGTTTATGATCCGGAAGAAAAACCAGGAGTTCTACCAACCCAAACGATGGTCGAAGGTTTAGGATTATGTGATTTACTAGTTGTTCATGGAACTAATGATCAGATTGTTAAACCAGAACAAGGACAAAGAATGTATAATCTTTCTAGATGCAGTAAAAGATTAGTAGAAGTAGTCGGAGCCAATCATGAATATGATGGTAAACGTCAAGAATTAGTTACAGCAATAGTTGATCATCTAGTTGGAAAGTTCTATCAACCCGCAGGTGAGAGAAATGGTTAGATTTAACACAAAAAGAATACAGAAAGACGCTCAAGCAGATTTTGAAAGAACTTGGATAGAAACATCAGAGCAACTTCCAAGAAATACTAGTGTAAGGATAAGGAGCCAAGGAAGTACTAACCCTTTAAGAGAAACAGTACAAAAATGTAGAGAAGCATTGATTGAGATTGGATTTCAAGAATATGAAAACCAAACTATCTTACCAGCTAGTGATGTTTATCTACAATATGGTCCGGAAGCTCCAGTCATCTTAGATCGAGCATTTTATCTTGCAACTCTTCCTAGACCAGAATTAGGATTGAGTGCAGATAAGATTGGTTTAACAGAAGGAATTATCGGAAGATTTGATCAATCAACCCTACAAGAGATTTTAAGGTCATATAAGAAAGGAGAAATCGAAGGAGACGATTTTGTAGAAACATTAGTAAAAAGATTAAGTATTGATACTGGTAAAGCTACAGCCATAATTGAAAGAGTGTTTCCAGAGTTAAAAGAAATTGCTCCAGTTCCAACTGAGATGACCTTAAGAAGTCATATGACTGCAACATGGTATCATACTTTAGCAGCGATGCAAAATAAGACCCATTTCCCATTAGCAATGTTTGCTGTCGGTCCAAGATATCGTAATGAACAAAGAGAAGATAAAGGTCATTTACGAGTCCACAATTCAGCGTCAATGGTAGTGATGGATCCAAACATGTCTTTAGAAGCAGGTAAAGAATTAACTTTAGAATTTCTAGTTAAGATGGGATTTTCAGATGCAAGATTTGATGTTAAAGCAGGAACCTCAAAATATTATGCTCACCAACAAGAACAAGAAGTTTTTGCTAAGTGGCATGGAGAATGGTTAGAGATTGGAGACATTGGGATGTATTCACCAATTTCCTTAGCTAACTTTGGGATTACTTCTCCGGTATTTAACGGTGGATTTGGTGTGGAACGGATGGCTATGATTTTTGGACGATACAGAGACATTAGAGAAATGGTTTATCCACAATTTCATTCTAGTAGATATGATGATGAGGATATTGCCAAATCTTTGTCGGTAATTAAAGAACCAAAATCTGAAAGAGGAAAAGATATAGCAAGAGGAATTGAAGATGTTGCTAGAAAAAATTATGACGCAATGGCACCAGTTAGACTGATTGCTTACGAAGATGAATGTTTAAGGGTAGAGGTTCTTGAAGAAGAAGAAGGACAAAAGTTACTTGGTCCTGCGGGCTTAAATAATGTTTACGTTCAAGATGGAAGTATTTTAAGCACTCCAAACAGTATTGATAATGCAGTTACAACTGTATTACAAAGTTCTTCTTTGGGTATTGCTTCAGATATCGAACAAGATTTAGAAACAGGAAAAGAATCAGGAACGTATCGAGTTAGAATGGCTAAAAACCTAAGCGATGTAAATTTGAGATTACCAACTGCAGTACATAATTACATTGTTGGTGAACATAAAGGGATCAGAGTTAAAGGACCGGTTTTCTTAACTGTTGAGTATACTGTCAAAAATTTAACAGAGGTCATAGAGGGATAAAAAATGAACAGCACAATACAAGAATTACAACAGCGTTACGCTAATTTGACAAGAACATATAATCAAGGAATTATTGTTAACCCGTTACAAACAGGTGGTAGACTAACTGATGCAGCTAAAGCAGCCATGCAACAGTTTGGTGATGGTTATTCTGTCTGTGATCATTGTAAAGGCCGTTTAGAAGGAATAAGTAATCCTCCGATTGATACTTTTGTTGAGAAAGATTTACCACAGTTTATTGGTGCGGATGCTGTTAAGTTAACTCATGGAGCCAGAGAAGGCAAATATTTAGTTTTTCATGCCATAACAAAACCAGGAGATGTTGTAGTTGTTGATAGAAATCGACATTATTCAAGTGATGCGGCCATTCAAAGAGCAGGACTAAATGTTGTGAAAGTTGATAACGACGGAACTTTAGAACGTAAAATGAATGTTGAAGATTATATTCCATTAATAAAACAACATCGACCAAAGTTATTATTTATAACTTATCCCGATGGAAGCGTTGGTAACCTTCCAGACGTAAAGAGATTAGGAGACATTGCTCAAGAGTATGAAATTCCGTTAGTGGTAAATGCGGCTTATGCCATTGGAAGAATGCCAATTAGCCTTCAAGATATTGGTGCTGACTTTGTAATAGGTAGTGGGCATAAAAGTATGGCTTCAATGGGACCAGTTGGAGTATTAGGAATGAAAGAAAAATGGAGAGATATACTAACAAGACCAGTTGAAGGACATAAAGGCAAGGAAATTGAGTGTTTAGGATGTACTGTTAGAGGAACACCATTGATTACATTAATGGCCTCTTTTCCAGAAGTAGTAGAAAGGACTGGTCGATGGGACGAAGAAGTTGCTAAAGCAAGGTGGTTCTCAGGAGAATTAGAATCATTAGGTTTAGAACAGATGGGAGAAAAACCACATGCTCATGATTTGATGATGTTTCAAACAGATGTTTTTTATCAAATTTCAGGAAAACATCCACAAAAGAGAGCATTTCTTTACGAAGCATTGAAAGAAAACGGCATATTTGGAGTTAAACATGGTTTAACTAAATCAATGAAAATATCTACTTATGGAACTTCGAGGGAAGATTTAGAGAAAGTTGTAGCCACGTTTAAAGATTTGGTAAATCGCTATGGATAATCTGAAAGACATAGAAAAAACTGAACTAAAGGGTGAACAAAAAAAAAAGTTAAAGATTTTGATTACTGCTGGGCCAACAAGAGAATATCTTGACCCAGTAAGATTTATTTCTAATTTTTCTAGTGGAGAAACCGGAGTTAAGATAGCTGATGAAGCCTACCAGCGAGGTTATGATGTTGAACTTATCTTTGGACCTGGAACTGCTATCGTCCCAGAATATATTAAAACAACCAGAATTGTTAGCGCAGCGGAATTATTACAAGCTGCGTTAGAAAAGATTAAAGATGTTGATGTTTATATTTCCGCTGCAGCCGTAGCTGATTATTCTCCTACAAAGGTAGACCAGAAGATTGAATCTGGAAAAGAAGAACTAATTGTTAAATTATACCCAAATCCAAAGATTATCAAAGAAGTGTTTAAACATTCTAAGAAAGATTCCATTTTTGTTGCATTTAAACTGAATTATAATTTAACTGAAGAAGAATTGATTAAGAAAGCAACCGATAGTTACGGAAGGATTGCCAAAGTTCTGGTAGTTAATGATTTAAAGAATATTGATAAAAATAAACATTCAGCCATAATTATTTCTAAGGGAAAAATTTTTTCTAGGGTTGACAACAACAAAGATTTAGCGCTAGAACTATTTAATTGCCTAGAAAACCAGTTTGATCATTCAACCATTTAATCTAAATTATAAAATGATTCAACCACTACTACAAATTGAAGAGTTATGTCTTGAGAGTGATGGGCATAGAATACTTAATTCTGTTTCTATATCAATAAACCAAGGAGAAGTCGTTGCAATATTAGGACATAATGGGGCAGGTAAAAGTTCTTTAGCTTATACCATTATGGGATTAACTGATTACAAACCATCAAATGGAAGAATTTTTTACCAAGGAAAAGATATAACCACAAAAATGATTGATCAGCGTGCTAAATTAGGTATTGGTTTAGCCTGGCAAGAGCCAGCAAGATTTGAAGGAGTTTTAGTTAAAGAGTATTTAAGAATCAGCGACAATGAATCGGCGACAAATCCTGAAGTAACGTTTGAAGATCGATGTACAAATTATTTAAAATTAGTTGGACTAGATCCTGAAAGATACCTTGACCGTGCTCTAGATGAAAAGCTAAGTGGCGGAGAAAGAAAAAAGATTGAATTGGCAGCCACATTCTTGCGTAATCCAAAGTTAATGCTGTTAGATGAGCCAGATTCAGGAATAGATGCCGAAGGAACAACCCTGGTTAAAGGGTTAATTTCCCAATTTGCTAAAAGTGGAAACTCAGCGTTAATCATCACTCATCAACCATACATTGCAGAAGTTGCTGATAGAGTAGCTATCTTGTGTAAAGGATCAATAGAAAGAATTGGAGAAGCCAGAGAAATGTTAGATTATTATTATACGATTTGTCAAGGATGTCCAAACCGCTTTGATTCAGATTTAAAATAAAATAAACTAAGATAGAATAAACATCTAAAATGAAAACAAACCAACATTTACTAACTGAAGCGTATAAAAAGGCGGGAGGCATGCCAGAAGTGTTTAGTAATCGAGAAATGGCTCATCTCATGATTCATGGAGATGAAGTGTACTCATCACATCTGATTCCCGGATTAGATTTAGACGTTCAAACAAATGGTGGAGTAGTAGAAGTTTATTTTCGTATGCATCAAGGGCAGGTGTTTAATCATCCAGTAAATATCTGTTTTGGTATCGTACCCGAAAAAGGCAAACAAGAGATTAAAGTAGATGGAGAGATTGAAGAAGATGCAAAATTAGAATTTTTAGCTTACTGTGTTTTTCCAAATGCCATTAAAGTTGAACATTTTATGAATGGAAGAGTAAATATTAGGGCAAACTCTTCATTTCATTATACAGAAGTTCATTATCATGGTGATAATGGCGGCATATTAGTTAAACCGAAGGTTACAGTTTCTGTAGGTGAAAATTCCATTTATCAAGGTAACTTTTATTTAACAAAAGGAAGGGCAGGCCAAGTAGATATTGATTATGAAATCAGTACAGAGACTGCAGGTAAGGTAGACCTGCTTGCTAAAATTAATGCTAGTGGTGATGATAATGTCAGAATCAGGGAATCAGCAATATTAAAAGGAACTAATTCTAAAGGATTAGTTAGAAGCAGAATTGTTGGAAGAGGATCTTCTCGTTCAGAAGTAATTAGTGAAATTATTGCTCTTAACGCAGGTTGCTATGGACATGTAGATTGTATTGAAACATTGTTAGAACAAGCAACTGCAAAAGCTATTCCCTTGGTGGATGTCCAACATCGTTTAGCTACTGTTACTCATGAAGCAGCAGTAGGAAGAGTAAATAAAAAACAATTGGAAACCATCATGGCTAAGGGACTAAGTGAAGATGAAGCAATAGAAATTTTAGTGGGGGGATTATTAAGATAAATTCATCACTCTCTCAATTCCGGATATTTTCCGGAGTGAAAACAAAAAGAATATAAACAAGTATAACTTTAACAAAAAAAAATGAAGTCAATCACTAACAATATTTTTGTAAATTGTTGTTGTTGCTAGTTCTACCTATAATTTAATCTTAATTGAAGATTTATTTTTATTTCAATTTTTATTTTAAAAAGATCGGAGGTCTAAAAAATGCAGAAAAATGAAAAAGTAAAAAACCATAAAAGTGGTGGTTATGCGTGTAGTCAGCCAAGACTATAAAATAAAAGTTATTGAGATCCATAAGTTACACCCTCATGAATTAATTAATGGAACTCGTTTTGAAGAGATTAAAGAAGAACTACTTTCTACTGAAAGAATCTTTCCTATCATTGTTGATCAGAATTCTGATGTTATCTTAGATGGACACCATCGATATAATGTTCTTAAAACATTAGGATTCAGAAAAATTCCTGTTATCTCTGTTGATTATAATAATGAAAACATAGGCTTGTTTCCATGGAGAGAAGGTGAAGAAATAACAAAAGAAGATGTGATTAGGAGAGGGATTAGTGGAGAGTTATATCCACCAAAAACATCAAGACATGTTTTAGGATTAGAGAATCCAATAACAGTTCCATTAAAATCGTTGAGGTAATAAAAATGAATACTATAGATATTGTAAAAAATGAATTTGAGAATAATGTTGAGAAAAAAACAAACTACTATAATCAAAGGTATGATAATGTCTTAGAGCTGATTGGCAATACCCCCTTGGTTAAAATAAATAAGCTGAACTTAAACAAAAAAGTAAGTATTTACGCCAAATTGGAAGGACAGAATCCAGGAGGAAGTGTTAAAGATAGAATTGCTCTTTCTATGATTGAAGCAGCAGAAAAAGAAGGAGAATTAACTCCAGAGAAAACAATTTTAGAAGCAACTTCTGGAAATACTGGAATTGGTTTAGCTCTCGTAGGTACGATGAAAGGATATAAAGTAATTTTAACCATGTCCGCTGCGATGAGTGAAGAAAGAAAAAGAATGTTGAAAGCATTTGGTGCAGAGATTGTAGAAACAGATCCATTAAAAGGTACGGATGGAGCAATCATGAAAGCTAGAGAAATGTACCAAGAGAATCCAAAAAAGTATTGGATGTCTAATCAATTTGCCAACAAACATAATCCATTAGTGCATTATCATAAAACCGCTGACGAAATTATTAATCAAGTTCCGGAGATAAATGTGTTTGTTGCTGGTATGGGGACGTCTGGAACTTTAATGGGAACAGCTGAAAGATTAAAACAACATGATCCTAGCATTCAAATTGTTGGTGCCGAACCAGAGTTAGGCCATAAAATTCAAGGATTAAAGAATATGAAAGAAGCAATCGTTCCGGAAATTTACAAAGAACACAAATTAGATAGTAAGGTTGTTGTAGAAACGGAAGCAGCTTATGAAACTGCTAGACAATTAGCAACTAAAGAAGGTCTGTTTGTGGGGATGAGTTCTGGTGCAGCAATGTTTGCTGCTTTAAAGACAGCGGAACAAATGCAAGAAGGAACAATTGTTGTTTTACTTCCAGATCGAGGAGAGAAATACTTGAGTACTGTTTTGTTTAATCCAACACTATAAAACAAATCTTTCATTTCGCTTTGTTTATTATTCTTTTTTTTCATTTTTGTCAAAAGATTTAAATAGTCTCTAATCTTGTTATATCTCTATGAAAGATAACAGAGTTGATTGTCCGTGGCAACGTTCTTAAGTTTTTATTAGAATTATCTATGTTTAAAATTTCTAAAGGTCATTGGTGTTAGTGATTCCTTCTATTTTAAAAAAATTAAACTAAAAAACAATCAAAAATTAAAAATATGTTTGGAGGTAAGGAAATTGCAACACATAGTTAAAACGCCAATCAAAAAAACAAGAAAGAAACTTTATATTATCACTGGAATACATGGTAATGAGGCTTACTTATTTGAACATTTAAAACGTTATCTAGAGGAATTACAATTAAATGAAGTAGAAGTAAATCTTATACTTGCAAATGAATTGGCAGCAAAAAGAAATGTCCGGTTTATTGATCAAGACTTGAATAGATCATTTAATTTTGAGAATGATAGTCATGAATGTAAATTAGCATTGGAATTAATTAATATCATTGAAGGTGATTTAATTCTAGATTTGCACACTCATACAAACAAAGAACATTTTTGCTTGGTTTCAGAATCTAATGTTCACAATTTAACATCATTGATTAACAAAATTGCCATAAAGTATTGCATAATTATACCTCCAGAATTAACTAACAAAACTAGTTTGATAGAAAATTTTAACCATGCTATTTCAATAGAAGTAGGAGAACATAACTCTATTGAAGGAATTAGCTTTGCTAAAAATATCGTTAAGAGATCCATTAGTTTTTTAGAAAAATCTATATTAATTCCAGAGATAGTAATGCCAAGAACAAAATTCTTACTTGGAAAAGATTTTTTACTTAACAATTCAAAAGCAAAGATGGTTGTTAACAAGAACATCATCAATTTTTCTAAAGTAATAAAAGATCAGGAGATTAGTCAAGATTTGATTGCAAGTGATGATTTCATCGCCGTTTTAGTCAGTAAAGAGATAAATCCTGGTAAAAAGATATTACTTAAATGTAAGGAGATAAAAATATGAAAGGAAAAAAAGAATTTAATGAATTAGCACCGGAGCAAAAAGTGTTAGCTCTACAATTGTTCAACGAATTGCTGCAAAATGAGCAGCAAAAAGCGCAACAAGCTGTCCAAGCGTTTAATTCAGGATATTATTTTTGGCGGCACTTCAGTAACTTCAGTAATTAGAAAACCGGAATTAGAACAACAGATTGAACCATCTTCATATCAAGAATTAGCAGAGATTATCGCCGGATGTTATGTCAGAGAATCAGCAATTGTATCCCCACTTTTAAAAGAAGGATTTAGTGAAAAGGAAAGAAAATTGTTTGCAGAGCATGGTTTGTTTTATGGCGTGCATATTTCTCCAAAACTTTTAGCTCTTTCCGAACGGCTGATTGTTGGGCATGATGATTTAATCTTAAAAGGTTTTCCGGAACCATATAGATTACCGAAAGAATCCACAGAAGTTGTTACAGCATATTTTGCTGAACTTAAAAAGCAAAAAGGATTTGATCTAGACCTTAGTTCTTTAGTTCTCTCGGATACAACAACACCTAACGGCTACGAAGGCAAAAGAATCTTAAATCCGACAGATTTAAACCCCAAGCTAGCAAAGTTGTCTAAATTAATTACAGCTGCTATCAATGATTTAGGTGTTAACTGTGATCCATTGTATGTGATTTGTACGGACTCGGATTCTCCGCACCGCATCTTATTAACACAGGAACAAAAACCGATGGAGGGCTACCCTTTAACACCTGGGCTAACGATGTGTGGAAGTACAGCAACGTTAGAAGGATTTGATTTTAAGTATGCTTACAGAATGGGTATAATTAGTCAAATTATCTCAAATAATATAATTGGGTCAAGGATTAAAGGTAAATTTTCTCCATTTACTTTTTTCGGAATGTTAAGTCCATTTGGTTATGTAAACGGAGCCATAGATACTGGAAAAATGGGAGATTTGAGATATGGGGGGAATATTGATTTAAGAACAGAGTTTTTATTTCAATATGATACAACTATCTCAAAGATGGTTTAGGTTTACAAAGAGATATGCCTTTTTTATATTTATTCTTTTTTTTTATTATTCTTTACCACAACTATCTTAATATACTATTAATTCTAAGTCCAGATTATGGATCCAAAAACTTTGCTCAAGGAATTGATTAGCATAGATTCTATCAATCCATTTCGTACAGCTATGAAAGATGGAATTCGTTATGGGATCGGAAATGAAAATAAGATAGCAGATTATATTCAAGATATTCTTAAAAATAATAATTTTACGGTTTCTAAACAAACATTCCAAAAAGAAGCTATTGTTGAAACAGATTATAATAAGGTAGCTGTCGTACCGGAACGATTTAATATTGTAGCTGAAAAAGGCCAAGGAGAAAAGTCTATCTTATTTTTTGCTCATCTGGACACCGTAGATATTAAAGAGGATTGGAATAGTAATCCATTCGAACCGGTTGTTAAAGTGGTTGATTGTAAAGAGAAAGTCTACGGCTTAGGCGCTTATGATATGAAAGCAGGCATAGCCGCAATTCTGGCTGCAACAAGTAAAGTAAATCCACAAGGGTATAAGATTAAGGTGGCTTTTGTTGCTGATGAGGAATTTTGGTCCTTTGGTACAGAACATTTACTGAAAACAAACCTCTTGAATGATGTAGAACTAATTATCGTTCCAGAAATCTCAGATGCTGATAAGAAAACAGAATTTCCTAGCATTATCTTAGGAAGAAGAGGCCGAGTAGAATATGAATTTAAGATTAAAGGTAAGTCTACTCATGGTGCGTTAGCCAGAGTAAGCGAAAGTGCTGTTAATGCCGTACATGAATCAATCAAACTACAAGGCGAAATCTTAAAATATTGTCAAGAATCAGAAAAAACATTCTCATTTCAAGATATCCAAATCAAGAACTCAGCTTACATTAATTATCATTATGGTGGTAAAGGAGTGATTTCTATTCCAGAATATAGTCGTTTTTTATTAGATCGTTCCTTTATTGTGGGAGAAGATGCCGAAAAGGAATTACAACGATTAACTGAAATTGTTATTCAAGCACAAGAAAATGGAGTTATAGATAATAGAGCAAAAATTGAAATTAATTTGAGAAACAGACCTACACCTTATTGTAGACCATACTTTTTTGATCCAGGAATTCCAGTCATTCAAAAATTCATCAAAAAGGTTAATAAATTCTATGATGGTTTTGAATTTGGAGTTGGGTATTCTGTTGCAGATGAAAACAGATTAGCAATATTAGACATTCCCGTAGTGAGTTTTGGTCCAGAAGGCGGCAACTGCCATTCACCAGATGAGTGGGTAGATGTAAATAGTTTAATTAAATTAACAGATTTCTTTAAAGAATTAGTAAATAACTGGACAAACTAACTTTCAGGACTAATTTTCGTTACATTTATAAAACAAGCCAAAAATATGCTTATATATGACTGAACTGATCATTACAGAGAAACCTAGTTCTGCAGTAAAAGTTGCCACTGCTTTAGCCGACACTAAACCAGTACAAAATAAGAGTAAACAAAGTACCTATTACGAATTAACCCATAATAAAAAGAAAATCTTTGTTACTTCTGCTGTTGGCCATCTTTATGGTTTGGTTGAAGCAAAAAAGAATGGTTGGACTTATCCAGTTTTTGATATTAAATGGGAAGAATCATATAAAGGCACTAAGAATCTAAAGTATGTTAAAGATTATATTGATAATATTGTAAAGTTAGCTAAAGAGGCAGATGAAATCACTATTGCTTGCGATTATGATGTTGAAGGAGAGGTTATAGGATATAATGTAGTGAGATTTGCTTGCAAAAGAAAAGATGCTAATCGAATGAAATTCTCCACTTTAACTAAACCAGACTTAGTTGAATCTTATGAACATAAAATGAACCATATTGATTGGGGACAAGCGTTAGCTGGAGAGACACGTCACTACTTAGACTGGTATTATGGTATAAATCTATCTAGAGCTTTAACAAGCTCAGTTAAGGCTGCTGGTTCCTTTAAAGTTATGTCGGCTGGTAGAGTTCAAGGACCAACATTAAAAATTTTAGTAGATCGAGAAAAAGAAATTCAAGCATTCATCCCAGAACCATACTGGCAAATTCAATTAGATGGAGAATATAACAAAGAAAAAGTTGATGCTTGGCATGTTAAAGATAAGATCTTTGATCAAAAAGAGACTGATATAATTTTGGAAAAGATTAAAGGTAAGAAAGAGGCATTGATCAAACAAATTAATAGAACAAGAAGAAACCAAGCTCCACCAACACCATTTGATTTAACAAGTTTACAATCAGAGTCATACAATAATTTTAAAATTACTCCTAAAGAAACTTTAGAGATTGCTCAAAGTTTATATCTCGCTGGAGTTACCTCTTATCCAAGAACAAGTTCTCAACAATTAGATCCAAAGTTAGGATTTCAGAAAATTATGACTGAACTTAGTAAACAACCAGAATATCAGTTATTAGCTAAAGAATTGTTAAAAGAAAAAACACTTACCCCTAATAATGGTAAGAAAACTGATCCTGCCCATCCAGCCATTTATCCAACCGGGCAAATTCCAAAAGCCTTGAAACCTAGAGAACATAAAATTTATGACATAGTTGTAAAAAGATTCTTAGCCACATTCGCTAAACCAGCTATCCGTGAAACTATGGAAGTATCCTTAGATGTCAATGCAGAAATTTTCATTGCTAAAGGAACAAGAACAGTAGAACAGAACTGGCATTTATTTTACAAACCCTATGTTAATCTTGAAGAGATTACCCTTCCCGACTTAAAAGAAAACGAGAAAGTCGTCATTAATAAAATTAACAAATTGCAAAAGGAAACTCAGCCTCCAAAGAGATATAATCAGTCTTCAATTATTAAAGAACTAGAAAAAAAGAATTTAGGTACTAAAGCAACAAGGGCAGATATTTTAGATCGTTTGTTCCAACGAGGTTATTTAGAGGGAGTACAAATTAAAGCTACTAAACTCGGCATTGAAACAGTGAGAGTATTAGAAAAGTTTATGCCAACAATTACAGATATTCAACTTACTGCTGACTTTGAAGAGGATATGGAAGAGATTAGAGAAGGAAAAGAAAAGCAAGAAGTTGTCTTAGAGAAAGCTAAAAAAGAGTTAACAAAATTATTGGCTGACTTTAAGAAAAAAGAAAAAGAAGTTGGAAAAGAGATTCTTGGTTCAGTTAGAGAAACTGAAGATGAACAAAATACTGTGGGTAAGTGTCCAAGCTGTGATGAAGGAACATTGATGATTAGATTTGGGAAGTTTGGAAAATTTATCGCCTGTGACAAATATCCTGACTGTAAAACTACTTTTAACTTACCAAGCGGTGCGTTAATTAAAAACACTAAGACCATTTGTGATGTTTGTAATCATCCTAAGATTCAAGTTATTAAAAAAGGTAAAAGACCACAAGAGATTTGCATAAATCCAGCTTGCTCATCAAAATTAGAAGAAGGGGTTACAATTGAAGAAGTAGGAAAGAAAGCAGAACCTCAGAAGATTGATAAAAAATGTCCAAAGTGTGGCAAAGACTTAGTAATAAGAAATGGATTTTATGGACAGTTTATTGCTTGTCCAGGATTTCCAAAATGCCGATACACAGAAAAGATAGGTCAAGGATCAAGTAATGGAAATACGACATCAACAACTGACAAAAATGGTAATGCTAAACTTAGTGAAAAGAAAGTAACTAAAATTTCTAAAAAGACAGTAAAGTTAAGTACTAAATTAACATCAGCTACAAAAATTAAAGGCAAGAAAAATGTTAAAGCCAAAGCTGATTAAAACCGTCCTTGAACAAATCTTTAAACTAAAGAGGTCTGAACCATTCTTAATTATCACTGATTCTATAAAAATAAAGTTAGCTGAAGAATTTTTTATTTATGCATCAAACCATAATCACAAAGCTAGGATCATATTAATGCCAGAACTGGAGCAAAATGGTCAAGAGCCAGGTTCAGAAGTGACTAAGGAAATGTTAAAACACAAAGTTATTTTGATTATCACAAATAAATCATTATCACACACAAAAGCTCGTAGAAAAGCGACAGAAAAAGGTGTTAGAATCATTTCTGCGCCAGGAATTACAGAGAGAATATTAAATCGATGTGTAGACCTTGATTATCAGGAATTAATTCAATTTCATGATAAGTTAAGACCGATTATTGCTAAAGGTAAAAATATTCAAGTTACAACAGCAAGAGGAACTGATCTTAAATTTAAAATACATGACACTCACGGATTATCAAAACATTTGTTAAAAAATCTTAAGGGTGCATTTGGTAATCTTCCATGTGGTGAAGTTGACTCAGGAGTAAGTAAAGCAAATGGGAGATTAATTGTAGATGGTTCTTTTCCAATTATTGGATTAATTAAAGAACCTATTGTTTTAGAGATTAAAGATAATCTCGCTAGGATTATATCCAAAAACAAGCAATCAAAACAACTTAAACAAATGCTTGACAAAGCGGGAAAGAATGCCTACAAGATAGCAGAATTTGGCATTGGCACAAATCCAAAAGCAAAGTTAAGCGGAATAGTATTAGAGGATGAGAAAGTTAAAGGCACAGTTCATTTTGCTTTAGGAAATGATTTAAGTTATGGTGGAAAAAATAATGTCCCGATACATCTAGATGGAGTTATAAGAAAACCGACAATAATTGTTGATAAGAAGACAATTATGAAGAATGGCAAGTTCATTATTTAGACTATCTTAGTTAAATATTTCTAAGATTGGTTTACCATACTTTGGATTAAGGTTCAGATGTTGTAATGATTCTGCGACCCATTCAGTAATAAAGAAATCAGCTGCATATGAAAACATTCCTTTTTTCTTAACAGCATTATACATTTGTCTTAAGCTTGTTTCTGATCTTTGCAATGGATAATCTGCTCCTTCTGCAAAAGCTTTCCTCGCTAACTGATGCACCGCAAAAGCATAAGCAGCGATAGCTAGATCTAAATCTGGATTAGCTTGAGAATCACAACACCGTAATTCCACTGTTGAAAGCCCAGTTAAAACCAGATCATAATCGGTTCTCTGTTCCTTTGTACGAGCAAAACTAAACAACCTTTCTGAATCAAAAGGTCGAGGCATCTTTCTGTTAAAGTGAGAAAAACGCGTTGAATAGTTAAAAAAAGCAATAAATTCCGGAAGATGTTGTCTTGAAGCCTGTCCGATAAAAAAAGCTTCTTTTAAACTTCTAGCACCAAGATGAATATGGGTAGCCATGTATCTTCCTTTATAGGAACCAGTTTCTAATATTGATTCTCCTCTTCCTAAATGTGAGGATAAAGTATTGTATAACCAAAAATAATTTTGTGCTAACATATCAATATCATTGCAAACACCAGTAGACATTTCCTGAAAATGCTTATTTGGATTAACTAAGTTTATATCAATACCATA
>Ga0065182_1000640_pt1 | contig 14909 bp, 10 predicted proteins | sample CryGey02umfilter_2_FD_59208 | JGI IMG/M metagenome (GOLD analysis project Ga0065182, IMG submission 59208) | Groundwater microbial communities from aquifer in Utah, USA - Crystal Geyser 4/10/14 0.2 um filter (version 2) (version 2) | ecosystem: Environmental > Aquatic > Deep subsurface >...
ATAGATTACATGCCGGTGTCACGTCGAGATTTCCTTAAAAACACTGCGTTTGTCTGTGTCGCTCTCGGTACAGGGATTGGCTTGGCGCGTCCGGTTGATGCCGGCACGGACCCGATGCGCCCTCCAGGGGCGCTTCCGGAAGAGGAATTCCTTTCGGTGTGCATCCGATGCCGCCGCTGCGGCGACGCGTGTCCGAATCAATGCATCGCGCCCTACACGCCCGAAGCGGGGCGGCGCTTCTCGATGAAGCCGGGAAGCGCCGAGGAAGGGACGCCGGTGATTTTTCCCCGCCAGCAGGCGTGCAACCTGTGCCAGAAAACGCCCGGCGATGCGCTCGCGTGCACGGATGCCTGTCCGACGGGAGCCCTACGATTGGTGAAAAAGACGGCTGCGGAGATTCGGGAGAAGGTCCGGATGGGCGTCGCGGAAGTGGATACGAATCTCTGCTGGTCTTACAACGGCAGTTCCTGCGGGGTTTGCGTGAAGGCCTGCCCGTTCGAAGGCAGCGCGCTGCGGGCGGGGCAATTGGAAACCCCTTTGCTCGATCCGGAATTCTGCGTGGGCTGCGGATTATGCGAACGCGCCTGCATCCGCTATCCGCAGGCGATCACGATCCGGCCGGTCGCGCGAGGAGCTGCCGCGTGAAGACGGCGACGCGCTTACCGTGGTGGAAGCGGATCGCCGTGTACAGGCGTGCCGTGCAGCTTCTTGTTTTCGCGGGCCTCCTCGCGCTTCCGATCACCGCCCGATACGCGCATTACCTCTCCGCCCGGAGTCTGGATAAAACCATCGACTCCTGGCGCGGGACGCTTCCGGGCGCGTTGATGGGGCTCTCCGACAAGGCCTTGCGGCTCGGGATCCCCGACGGAGAAGGCGGCGTTGCGACCCGCCGCCCGCGGAAAAAGCTGCTGGCGCGGGCGCGGGCGTTTTACGGCTCGGCTTGGTCGGCCCGGTTGTTCGGGGTCTCAATGACGGACCTGCTGGCGGGGGTGGAAAGCGCGGCCGCGTCCCGGACGATGCGTCTCGTTCTCGTGACCGGATTGGCGATCCCGCTGATCGCGACGGCGTTGTTGGGACGGGTTTTTTGCGGATGGATTTGCCCGATGGGTATTTTGTCGGCGCTCGCGCGCAAAACGCGCGAGCTGTTGGTTTTCTTAGAGTTGAAGCCGTTCGATCTGAAAGTCGATCCGCGGGCGAAGTATTTCGTTTTGGCAGCGGGAGCCTTGGTCGTCCTCGCGACCGGACTCCCGCTTCTGCACCATATCTATCCGCCCGCGCTTTTCGGGAGGGAGGCGCACGCCTGGGTCGCCGCCGTGTTCGATCGAGCCGAATCGGGGCGCACGGGTTTCTTTTGGGTCGGGCTGAGCTCCGCCTCGCTCTTTCTGCTGGCGCTGTTCTTGCTGGAAACGGCGGCCGCGCCGGGCTTGTGGTGCCGCTCGCTGTGTCCAGGAGGAGCTCTTTATTCGTTGGTCGGCCGATTCCGCCTGCTGCGCGTCAAGCGGAAGGCCGCGGGGTGCGTCGATTGTTCGATCTGCGACGAACTCTGTCCGATGGGACTCTTCCCGATGACCGACCGTATCGGGATGGAATGCGACAACTGCGGAATCTGCGTCGACGCCTGCCCCACGCATGCCCTCTCTTACATTCTCAAGCCGCCGGAAAAACGACGCGCAGGGAAGCTCGCCTCCGCCGTGCTGAGCTTGCTTTTCCTCGGCGCGTCGACCGTTGAGGCGCATCACATCATGGGAATCCCGCACTATTCCTACGATGAGAGCTACCCGCAGGCCCCGGTCCTCAAGCTCGTCGAGACCGTCGGCCCTTGGGAATTCCAGTTGACGGGCTATCCGGGCAACCCCACTCCCGGAGTGCGCACCGAGCTTCACGCCTACGCCGTCGCCACCGCGACGAAGAAGGCGTTTGAGGGGGACATAGAACTGGAAGTGTTCGAGGTCCTCGCGTTCGGCGCTAAGAAGAGCATCTACGGCCCGGACTCGGGACGCCGGGATAAATCGCTTCATAAATATTTCCCGACCTACGCGACCGAGGGGAACTACGAGCTCGTTTTGTCCTTCATGGACGAGGGCATCGTCTCGACGCTGCGCTTCCCGATGGTCGTCGGGGAGCCCGGTTCCCCCTGGACTGCGGTGGGACTGTTCGCGGCGTGTCTCGCTTCGTTTCTGGTCTTGATTCGCGCGGTCCGGATCAAGCGCCGCCGGGCGCTGGGCGCGGAGGCCGCGGCGTGAAAATGAACGCGCCTTCACCGAGAACCGGGCGCATCGCCGCGGTGACGCTCCCGTGGGTCTTGCTTTTGGGGTCGGCGCTCTGGGTTGCGTCCGACCGGATCGCCGCCCCGCGGGCGGCGTCCGGCGTCGCGGCGGCCGTTGATCCCGTTTGCGGCATGTCGGTCGCGGCCCGGACGGCGCATACTCACGCGTTCGAAGGACGCACCTGGTATTTCTGCAGCCGGGCGTGCCGGGATTCGTTCGCCGAGAATCCCGCCGGATACGCTTTGGCCCCCGCAACCGGAGATTCTCATACGATGCGCGGCATCCCCGTTGGGATGTATCAAGCGGGGGTCGCGATTGTGCTGCTCCTGTCCTTCGGTTTCTTTGAACTCATCCCGACGAAGCCGCGGGGAAGCGGCGGCTCCGAGGGAGGTCGATGGGATTTGACCGCGCTTCCGGGTGTGCGGGCTTTTCTGAAGCGTCCGCTGTTCATCGCCTGGATTCGCGCGATCACCGCGGCCGGATTCCTGTTCGTGATCGCCGCGGGTCTGTTCGGAACTCAGAATCCCGCGGCGAACATCGCTCCGCTTTTGACCTGGACCGTTTGGTGGGCGGGTCTCGTCGTCGTGGTGCTCTTTTTCGGAAAGGCGTGGTGCACCCTTTGTCCGTGGGACGCGATCGCCGGCTGGGTCGAAACTCTCTCCGGGGGCGGCCTCGGACTGCGCTGGCCCTCGGCGCTGCGCAATATCTGGTTCGCGGTGGCGCTCTTTATAGCGCTGACCTGGGTCGAACTCGGCATGGGGATCACGGTGATCCCCCGGGCGACGGCGTGGGTCGCGCTGGGGATGCTCGCGCTCGCCATCGGGTCGGCGCTCTTGTTCGAGCGCAAGGCCTTTTGCCGATACGGATGTTTGGTCGGCCGCGTCTCGGGGTTGTACGCGATGTTCGGGGCCCTCGAGGTGCGCGCGGCCGACCGTTCGATATGCGCGTCGTGCCGGACGATGGAATGCTACCGGGGCGGTGATAAAGGTGATCCGTGTCCGACGCATCAATTCCTGCGCGTGATGGATCAAAACACCTATTGCACGATGTGCGCCGAATGCTTCAAAACGTGCCCGCATGACAACGCGGCGCTGCGGCTGCGTCCTTGGGGCGCGGACTTGAGTGTGAGCGGGAAGCCGCGTGCCGATGAGGCGTTTCTCGCGTTGGCGTTGCTGTCGATGACGGGCTTTCACGGATTGACGATGACGCCGCATTGGGGGGAATTGACCGCCTGGCTGGAGACGGCGGCGGGTTCCTCTTATTCGATCTCGTTTAGCCTGCTGATGGGGGCGATGTTGGGGCTCCCGATTTTCGCGTACGCGCTCTTGGTTCGCGCGAGTTCCGCGCTGGCGCCCGAGGCCGGCTATCGCCGTCTCTTCCTCGCCTACGCCTACGCGATGCTTCCGATCGCGCTCTTTTATCACCTCGCGCACAACGCGGAGCACTTGTTGATGGAGGGGCCGAAACTCTTCGCTTTGATCAGCGACCCGCTCGGACGGGGATGGGACCTGTTCGGCACCGCGTCGACGGTGTTCTCCCCCTGGGTGACGCTGGAACGGCTTTGGGGGCTTCAGGTCCTCTTCGTGATCGTCGGTCATGTGTACGGGCTTTGGGTTTCTGCGGCGACTACGAGACGGTTGATTCCAGACCGCAAGCGGGGATTGATCGCCCAACTTCCGATGCTGGCGGGAATGGTCGGTTTCAGCGTCTTTAGTTTGTGGCTGCTGATGCAACCGATGGAAATGCGCGTTTCGGCAATGTGATGAATTTCGAGAAGGCTTGTTCCCGCCGCAATTTCTTTTCGACCCTCGCCCGACAGGCGGGGGAATTCGCCGTGGGGTTGGTGGACGGTGCCGCCCAGGCGTCCCGGGCCTTTCAGGCCGAGGCGGCCCCTGTCCCCGCAGCCCCGCCTGTCGCTTGGGTGCGCCCTCCCGGTGCGCTGCCGGAGGCCGACTTCCTGAGCGCATGCACGCGTTGCGACGATTGCATAAAAGCTTGCCCTCATTTGGTGATCCGCAAAGCGGGCATCGAGGTGGGAAAAGATGTTGCAACTACTCCGATCATCGTCCCCGGAGACAATTCTTGCCGATTTTGCGACGGATTCCCTTGCATCCAGGCCTGCGCGAGCGGAGCCTTACGGCTTCCGAATTCGGACATAAAGATCCGAATTGGAACAGCCGTCGTCCGGGAACCCGCCTGCTATTCGGTTCAGAAGCAGCCTTGCGATTACTGCCAGACCTATTGTCCGGAAACGGAAAAGGCGATCCGGGTTTCCGGTCCCGGATCGGCCCCCGCGGTAAACGCCCAACTGTGCACCGGTTGCGGGCAATGTGCCGAGATTTGTCCGACCGGCTGCATCACGGTGGTTCGGCTTTCATGAAACTGGGCCTCCTGATTCTCGTGTTCGCCTCCGGCCCGCTCCGCGCAGAAGAGGACGGGGGGGATTTTCAGCGCTACGCCGCGATGTTTCAGCAGAAGTGCGCGAAATGCCATACGGTCGGACTCGGCGACCGCGTGGGTCCGGATCTCAAAGGCGTTTCGAAGCGGCGTGAGCGGAAATGGATTTTGGATTTTATCCGCAAGCCCGGCGATTTCCTCGACTCCGACAAGACGGCGATGGAGCTTCTGAAGAAATTCAACAAGGTCCGGATGGACGAATTGAACCTGAACGAAGCGGACGCCGCCGGACTGTTGGACTACATAGACGCGGCCTCCGAGGGACCCGTCGGCCCCCAGGATTTGGAACTCCCCGAGCCGGACCCCTATGCAAGGCTGTCGATGCCGGACGAACATCGCGGAATACTCATCGGGTTCGCCGCGACCGCGGCGGGCCTATTGGCTCTCGCCGCCGTGTTGTTTCAATTCGGGTTCGTCCGAATCGCCGCGATCGCCGCGATTCTTTCTTTGGCTTCCGGGTACTGGGCGAACGGAGGACGCCGCGATCACCGCGTCTTCAGCCGTCAACAGGGCTACGCACCGGAGCAGCCCCTCGCGTTTTCGCATGCCAAGCACGCCGGGACGCTGCAAATCGCCTGCCTCTATTGCCATTACGCCGCCGAAAGGAGCGACGCGGCGGGCGTCCCTCCGCTCAAGGTCTGCATGAACTGCCACAAAGACGTGAAGCGGCCCAAAGAGGACCCGAACGGAGTGGGCGAGCGGGAGATCAAGAAGATCGTCGACGCCTGGGAGCGGCGCGCCGACCCTGCGGAGAAGGGAATCCAATGGGTGCGCGTCCACGATCTTCCGGATTACGCATTCTTCAGTCATCGAGTTCACGTTGGAAACAACGTCAAGTGCCAGGAATGCCACGGACCCGTGCAGACAATGGAGCGGATGCGCCAAGCCGCGCCGCTGACGATGGGGTGGTGCGTCGAATGCCACCGCCGGCCGCCGTCTGAAGCTCCCGCCCATTGGAAGCGTGCGGGCGCCACTCTCGACTGCGCGGTGTGCCACCGCTAATCCCATGAATTCAGAGCGAGACGACATTGAAGCGCAAGACCGCCGGGACCTGGTGAGACGCGGTTCTTTCCTGAAGGGGATGGCGGCGAGCTTCGCGGCGCTTTCAGGCGGGGGATGCGTCTTTCGCCCTCCCGAGGGGAAGGTCGTTCCGCTTATGGAACAGCCCGCGGGCGTGTTCCCCGGCGAAACCCTGTGGTACGCGACCACTTGCGGGGCCTGCACGGCGTCTTGTGGGGCTCTCGTGAAGGTCCGCGACGGCCGTCCCATTAAGCTCGAAGGAAACCCCGAGCATCCGTTGTCGCGGGGCGGGTTGTGCGCGAGGGGTCAGGCCTCGGTGCTGGACCTGTACGACTCGCACCGTCTGAGATTCCCGCTGCTCGACGGAAAGGAAGCATCCTGGGCCGCGTTGGACGCGTTCGTCTCGGAGCGGTTGAACGGAGTCGCCGTCCTTTCCGAGACGATCGTCTCTCCCACGCTTCGCTTTGCGGTGGAGCGCTTCCTTAAAAAGTTTCCCGGCTCGCGGCTGGTGGAGTACGATTCCTTGTCCGCCTCGGCGATTCTGGACGCGCACGCCCGCACGCACGGCGTTCGGACGCTGCCGGCGTATCATCTCGGGAAGGCGCGGGTCATCGTTTCGTTCGACGCCGACTTCCTCGGATCCTGGATTTCTCCGGTCGAGTTCACGAAGGATTGGTCGCCGAACCGCCAGCCTGAGCGGGAATGGGACACCATGTCGTGGCACGCGCAGTTCGAATCGCGCCTGTCGGTGACGGGTGCGAACGCCGATCTCCGCGTCCCGCTGCGGCCCTCGGAACAGTACGAGACGCTGCGACAGATCGGACTGGCCGTCGCCTCTCTAGTATTCTGGAAGGGCCCGAAACCGCCCGCCGGGGAACCGTCCTCTTTGAACGCCGCCGCCGTCTCGGATACCGCGGGCCAATTAGCCCGGGCGGCCGGACGCAGTCTCGTGCTCAGCGGTTCCCCGGACGCCGCCACCCAATGCCTGGTCAACTGGATCAACGCGATGCTCGGCAATTACGGGGAAACGCTCGTACTGGACCCCGCCGGGCTGCAAAAACGGGGAAGTGAGACTGAATTCGACCGCCTCCTTGGCGATCTTGAGAAGGGAGCGGTGAAGGGCGTTGTGGTTTTGTCGGGCAACCCGGTTTATGATCACCCGAAAGGCGCGGAGCTCGCGAAGTTCCTCGACTCGGCGAAACTTTCGCTCTCGCTTTCGGGCCGGCCGGATGAAACGGCGGTTCGCTGCCGCGCGGTCGCGCCGGATCATCACCCGCTGGAATCCTGGTCGGACGCGGAAGCCGTGTCCGGAGTGCTGTCGCTCTCTCAGCCGGCGATCGCGCCGTTGTACTCCACCCGCGCCGCGATAGAATCGCTTTCCTTGTGGGCGGGTGAACCGATGTCCGCTCTCGACGCGCTGAGAGGGCGTTGGAAGAAATCAGTGCTTCCGGGCGCGGATTTCGAACGGCGCTGGCACGAGGCGCTGCGCAAAGGCGTAGTGCTCTCAGACGTGAAGAACCCGAAGAACCTCCGGTTCGACGGCCGAGTTCTCGAGCGTCTTTCCCCGAACCCCCTTCGCTCGGCGGAAGGCGGGTTCGAGTTGAGTGCATACGCAAGCCCCGTTCTCGGGGACGGACGGCAGGCGAACAACCCGTGGCTGCAGGAAACCCCCGATCCGATTTCTAAGACCGCCTGGGGGAACTACGCCTCGTTTTCCCCGGAGGACGCCGCTAAATTGGGAATCGTCGAAGGGCGGGTCGTCCGTTTGAGCGCAGGGGCAGCATCCATCGAGCTTCCGGCGCAGATTCAGAAGGGGCACGCGCGCGGCGTCGTTTCCGCCGCCTTGGGGTACGGACGAACCCACGCCGGACCGGTCGCCGCCAATTTTCCGGTTCAAAAGATGCTTCCGGTCGAACGCGAAGAGCTTTCGGGAGCCGACCTCTTCCCGCTGACGGCGTATTCCTCGGTGCGCGTCGAATCAACGGGGCGGATGTCGGCGCCGGCGAAGACTCAAACCTACGACGAGATGAGCGATCCGATCACGGGCCGGCGGCGTCCTATGGTTCAGGAAACCACGCTCCAGGATTACTTTAAAGACGCGACGAGCGGGCGGGGCAAGGCGATGGAAGTCGGCCCGAGTCTCTGGCCCGCGCACGACTATCCGGGACCGAAGTGGGCGATGGCGATCGATTTGAACGTCTGCACCGGGTGTTCCTCATGCGTCGTGGCGTGCGGTTTGGAAAACAACGTCCCCGTCGTGGGTAAGGCGGAAGTGCGCAAGAGCCGCGATATGCATTGGATGCGCATCGACCGCTACTACAATGAAAACGGCGAGACGGCTTTTCAGCCGATGCTTTGTCAGCACTGCGACAACGCCCCCTGCGAAACGGTCTGCCCCGTCCTTGCGACGCTGCATTCCTCCGAAGGGATGAACATGCAGGTGTACAACCGGTGCGTGGGGACGCGGTATTGCGCGAACAACTGTCCTTACAAGGTCCGCCGCTTCAATTGGTTCGACTACGCCCACGAAGATCTGACGCAGAATCTCGCGCTGAATCCGGACATCACCGTCCGCACGCGGGGCGTGATGGAGAAATGTTCGTTTTGCGTGCAGCGGGTCCAATCGGCGAAGGCCGACGCCCGCGCGGAGAACAGGGCGGTGACCGACGGGGAGGTGAGACCCGCCTGCGCCCAAAGCTGTCCGGCGGACGCCATCGTGTTCGGTGATCTCAACGACCCGAAAAGCGCCGTCGCTAAAAAGCTCGGCGATCCCAGAAGCTACGCGGTTTTGTCCGAACTCGGGGTGGGACCGTCGGTATTTTACATGACAAAAGTGAGAAACAAGAAGGTATGAGCGCTCGGGTATCGCCGCTTCGGGAGCCGTGGGTCGACGGAGGAAAAACTCTGGCGCGGATCACCGAGGACGTCTGCGCTCCGCTCGAACGCGGTCCCGCTCCGTCATGGTATTGGGGTCTCGGGGCGTCGCTGACGGCCCTGCTGATCGGGAAAATCGTGGTCGTCCACCAGATTTGGACCGGCATCGGAACCTGGGGGCTTAACAAGACCGTCGGCTGGTCCTGGGACATCACCAATTTCGTGTTCTGGGTCGGCATCGGCCACGCCGGGACGCTGATCTCGGCCATTCTTTTTCTGTTCCGGCAGAAATGGAGAACCTCGATCAACCGGGCCGCCGAGGCGATGACGATTTTCGCCGTGATGTGCGCCGGGTTGTTCCCCTTGATCCACATGGGCCGCCCGTGGCTCGCGTATTGGGTTTTCCCGTACCCGAACGAGCTGGGGCCGTTGTGGGTGAACTTCCGCTCGCCGCTGCTTTGGGACGTGTTCGCGATCAGCACGTATTTCATCATCTCCGCGACCTTCTGGTACGTCGGGTTGTGGCCGGACCTTGCGACCGTCCGGGACCGCTCCCAGGGGCTGCGAAAGAAGATTTTCGGCGTCCTCTCCCTGGGGTGGGACGGATCCCACCGCAGTTGGTCGCGCTACGAAACCATGTATCTCCTCCTCGCCGGCTTGGCGACCCCGCTGGTTTTTTCGGTTCACACGATCGTCAGCTTCGATTTCGCGACCTCCGTGATTCCCGGCTGGCATACGACGATCTTCCCGCCCTACTTCGTCTGCGGCGCGATCTTCTCGGGTTTTGCGATGGTGATGACGCTGATGATCATCGCGCGCAAGGTGATGCGATTCGAGGAGTACATCACCCTGCGCCATATCGACGCGATGTGCAAAATTACTCTGCTCACCTCGATGATCGTGGCGCTGGCTTACGGGACCGAGTTGTTCATGGCCTGGTACAGCGGCAATCCCTACGAACAATTCGCGTTCCTTAACCGGATTTACGGACCTTACCGGGCCGGGTACGCCTTGATGGTGTTCTGCAACGTGCTGGTTCCGCAGGCGCTCTGGTTTAAGGCCGTCCGGCGCAATCCGCTCTGGGTTTTTCCGATCTCCATTTTGATCAACGTCGGGATGTGGTTGGAGCGCTTCGTCATCATCACCGTCTCGCTTCACCGCGATTACCTCCCTTCGAGTTGGACCATGTACTACCCGACCTACGTCGAGATCGGGACCTTTCTGGGCAGTTTCGGCCTGTTCTTCACCTGTTTTTTCCTCTTCTGCCGTTTTTTGCCGATGATCGCCTGCAGCGAGGTGAAGGCCATCTCGACCTTCGCCCAGGAAAACCGGGAGACGCCTCGTGGCTGATCGCGATTTTCTCGTGGGCGTTTTCGTATGCGAACAGGATCTCCTCGCCGCGACGCACGCCGCGCGCGAGGCAGGATTCAAGATCCACGACGCCTATACCCCTTACCCGGTTCACGGAATGGATGAGGCGATGGCCCTTCCCAAGACGCTCCTTCCGCGACTGTGCTTCCTATTCGGGGCGGCGGGATTGCTGCTCGCCGTCCTATTCCAGTGCTGGGTCGGCTTGATCGACTGGCCGATGAATATCGGAGGGAAAAGTTTCGGAGCGCGACCCGCCCTGATCCCGATCGCCTTCGAGTTGACCGTTCTCTTCGCTGGATTGGGGACGGTTATTTCCTTCCTCGTCCTGCGCCGGCTCTTCCCCGGCCGGGAGCCCGAGTGCGCAGGCCTCGGCGCGAGCGACGCGAGTTTCGTGCTCGCGTTCGCGACACCGGAAACCGAGCAGTTGAGGGGAACGCTGAATCGCCTGCTGCTGGAGCGCGGGGCGAAATCCGTTCGCGAGGCGTCGTCCCGATGATCAAGCGCGGGACCTCGCTCTGGGCCATCGGGGCCGCCGGAACGATTCTTTTCGCCGGCCTTTACGCGACCCGCCGCGATTTTTCCCGCCGTCAGATTCGGATTTTTTCAGAGATGGCGGTGAGCCCGGCAGGGAAGGCGCAGGCGAGCACGACTGTCTTCGCCGACGGGCGGATTCAACGCGCGCCGGTTGCAGGAACCGCGGCGCGCGGGGCCGAGTTCGAAGGCTACGGGTCCGGCGACGCCGAGCGCGCCCGGGCCGCGGTTGAATTGAAGAACCCGGTAAAGGCTGATTTAGCCGCGTTGACGCGGGGCAAGGAAGTCTTCTCAAATTTCTGCGCGCATTGCCACGGCCCGAAAGGACGGGGCGACGGAGCGGTCGCCCGGGCCTTCTCCGGATTCGCGATATCGGTCACCGGAAAGGCGACCTATGACCTTCCGGACGGAGAGCTCTTTCATATCGCCTCGTTCGGTCGGAATTTGATGCCCGGGCACGCGTCGCAAATCGGCATCAAGGACCGCTGGAAGGCGGTTCACTACCTGCGCGACCTCCAGGACCGCGAGCGCCGCCGTCTCGGCCCTCTCTGGGCGGTCCCCGAAGATCCGCGCAGGCGCCACTTGATATCCGTCCCGTATGGGAAGGAACTTTTTGCGCAAAACTGTTCGGCGTGTCACGGCGAAGAGGGGCGTCGTCCGAAACCGGGAATTCCGACCTTGAATACTCCGGCCGTTCTCGCGATCGCCGATGACGCGTTTTACTGGGATATCATTCGCCACGGCAAGAAGGGAACCCAAATGCCGGCCTGGGAGAAGATCCTGACTCCGACCCAGGTAAAGAGTCTCGTTCTGTACGTACGCTCGTGGAGCGGAGGAAAGGTGGATCGCTCGGAAGTCCTCTCCGCGGAAGGAACTGTCCGCAGAGGGCGTGCGATCTTTTACGGCCATTGCGCGGGCTGCCATGGTTCGAAGGGGGAAGGCGGAATAGGGGTTTCCCTCCGTTCCGAAACATTCCAGGCGCTGGTTTCCGATGAATTTCTCCGGGACACGATCACCTTCGGGCGCGGTCACACCCCGATGCCCGCGAACTACGACTTGAACTCGAAAGAGGTGCGGGATGTCATTGCCTACATCCGATCCTTTCGGAAGGTGCGCAGCAGCTGGAAAGAGGTGCAGCCGCTGTTGGCTTCGGCGTCCCAGAAGATCGGCAAGAGCGTCTATCGATCGAAGTGCGCGGGATGCCACGGCAAGAAAGGGGAGGGCGGGATCGGCTCCCGCTTGAACAGCCAAAGTTTTCTCGCCCGAGTCGACGACAAGTTCCTCTACGATTCCCTGTTTCAGGGCCGCCCCGGCACGGCGATGCCGGCCTGGACTCACTTGGAATCCAAGGACGCGGCCGACGTCATCGGGTATATCCGCGCGTGGCAGACGGGTCCCGCCATCGCGTTGTCGCAAGCAAAAATCTCCGGCGACGCCGATCACGGCGAGATGCTTTTCACGCGGCATTGCAAGCGCTGCCACGGCGGGGGCGGGAAGGGGGAATTGGGAGCGCAATTGGCCAATCCCGTGTTCCAAAAATTGGTTCCCGATCAATTCCTCTGGGACACGATCGCGCACGGCAAGGACGGGACCGATATGAGCGGGTTCCTGAGTTCCGGAAAAGCGAATTTGTCCCCATCGGAGATCAACGATCTCGTCGCCTATCTGCGCCGCGTCGGCTCGGAAGCCCGGGTGGACCCGCCCAAGCGCGACTACGCCTGGGCGAATAAAGAAGCCGGCCGCGAGATCTTCGAAAAAAAGGCCGGCTGCGCCTCATGTCACGGCTCCCGCGGCGAGGGCGGCAGCGGACCCGCCCTTGGAAATCCGGCGTTTCTGCGGGTGGCTTCCGACGGCTTCATCGCGGGCATGGTGATTCTCGGCCGGACGGGTACCGAGATGCGCTCTTTCTACCGAGGCGGAAACGTCAGCCTCGAGAAGGAAGAGGTGGAGAACGTCGTCGCGTATATCCGGGATTTCGCGAAACGGGAAAATCCGCTCCCGCGACGCTGGCCGAGTTCAGCCTCCACGGTCGCGGAAGGATCGTTGCTGTTCGCAAAGAACTGTCAGGGGTGTCACGGGACCGAGGGGCACGGATCCAAGGGGGACTCTCCGGACGGGTACGCCCCCGCGCTGAACAGTCAGGAGTTCCTGCGTGCGGCAACCGACGACTTCCTGCTTGCGACGATCGCGATCGGCCGTCCGAACACCCCCATGCGTCCGTTTTCGAAGGGGTCCGGGGGGATCACGGATCTGAGCGCCGAGGACATCCGGAAGGTCGTAGCGTACATCCGTTCCTGGGAGAAGAAATAGCGCGGTGATGAGCGAACGCCAAGGGATTCTAAGCGACGGACAGCGCCAAGCGGGAGCGATTCTCGCCGGGCTGGGCGGCGCCGCCTTTTTCGCGGCCTACCGGGGGGACACGGGGCGCGCGTGGGCGAATCTTTTGCTCTCGAACGTTTATTGGTCGTGGATCTGCGGGGCGGCGCTCGTTTTTACCGCGGTGCAGTTCGTTTCCAAGGCGGGTTGGTCCGCGGGTTTTCGGCGCATCCCGGAGGCGATGGCGGCCGCGCTTCCCGTGGGTCTGATCCTCTTTGTCCCGCTCTTTTTCGGTCTCCACGATCTCTATCATTGGTCGCACGCCGAGGTCGTCGCGAAGGACGCGATCCTGGCCGGGAAGTCGTCGTATCTCAACGAGGGGGGATACAGGCTGAGAACCGTCCTCGCGTTTGCGGCCTGGATCGCCTTCGCCTTCGCTCTGCGCCGGCTCTCCACCGCGCAGGATGCCGACGGCGACGCCGGGCATACCCGGCGTTCGGTCGGCGTCAGCGCCGCGCTGTTGGTTGTTTTCGCGGCGACCTTCACCTATTCCTCGGTGGATTGGTTGATGTCTCTGGAACCGCATTGGATGAGCACGATTTATCCGTGGTATTGCTTCAGCGGCGTCTTCGTCGCGGCGATCGCGTGCATCGTTCTCATTCTTTCCGGGCTTAAAAGGCGCGGGCTGCTGCATGAGATCGGCGGGCCGCATTTCCACGACCTCGGAAAATATCTTTTCGCCTTCAGCGTGTTCTGGGGGTATCTGTGGTTCTCTCAGTATCTGCTGATTTGGTATTCGAACATCCCCGAGGAGACCGTCCATTACGCCGCCCGTCTCTCCGAGGGTTGGGGACCCGTGTTCTGGGCGAATCCCGTCGTGAACCTGCTGATCCCCTGTGTGCTGCTCCTGAGCGCGCGCAGCAAGAGACCGGGGAAGAAGATGGTTCTAGCGGCCGTGGTCATCCTCGGCGGGCGCTATCTCGATTTTTATCAGTTGGTGATGCCGCCTCTCGCGCACGGCACCGGGCCTCATTTCGGCTGGCAGGAAGTTCTGATCTTCGCCGGGGTGGGGTCGAGCTTCTTGCTGGCGGCGGACCGGGCGTTTCGCTCGGAGGACGCGATTCCCGGGCGAGACCCTTATTTAGTCGAGAGTTTATCGGTGGGACATTGAGATCCGCGAACCTCGGGGTCGAGCTCTTGGATCCGAAGCCCCTGGCGTCGGGCGGACGGCTGCGGCGCGCCCGTCGCCGCAGCGAGCCCTGGGTCGGCTTCGAATGGCTCGAGGAGCCGGAACGAACCACGATTTCGGTCCAATCCGGGTGCCCGGTCGGCTGCCTGTTTTGCGACGCCGGAACGCTTCCGTATTCCGGCAATCTCACTTTAGACGAACTGAGGCTGCAGGCCGGGGAGAATCCCAAGGAACTGCGTTTGATCCGGATGGGGGAACCGTCCTTTAATCCCGCCGTGCTGGCCCTGCTGGAAGAGTCTCCGGCGAAAAAGGTCCTGCTCTCCACCGTGGCTCCGGATTGTCCGGTCTCCGAGCGATTTCTCGAAGCGCTTCTGGAGTTGAAGAACCGACGATTCCCCCGAGGGCGCTTCACGCTGCAGTTTTCCTATCCGAGCACGGAACCCGGAGACCGGCGCTCCTTGATTCCGGTGCGCACCTGGGGCGCGGAGAAAATCGCGATCTTCGGAAAACGGTGGATGCGCCCGCACGACGCCCGCGTCGTGCTCAATGTCCCGCTGGTGAAAAGTTTTGAGTTCGATCCGCGGCGCGCGGCGGCCGATTTCGATCCCGCGGTTTTCTCGTGGACCTTTACGCCGGTGCACCCGAGCGGCCGAGCCCGTCTCAACGGCCTAGAGCAATCCTGGCAGCGGCCGCCCGCCGCCGTTGCCCGCCGCATGGAAGATCTTGCCGAATTAGGATTTCACGTGTCGGCGCTCCCGTCCGAGGACGCCGACATCGCCGCACGCGCGGCCTGCGGGCAATTGGAGAGCGCATGACTTCGGTCATGTGCCGACCGAACCCGGGTCCTAGGGCGTCTCTGCCGTTTTCCTTATACTGTCGCGATG
>Ga0065182_1000644_pt1 | contig 14860 bp, 13 predicted proteins | sample CryGey02umfilter_2_FD_59208 | JGI IMG/M metagenome (GOLD analysis project Ga0065182, IMG submission 59208) | Groundwater microbial communities from aquifer in Utah, USA - Crystal Geyser 4/10/14 0.2 um filter (version 2) (version 2) | ecosystem: Environmental > Aquatic > Deep subsurface >...
AAGAATGAAAGCCATAGAATCCCTAAGCTTCTCGCTTCTCTCGCCGGAACAAATCCGCAAGATGAGCGCGGTCAAGGTCACCGTGCCCGACACTTACGACGAGGACGGCTACCCGATTTCCGGCGGCCTCGCGGACCAGCGCCTCGGCGTCATCGACCCGGGCCTCAAGTGCCGCACCTGCGGGAACCGCATGAAGGACTGCCCCGGGCATTCGGGCCACATCGAGCTCGTGCGCCCGGTAGTTCACGCCGGATTCGGAAAAATCATCTATCACTTGTTAAAGGCGACTTGCCGCAAGTGCGGCCGCATATTGAGCGACAAGAACACCGAAACCAAGACCGCGCAAACCAAGGCCTGCCCCCACTGCGGGGAAGAGCAAATCAAGGTCAAATTCATCAAGCCGACCACCTATTACGAGGACAAGACCAAGCTGCTGCCCAACGAAATCCGCGAGCGCCTCGAACGCATACCCGACTCGGATGCGAAAAGGCTGGGCGTGAAAATCCGCCCGGAAAACATGGTTCTCACCGTGCTGATAGTCGCGCCGGTAACCGTGCGCCCCTCAATCACGCTCGAAACCGGCGAACGCTCGGAGGACGACTTGACGCACAAGCTAGTGGATATCCTCCGCATCAACCAGCGCCTCGAGGAAAACGTGGACGCGGGAGCGCCCCAGCTCATCATAGAGGACCTGTGGGAGCTGCTGCAATACCACATTACGACTTACTTCGACAACGAGACTTCGGGAGTGCCGCCCGCGCGCCACCGCTCGGGCCGCCAGCTCAAGACGCTCTTCCAGCGCCTCAAGGGCAAGGAGGGCCGCTTCCGCTACAACCTGTCGGGCAAGCGCGTGAACTTCAGCGCGCGCACGGTCATTTCGCCCGACCCCACCATGGGAATCAACCAGCTGGGCGTGCCCGAAGAGATGGCCAGCGAGCTCACGCTGCCCGTGAACGTCACCAGCTGGAACAAGGAGCACGTCAAGGACTTCATCAAGGCGCACCCGACCAAGATTAACTACGTAATCCGCACGGACGGCCGCAGGAAGAAGCTGACCGCCGCAAACATGGAGGAAGTCCTCGCGGAAATCGACGCGGGCTACCGCATCGAGCGCCAGCTGGCTGATGGAGATCTGGTGATATTCAACCGCCAGCCTTCGCTGCACCGCATGAGCATGATGTGCCACGAAGTCAAGGTCCTGCCCGGAAAGACGCTGCGCTTCAACATTTGCGACTGCCCGCCGTACAACGCGGACTTCGACGGGGACGAAATGAACATTCACGTGCCCCAGAACGAGGAGGCGCAAAGCGAGGCCGAAATACTCATGAAGGTCGAGAACCAGATTCTCTCGCCCCGCGACGGCCATCCAATCATCTCGCTCCAGCTCGACCAGGTGACTGGTGCGTATCTTTTGACGCAGGAGGACACAATCGTCAGCAAGGAAGAGGCGTTCGACATTCTCGACTTCGCCGGCGTCTTGCCGCGCGACGACCTCAAGAACAGCGTAAAGGGCGCGGAACTGTACTCGCAATTCCTACCCGAAGGGCTCAACGTCACGATCGAAGGAAAGCGCGGCGAAGTCCGCATCAAGAACGGGCGGCTGGCATCCGGCGTGGTGGACGGCCGCGCAGACCACGAGATAACCAGGCAGATATTCCTACAGCTCGGCGCAAAGGCCGCGCGCGACTACATCGACACCGCCTCCAAGGCCACGTCGCGCTTCATGACGCTTTACGGCTTCTCGCTGAGCCTGGACGACTACGAGCTATCCGAAGCCGCGGAACAGGAAGTCCGCGAAGTCTACAAGGAAGGCAGGCGCGAGCTCAACATCCTCATCAAGAAGCTGCGCGCCCGCCAGCTCGAACAGCTCCCGGGCAAAACCATGCGCGAAACCTTCGAGGAGAAGACCATGGCGCTCCTGGAAAACGTGCGCTACCGCACCTGGAAGGTGGTCAGCGAAAAGCTCAACTACTCGCAAGTCTCGGTTTCGCCCGGCAACGCGATAAAGCACAACGCCGCCATTTTGATGGCGGACTCGGGCGGCCGCGGCAAGCCGATTAACGTCACGCAAATGTGCGGGCTCGTGGGCCAGCAGGCGGTGCGCGGCAAGCGCCCCAGCAGCGGCTACAAGCGCCGCATCCTGCCGCACTTCGCGCCCGGCAACCTGGGCGACCAGGAACGCGGGTTCGTGCGCCACGGCTTCAAGCAGGGCCTCACTCCGTTCGAATACTTCTTCCACGCCGCGGGAGGGCGCGACTCCGTCGTGGACAAGGGCGTCAACCCCGCGAAGACGGGTTACATGCAGCGCCGCCTCGTAAACGCGCTGCTGGACTACGTGGTGCGCGAGGACAACAGCGTGCGCGACGCGGAAGGCAACCTCATCCAGCTAGATTACAACCAGGGCCAGCACACGGCGGGCACGGGGCCCATCGCGGCGGGAGAGCCCGTCGGGGTAATCGCCGCGCAAAGCATCGGCGAGCCCGGCACCCAAATGACGCTCCGCACCTTCCACTACGCGGGCGTAGCCTCGCTCGCGCAGCTGGGCTTCACGCGCCTAGTGGAAATCGTGGACGCCCGCAAAACGCCCAAGAAGGCGGTCATGGAAATCCACCTCAAGAAGGCGTACAACGAATGGGACAAGGCCAAGAAGGTCGCCGCGTCCATAGAAGAGATAACGCTCGAAAAAGTCGCATCCATAAACGAGGACTTCGACCGCAAATTCGTCGCCATCGAGCTCAACCGCGAGGCGCTCAGGAACCGCGGGCTCACGGAATCGGAAGTGACCAAGCACATCGAGGCAATCCACCCCGAATACAAGAAGGACGGCAACATGATTACCATCCGCTCCAAGAAGGATTCGCTGCGCAACATCCGCAAGATGACGAACCAGCTCAAGAGCACGCACCTCAAGGGCATTCCGGGCATAAGGCGCGCCATTTTGGTGGAAAAGAGGGGCTCGGGCGACATCACGATTGCGACGGACGGCTCGAACATGGAGGAAGTCTTCAAGCTGCCCGAAGTCGACGTTGAAAACACCGTGACGAACGACACCGCGGAAATATCGCGCGTGCTCGGCATCGACGCGGCGCGCAACTCCATCATACTCGAAATCCACAAGGTCATGGAAGCCCAGAAAATCGACGTGAACCCCGCCCACTTGGCGCTCATCGCGGACGCAATGACCTGCCGCGGCGACATCCAGAGCGTCGGACGCCACGGCTTGGCGGGAACAAAGGGCTCGATACTCGCCCGCGCGGCCTTCGAGGAAACCGAAAAGCACCTCGTGAACGCGTGCGCGCGCGAGGAGTCCGACAAGCTCACGGGAATCACCGAGAACATCATCATCGGCCAGACGATTCCCTGCGGCACCGGCACCGTCAAGCTCGAAATGGAACTCGACTAGCAAGCGGCTTCCGGACAAAAACAAACAAGAGTTTAGCCGCAGGCTCGCGCCGGATAACGGCAAGCAGCCGCGGTTGCTGCGCTAACCGCCTCAAAAACAAAAAATCAGGAATTAACGCCTAACCGGCCTTGCTGGGCTTCTTGTCCTTGGGGGCTTCCTCGACTCGCGCGCGCGGCACGTTCAGGGGCGCGCCCAGGCCGACCGAGTATGCGAGGAGCGTGCCCGTCGAGGCGGACGCGTAGTTGATTGCCGTCAGGACCTCTTCCGCGAAGTCCGAGGTGAGGAGCTTGTTCTTCTTCCAGTCGTCGAGCACCTTCTTGCGGCGGTCAACGTCTTCCAGCGCGAACAACTCGCCCTTCACGACTATTTCCGCGATGCCCTCGTCGTACTTGAAGGTGCAGGTGTAAGTGACCTTCAGGTTCTTTTCGTCCTCTTCCAGCTTGCCGATGTCCATGTGCACGGACAGACCCTTTACCTGGCCGTCCTTGAAGCGCTCTGCGCTTGCCGACAAAATCTTTCCGCCCGTAATCAATCCAAAACACCCCGCTTTGAGAGATAGAATATGGGCAACCAACCTTAAAAAAGCCTATTGGAAAGGCTCAAAGCTCGAAGCGCTCGCCCGGGCTCAATACCACGGGCTTGGTGCGCGTGTTCGCCTTGACGCGCGCCGCGAAGTCGATTTCGTCCGCCTGGATGCGCGGGAAGGTGTTGTAGTGCATCGGGATTACGAATCCCGCGCGCATCAGCTTGAGCGCCTTCACCGCGGAAAGCGGGTCCATCGTGAAAGTCCCGCCTATGGGAAGTATGGCCAGGTCGACGTCATAGTTGACCATCTCGTAGTAATCGTAAGTGTCGCCCGCGAAGTATATTCTCTTGCCGCCCGCGTCCAGTATGTAGCCGACGGGGTTCGTGCTCTGCGGGTGCTTCGCGGGCACGACGTCGATGTTGATTCCGTTCAGCGTGAACGAGTCTCCTTCTTCCACGCTCGCCTTCAGGCGCGGGTTGACGTCCGGCAGGTGCGCGAGCGCGTCCTCGGGCGCGACAACGTGTGCGAAAGTTCGCCCGGAAAGCATGGTAACGTCATAGGGGTCGCAATGGTCGAAGTGCTCGTGGGACACGAGAATCATGTCGCACGCGCGAATCTTGTCCTGCGTCGCGACGGGCGGTATCAGGCGCTGGACTTCGCGCGGCTTGGGAGACAGCCAAGGGTCCGTCAGCACGGCCTTCCCGCCCCACCTGATGAGGAACGTGGAGTGGCCGAGGTATGCGACTTCCACCATGAATTAAACCACTCGGGAGCGAATTAATTAATCTTGCTTTTCGAGGCGCGCAAGGTATTCGTTGATTGCCTTCAAGCCGCCGGAGGTGGGCTTTGAAAGGGACAAATCCGGGTCAAAAACCAGATAACCGTGCTTTTCCAGCGCGCGGATGAGGTGTTCCTCGTTCTCTTCTAGCTCGGCTTTCCAAGCGAAGCCTTCCTTGCCGGAAACCAGCGTCAACGCGCGCTTTACCTGTTCGTTGGTGAGCGTCGGAACGCGCTTGCGCCTTTCGGCTATGAGCTGTTCGAGGCGCGCGGGCGTCCGCCGTCCAATCACTGCATCAAACCATTCAGGCAAATTTCACACCAGCGAATAGCTGTGCGCGACTCAAATAAAAAGGGTTTGAGGGGCAAACGCCCCGAAAGGGAAACTACTCCATGTCGCCCATTCCGCCGGGCCCGCCCGACGGAGCGGGCTTGCCCCTCGCGGCGATGATGTCGTCAATGCGGAGAATCATTTCCACGACTTCGCTGGCGGACTGGATTGCCTGCTTCTTGACCTTGAGCGGCTCCACCACGTCCTTTGACAGGTCCGAAACCTTGGACTGGAACAGGTTCACGCCGAACGCGGCTCCGCCAGCCTTCTCGTGCTTCGAGCGAAGCTCGACCAGCGAATCGATGGTGTCCATGCCCGCGGACTCTGCAAGCGTGCGCGGAATGACTTCCAACGCCTCGGCAAAAGCCTGAATCGCGAGCTGTTCGCGCCCGCCCACGGCGACCGCGTGCTTGCGCAGGCGCATGGCGAGCTCCATCTCGATGGCCCCGCCGCCAACCACGACGCGGCCGTCCTCGACCGCGCTCGTAACCGAGCCTATCGCGTCCACGAGGGCGCGCTCCGCCTCGTCGACCACGTGCTCGGTGCCTCCGCGAACGAGTATGGTGACGCTCTTGGGCTCCTTGCATTCCTCCACGAAGACCATCTGTTCGCCGGCAATCTTGCGCTCTTCGACTGCGCCCGCGAAACCAAGGTCCCTTGCCGACAGGTCGTCGAGAGTCGTGGTGACGCGCCCGCCGGTCGCGCGCGCGAGCTTCTCCATGTCGCTCTTCTTCACGCGCCTGACCGCCGCGATGCCCGCCTTGGACAGGTAGTGCTGGGCGACGTCGTCAATGCCCTTCTGGCAGAACAGCACTTGCGCGCCGCTCGCCTTGAGTTTTTCCGCCATTATCTTGAGCATCTTTTCTTCCTGCTCCAAGAACGCGGTCATCTGTTCGGGCGAATTGATGTTGATGCGCGCATCCGTCTCCGTCTTCTCGATTTCGAGGGCGGAGTCCACCAGCGCAATCCGCGCGTTCTCGATGCGCTTGGGCATACCCGGGTGCACGATTTCCTTGTCGACCAGCACGCCGTTTATCAGCGTGGTCTGGGCGACGTCCCCGCCCTGCTTCTTCTCGATTTTGATGTAATCCTTGTCAACGGTTGTCTTTCCGTCGCGCTTTTCCGCGACCTTCTTGATGGCCGAAACGACCAGGCCCGACAGCAGGGCCTTGGACTCGACGCTCGCCGCGACCGTCTTGGAGCCCATGCTGATTCCCGCGATTTGCTCCAGCTTCTTGACGTCGTCAATGGAAACCTTCTCGCTGCACGCGTTCAGCTCGCTGATTGCGCGCGCCGCGGCGCTCTTGTAGCCGCCGATTATGGTGGACGCGTGAATGTCCTGGTCGAGCAGCTCGGAAGCCTTCTTGAGCATCTCTCCCGCCAGCACGACAGCGCTGGTGGTTCCGTCGCCCACTTCCTCGTCCTGCGTCTTCGCGATTTCGACGAGCATCTTGGCGGCGGGGTGCTCCACGTTCATCTCCTTGAGAATCGTCGCCCCGTCGTTCGTAATCACGATGTCCCCCATCTCGGAGACCATCATCTTGTCCATGCCGCGCGGGCCCAGCGTGCTCTTGACCGCGCTGGCGACCGCGTAAGCCACCGCGATGTTCGTGCGCTGGGCGTCCCTGCCGAAAACGCGCTGGCTGCCCTCGGGCAAGACCAAAACTTGCTGCCCGCTCAATTGTCCCTGCTGCATATCAAACCCACCTCAATAAGCATTTAAACGATTCCAACCGGAATAGGTCTCGGCTGAGTATATAGCATAACCGGCCAAGAATACCTTAATATCAATATAGCCGAGAAATATTTAAACCCTTTCAAAAAGGCGGGGATTGGACGATGAAGGAACTCGTGACGGCAGCGCTGCCCTACGCAAACGGCGACTTGCACCTAGGCCACCTCATGAGCACTTACCTCCCTGCGGACGCCTACAGCCGCTACTGCCGCCTCCGCAGCAGGGAAACGCTGTTCGTGTGCGCAACCGACGAGCACGGCGCCCCGATTCAAATCAAGGCCGAGCAGGCCAAGACCAAGCCAGAAGACTTCGTCAAGAAATACCGCGACAGGCACGCGCGCGACTTCGCCAAATTCGACGTTTCCTTCGACTCTTTCCACCACACGCACTCGCCCGAGGACGAGAAGGCGACGCTCGAGTTTTACGGGGCAATCAAGGCAAAAGGCCTGTTTTACGAGAAGACGATCGACCAGACGCACTGCCCAAAGTGCGACCGTTCCCTGCCCGACAGGTACCTGAAGGGAACATGCCCGTTCTGCGGCGCAGCCGAACAGTACGGCGATGGGTGCGAAAAATGCGGGAAAACCTACCAAGTGCGCGACCTGGCGGACGCCAAGTGCGCGCTTTGCGGGACCAAGCCGGAAACGCGCCCCTCGAACCACCTTTTCTTCAAGCTCTCGTCGTTCAAGGACTTTTTCACGGAATGGTTCGCCACTGCGGAGCTGCAGAAGGACGTGGTGAACTACGTGCGCAACTGGGTGGACGCGCTGGAAGATTGGGATATAACGCGCGACGGCCCGTACTTTGGCATACCCATACCCGACAGGCCAAACCAGTACTTTTACGTCTGGTTCGACGCGCCAATCGGCTACGTCGCGTCCACCGCGGCGTGGTGCAACGCGAACGGCGGCAGCGCCGACGACTGGTGGAAGGGCGGAGCGCGCATAACGCACTTCATAGGCAAGGACATCGTGTACCACCATTACCTGTTCTGGCCCGCAATGCTCAATGCCGCGGGCTACGCGCTGCCCACGCGCATCCCGACGCGCGGGCACCTGCAGGCGGAAGGCGAAAAAATGAGCAAGAGCCGCGGCAACTTCATCCTGTTGCACGACCTGGACTGCGACTCGGACTTCGTGCGCTATTACCTCACCTGCATCACGCCCAACGCCGCATCCGACATCAACTTCTCGAAATCCGAGCTGCGCGAAAAGGCGAACAAGGAGCTCGTGGACTCTTACGGAAACTTGGTGAACAGAAGCCTGTCTTTCATCAAGAACAAGATGCCGGGCGGCCGCGTGCCCGAAAAAGGCGCCTCGACGCCCGAAGACGAAGCCTTCGAAAAGGAAACGGACGCGTTGCTGGGCGAAGTCGCCGCCGAATATGACGCGGTGGAATTGAAGCGCGCGCTTGAGAAGGCGATGGCGTTCTCGGGCAGGGCAAACAAGTACTTCAACGACCGCGAGCCGTGGAAGCTGTTGAAGGAGAACCCGGCGCAGGCGCAAACCGTGCTGCACAACACGGCGAAGGCGATTTTCGTCTTAAGCGCGGCGCTCAGCCCGATTATACCCAAGGCAACGGCGAAGACCGCGGAAATGCTCGGCTGCCGCCTCGCCTGGGACGCGTCGGCGTTCAAGCCCGGAGAGTTGAGCGAAGTCAAGGCCCTCTTCGCCAAAATAGAGTGAGATCGCGGATGAAACCGCACTTCAAGGCGTGGGAAAAGGATTACAGGCGCAAGGGCGCGGTGTGGCGCGGCACGACCAACCTAACGCTAGATCTGCCCAAAGGCAGCCGCGTGCTCGAACTGGGCTGCGGGAACGGCAAGACGGCTTCCGCGTTGTCGCTCCAACCGGTTGAACTCCACGCGATTGACGTTTCCCCGACCGCCGCCAAATTGTGTGCAGAGTTAGTCAAGCGCGTCGGGGGAAAAGCGGTTGTCAAGCAAATGGACGGGCTCTCGCTCAATTACAAAGACGGCTTTTTCGACGCGGTCGTAGCGTTCCATTACTTCGCGCATTTTTATGCGGACGAGCGGCTGCAAGCGGTTCGGGAAGCGCGGCGCGTGCTCAAGAAAGGCGGAAAGCTTTATTTCAAGGAGTTCGGTTCGAAGGACTTCCGCAACGGCAAGGGCGCACAAGTGGAGGAAAAAACTTTCAAGCGCGGCAAGGGGATAATCACGCACTATTTCACGATTGGGGAAGCGAAAGAACTGCTCAAACCCTTGACTGTTGAAACCGCCGAAACCGAGAATTGGACGGTCTGCCTGCGCGGCGTCGAATACGCCCGCCAGCTGGTGAAAATCTCGGCCGCAAAGTGAAGCAAGCGGATTTATACGATCCCGGGCGGTATTCCAGTTAATGCGAAAGCGTATTCCGGAAGGCGGGCTGTTGTTCGAGCACCCCGGCGGCAGCGTCAGGGTGAAAAGCTGGGACGGGCTCCTGACTTACAAGCAAATAACCCGGGAGCTCGGCGTCGACATGCGGACCGTCGTCCGCAATGCGCGATTGGGCTTGTTTCCGATTCTGAAGCACGGCGACGACTTTGTCGCCCCCGCAAGCGTCATCAGGCAGATAGGCGCGAGGAAGGTGGAAGACTTCGACTTGCGCGAGTTCTTGACGCTTCATGAAGCGGCGAGAAGGCTGGACGCCGGGGAAGTCGCAAAACTCTTCACCGCGGGCAAGGTAAGCTGGGCCGCAAAACGCGGCTGGGGAATCCTCCTCAGGAAGTCGGACTTGGAAGGCGTAGCCGCCAAGCCCTTCAGCATCGTCACCAAGCGCCACGCACGCGGAATCCTGAACCTGGGCGCACAAACGCTGGAGCGCCTGATCGAACGCGGCCTGCTCAGCCGGGAACGCGAAGGCGTGTTCCTCTCCGAAGTTGACGCGCTCGCCAAGAACAAGGTCGTCTTGGGCTATTCCGTCCCGAAAGGCGCGATGAGGTTGGATGCCTACGCCGCCTACATTTTTATGCCCGAAAAGGAAGTCGCGGAACTCATCCGGAAAGGCCAGCTGCGCTAGGGGCTTTCGAAAATGTACGGCGAAATATACATTTTACCCGCAAGACTGCCGTCGCCGGAAGAGGCGAAACTCGACGAAATGCGCGAAAATCTCGCGCGCCTCGTCAAAAAAGTGGGCTCGATGCCCCGCGGCACCACCGTGGCTGCCAGACCGTTCGAAGGGCCGCCGACCGCCGAAGAAACGATTGCGCGGATCCGCGAAATAATGATGAAAAAGCGCGGCAAGGGTCAGTAGGGCAGCACGCCGCTGTTTTCCACGGCTTCGAACAGCGCCTTCGCGACTTCTTCCTTCGGCTTGGAAGCGTCGATTATTACGATTTTCTCGTTCGGGAATATTTTGGGCATTTCCAAATAGGTTTCCCGCACTTTATCGTGGAACCCGCTGTCCGCGTCGTCGAACTTGTCCTTCGCGCGGCCGTCCATGCGCCCGCGCGCGACGTCGAACGGCACGTCGAGAATCAACGCCAGGTCAGGCGACTTGAGCCCCTCGTGCGCCTTGACGATTTCGGCGACTGGAACGCCTTGCGCGTGCTGGAACGCGACGGTCGAATACTTGAAGCGGTCGCACAGCACCACGTAGCCCTTCACCAGCGCTGGCAGGATGTGGTTTTCCAAGTGCTCGCGCCGGTCGGCCACGTACAAATCCAAAAACTCGCGTGCGTGCGCAGTCGCGTCCTTTTCCGCCGCCAGGCGCTCGCGGATTTTTTTGCCCACCGTCCCGTTCGTGGGCTCGCGGGTCAACAGCAGCCCGTCGTACTTCTTGCTGCGGCCCATTATGAATTCCTGGAGCCGCATCATGGCGTGCCCCTTGCCCGCGCCGTCCACTCCGTCAACGATTATGAAAACCCCGTTCAAAGCAACACCGACAAATAGAATCCCCGAACCGATTTTAAAGCACGCGCCTTGGCGCCTTCGCAGCCGAAAAAAAGCGGTTTAAATAACGCGAGGATTACACTTGCGGTGGTAATGCCGCATGAAAACCAGAAATAATTTCCTATTAATCGCGCTGCTGCTTGGTGTTGCACTCTTGTTCGTCGGCTGCCTCGACGGAAACGGGACTGCGACGCCCACGCCTTCGATTCCAACGGTCACCCCGACAAGCGCGCCAACCGCGTCAATTGCTCCTTCCGCCACGGCTTCCGCGGCTGAACAGGGCTGCATCGCGTCGGGCGGGACGGTGACTACGGCGAACTGCTGCGAAAGCGCCGGCGACTTCCCGAATTCCTGCGCCATCGGTGCGTGCGGTTGCGCGCCGGAATACAGCCATCCCGTCAAGATATGCGGATGCGGGAACAAATGCTTCAACGGGGACACTTGCGTGACTTTTGAAGAAGGCGACAGGGCAGCGTCTGCGTCTACTGACCGCTTCGTTTGGATCGCCAGCAAGGATTCCAGCAAGGTAGCCAAACTTTACGAGTCCAACGGCACTTTCGCGGGATTCTACGCCGCGGGGGCGGTCCCCGTGAGCGTCGCGGTGGATGCTGAAGGTAACGTGTGGGTCGCGGACGGAAGCGAAGGCAACGGCGAAGTCACCAAGCTAAACCCGACCGGCGCATTCATAGGCACCTACGTTGTTGGCACCGCCCACAAGGAAATCGCGATAGACCCGTCCGGAAACGTGTGGGTCACAGACATCGGCGACAAAATCGACAAGCTCGCACCCAACGGAAGCGTCCTCGGCGTTTTCACCGTGGGAATGGACCCCGTTGACATACTCGCCGACGCGGACGGAAACATTTGGGTCAGCAACACGCCCACCGCCGAAGTGAACGGGGACATAGTCAAACTCGATTCCGAAGGCAAAATCATCGGCAACTTCACGTTTTACCCGAGCACGGGCCTCTTGGCGCTCGACGCGGACGGCAACATCCTGGTTTCGAGCGTTGGCAGCCAAATAATAAAACTCGACTCCAGCGGCAGGAAAGTCGCGGAATATAACTACAGCGGCGCGATTGACATGGCGCTCGACGCGGACGGAAACATCTGGTTCACGGACAGCGCGGAAGAAGGCACCGTGACAAAGCTGGACTCCGGCGGCGGGCTGCTCGGCAAGTACGGCGTGGGCAACACGCCCTTGGGCGTTTCGATAGACTACGACGGCAACGTGTGGGTTTCGAACTACGAAAGCAGCTTCGTGACCAAGCTAAACGGCGAAACGGGCGCGCTCATCGGGAACTACGAGACCGGCGGCTGCGACTGGAACTTCGGCGACGCCACCGGCTTCGCGTACCACCACTTCGTGCTGCGCGACCGCTGAAGCGCGCACGAAAGTGCTCCGATCGGGATTTGCAACGCCTTGCCTTTCTTTTGGGAAAAGAAAGGCGATGGCGCCGCCAAAGAAAACTCGCTTCAAAAAAATTCCTTAGTGCTCCGATCGGGATTTGAACCCGAGTTGCAGGATTTCCACCGCTTTTTCTTTTAGTGCAGGTTTTCTTTTTCCTGCCGGGAAAAAGAAAAAGTGCTGAGAGTCCTGAGTCCTTGACCGAGCTAGACGATCGGAGCGATTACAGGGTTCTGGGGCGCGCGGGTTAAAAACCGTTTTTCTAAAGCCCGAACGCGAGCTGGAACACGAGGGCGGCGGCGGGTATCACGAGGTTGTCGTCCGCCGGGAAGTCGCACGACTCGACCGCGGCGAGCAGCGCCGCGTAAAACAGGGCGGCTTGCAGGGGTATGAAGAGCGAGGCGAACGCCGCGCCGGCGGCGAAGAACGCTATCGAACCCTCCCAGGTTTTCTCCTTGTTGTAAGGAAGCGCGTGCGAACCCGCGATTCCCGCGAGCGTGGCCAGCCCGTCGCCAAAGGAAAGGATGGCGATGACGGCCAGGGTGAACGCGAAGTTTGTGGAAAAAGTCGCGAGCAGGAGGGCGCCGGTTACGAAGAAGAGCGCGCCTTCGCCGGGAAAATCCGCGTGCCTGCGTTCCAGCGCCGCGAACAGGAGCGCGACGAATTCCGGCTGGTAGCCGAGCATCCACAACCCGATTATCGCCAGGCCCGCGAAGAACGAAAACGCGAGGAAGGCAACCAGTGCCGCCTCGCCGTACCACGCGCCTATCGCGATGAGCAGCGTCCCGAATGCGACGTGCACCAGCTTGCGCGGAACTTCCACCCTCATTCCAACAGCCCGTGCTTCTTGACGAATTTGGAGTGCCTGAAGCGGTTTACCGCCAGCCAGACGAGGAAGTAAACCGCGGCGCCGAACGCCAGCCCCGCGGCGGCCTGCGAAACCGTGTGCACACCCAGCAGCACGCGCGAACCGGCAATCAAAAGCGCGGCGGGCAGGAAGAAGAACAGCCAGGGCGTGCCCATGGATGCGACGGCGAAAACGCCCGCGACGGACGAGTGGATGGACGGGAAGCCGTAAGAGTCGGGGCATTCAGCCATGCCTGCGCAGGGCCGGTCGACGGCGTAAAAGTTCTTGGCTATCGGCGAAAGCAGCGCGGCGAGCAACAGCGCGGCTATGAAGATTTTCTTGTGCTTGAAGCCGTACAGTCCGATGATTGTGAACAGCGCGAGGACGAAGTAATAGTATTCGTCAATCCAGGAAAACGCCCAAACCGCCAAGTCCATGAATGCTTATAGGGCGGCGCAGGGTTTTAATTCGTTCCACCCACAATAATTTCGCCGCCGGTGTAGCTCAGCTGGCTAGAGCGCCAGATTCATAACCTGGAGGTCGAGAGTTCAAGTCTCTCCACCGGCATCATTCTCCGCCGCGAAAAATTTCCACGGAATACTCGCCGGCTTCCGAGCGCGTGACGATTTCGTGAATCGGCAGGCTGCGCTTGTTTTCCAAAAGGAATTCCTTGACCATCAAAAAGTCGCTGGGCAGCATCCCGATTTTGTCAAGCTCGCCGAGCTTGAAGAAGCGGCACTCGCCTTCGTCCGAATGCTTCAGTTCGCCTTCGCCGTTCCACTCAAGCTCGCAAAAGAACAATATGAAATGCGCGTCCTCCGCGCCCTTGACCGTTTCCGAGGCAACGCCGCGCAGCGCCTTGAACTCGGCGGACAAACCGGTTTCTTCCTCGAATTCGCGGATTGCAGCAGCCGCAGGGTGCTCGCCGAACTCGATTTTTCCGCCCGGAACCGACCAATAGCCCGCGTACGGCGGCTTGACGCGCTTGAGCAGCAGTATCTCGCCGTTGCGGACAAGGGCGGTCATCACTATCGCCTTGGGCTTTTCACTCACTTCTTTCCCCTCGCGAAGCTCTTGCTGCCCCCGCCCTTGGCTCCTGTTTCCAAAAGCAGCTTCACCGCATCGCTCTTGCTTCCCTCGTGCGTGGCTACGGCGACGAAGCCGTCCGTAGTCGTTATCACCGCGTCGGCGCCCGCCTTTGCCAAATCCAAGGCGATTTTTTGCGCCAGTTCGGGCGTTGCCGAAACCGTCTTCGAGACCTTGCGCTGCGCTTTGCCGGACAGGCCAACGGTCTCTTGGGCAACGATCAGGCGCGCCGCTTCCTCTTGAAGCTTTTCTATTTCCTTGCCGCGCGCCTTCCATTCCTCGAATTGCTTGCGGATGGACGACGACAGCGCCGTCTTGGTGGAATACAATTGTTGGGCCGCGTCGTCCAGCAGGCGCTCCTCCTCCTGGACGAACGACAGGGCTGCGGGACCGGCCTTGTAGCGGAAGCGCGTCACGCCGTCCTGCACCTGTTCGACGCCCGTAATCTTGAAAAATCCTATCTCGGAGGTGTTGTGCCTGTGCAAGCCGCCGCACGCCTCAACGTCGATGCCCTCGACATCGAGCACGCGTATGCGCTTGCCGATTGCGCCGCCGCCCTGGTAAATGCGGTAAGAGTATTTCCGTTCCGCCTCGCCGCGCTCCATCTCGAAAACGCGGACCGGGTGGGCTTCGCGGATGAAGCCGTTCACCAGCGCCTCGATGGCGTTCACCTTGTCGCGCGACGGCTTCTCGTAGTGGGTGACGTCTAGATGTGCTTCATCCGCGTCCTTGCGGCTGCCGCACTGCCAGACGTGGTTGCCGAGCACGCGGCGGCAGGAAGCGTTCAAAACGTGCGTTGCCGTGTGGTGGCGCGTAATGGCGTCTCTCCTCAGCCGGTCGACGCGCATCCTGACTTTT
>Ga0065182_1000686_pt1 | contig 14459 bp, 14 predicted proteins | sample CryGey02umfilter_2_FD_59208 | JGI IMG/M metagenome (GOLD analysis project Ga0065182, IMG submission 59208) | Groundwater microbial communities from aquifer in Utah, USA - Crystal Geyser 4/10/14 0.2 um filter (version 2) (version 2) | ecosystem: Environmental > Aquatic > Deep subsurface >...
TATACATTATCATCTTGGTCGTAGGCAATTCCAAAAAAAGTGGCTCCAATGGGAATCGGCACATTATTCGCACGTCCCGCATTGTCCGCGGTGATATGAGGTCCACTATAAAGCTCATAAGCTGTTGTGGTCTCGTTATAAACGTAAACATAGACTTCAGCGTCTTTCACTCCAATACTGGTCGCGCCGCGCACAACAAAATCCACTTGAGCCATGGGGATGGGATCATCCGCCAATGCCATAGGAATTGAAACTGCCAAAAGAGCCATGACAATGACTCCACCGATGAGAGATTTGAAACGTTTCATTTTAAAGAAAATTAAGGATAATAATAAGATACCAGATTTCTTGTTGTACGACGAGTTAACCTTATTTTTATTACATGTTTTGACAATTAAAATTTGGGGACATATTATTTGATTATTCATTTATATGTGTTTATTATTTAATCTTTTTCAAATGGATGAATTCAACCAAGCATGTGCGTGCGGAAGTGGGAAAAAATCCGGATCTTGTTGCATGGCGGATGAACCATGTAGTTGCGGATCGGGAGATCCTGCGGGATCATGTTGTTTTGCGGGATCATCCATGGAGGAGGAGGATGACATGGACTTTGATGATAATATGGGGTTTGATGATGATGCTGATGATTTAGATATGGATGATGATATGAATTTTTAATATGAGTTTTCTTTCACAATTAGAATGGAGATTTGCTACCAAAGCATTTGATCCTACAAAAAAAATTTCTGATGAAAATGTGGAGCTAATTTTAAATGCCATTCGCCTGTCCCCTTCTTCTTTTGGTTTGCAACCGTACCATGTGTTGGTGATAACAAATCCCGAGCTTCGTATAAAACTAAGAGAGAAAGCTTCTAATCAGTCTCCGGTAACTGATGCGTCTCATCTCTTGGTTTTTTGTACACGGACCGACTCGTTGGCGCGTATTGATGATTATATTAACCTGCTCAGTCGTGGCGATTCAGATGCTGCTAAAAAATTGACGGGTTATGCTGACATGATGAAAATGACGATTCAGCCTAAATCCCCTGAAGCGCTTAAAACATGGGCGGACCGTCAAACCTACCTTGCTTTGGGGTTTGGGTTGGCGGCGTGCGCTGAATTGGAGATTGATTCTCTCCCGATGGAAGGGTTTGATCCTGGGGGCTTTGATTCATTATTGGAACTTCCTTCTCATTTAAAATCAGTGGTTTTAATGCCCATAGGTTACCGTGCGAAAGGTCCGGATTTTCCAAAAACTCGGTTCCCGAAAGAGGAGCTCATAAGCAGGGACCATGTGAAATGATTTTTTATCCGTGCCAATAAAAATAGTGCATTCTGAATACCACCAAATCTTGTGCTGACTTATTCATCCATGAAAATTTCTTTTTAACATGTGCATACGCGGCCTCATCTCCTTTTTCAATGAATCCTGCGTCAATCATGTTCCAAGCCTCACCTTCTGCGGATGCCAATCGATTGATGAGGGCCGTCAACCTTGAATCACTGAGCTCCGGGTAGAGTTCTTGAATCTGTGCCCGACGCGCTTCTTTTGTATCCGGTCCAAAAAGAACTTGAATTTTAAAAGCCTCGCTTTTTTTATCATCCTGTTTCATGGAGATATTGTAGCAAAATTTAATGGAGCGGGTAACGGGAGTCGAACCCGTGTCTCTGCCTTGGCAAGGCAATATAATAGCCATTATACGATACCCGCATGTTGTCAAAATGCGGAGGGATTATAACGAAGGACGAGGAGAAATTCAAATGAAAAGGAGCCCCGCCCGGGACTCCTTTATTTATCTTTTTTTAAGGCCTTAAAACTTGGGCTCGCCTTGTGGATGAGGGCGTGGGCCGTCATGGGCCGGGCCTCCATCATCGTGACGTGGACCGAAATCTTGCGGCCCGTGGCCGCCTCCCTCAGGACGAGGTCCTTCGGCTCGCTCCGGCCTTGGCATGAGCGCTTTCATGGAAAGATTGTTACGTCCCATCTTATCAATTTCCACCAATTTAACGTCCACAAAGTCGCCTTCTTTAACCACATCTTCAACTTTGTTCACACGTTGGTGAGCCATTTCCGAGATATGAACCAATCCTTCTTTGCCGGGTTTGAATTCCACAAATGCACCAAAATCCATGAGTTTGACTACACGACAGTGCTTAAAAATTTCACCAGCCTGAGGAACATATGTAAGGTCTTTGACCCAATTAAGTGCTTTTTCTCCGCTAACTTGATCCGGAGCAGTGATCATGACCAATCCACTGTCCTCAATGTCGATTTCCACTCCGCATTCAGCTGTGATGGCTTGAATGGTTGATCCACCCTTACCAATCACGGTTCTAATTTGATCGGGATCAATTTGAAGACTGATGATCATGGGTGCGGTCTTGGCCAATTCTTTGCGAGGTTCAGCAATCACTTTAGCCATTTCAGCAAGCAAGAAAAGACGCGCTTCCTTGGCACGATCAAGTGCTTCACGCATGATCTCCAGAGAAAGTCCCTTTGCCTTGATGTCCATTTGAAGTGCATTGATACCTTGGGTGGACCCCGTGACTTTAAAGTCCATGTCACCGGCAAAGTCTTCAAATCCTTGAATGTCAGTGAGGATTTTGTATCCGGCGCTGGCATTTTCTTTATCTTTAACCACCAATCCCATAGCGATTCCCGCTACTGCGCGCTTAATGGGCACACCAGCTGCCATGAGTGAGAGCGTTTGTCCACAAACAGATGCCATAGAACTGGATCCATTGCAGGTCATGATCTCAGACACACACATAACTGTGTATGGGAATTCTTCTTTTGGAGGCATCATTGGAATGAGTGAACGTTCTCCCAAATCTCCGTGTCCGATTTCACGTCGTGACGCGCCTCGGAGAAACTTCACCTCACCTACTGAATAAGGAGGGAAGTTGTAGTGATGCATGTAACGTTTTTGGATGTCTTCGTCCATGGTATCGATGATTTGCGCCGCTCCCGGGCCAGCCAATGTGGTGATGGTGAGAGCCTGAGTCTCGCCTCGTTGGAACAAAGCAGATCCATGCGGACGAGGCAACAAATCCAACTCCATATGGAGCGGACGGATGTCATTGAGACCACGACCATCCAAGCGACGTTCTTGCTCAAGAATATTTGAGCGCATGTTTTCTTCAAACTTGCCGTTCAAAATATCAAAAAGCTCGTATTTGTTGAATTTTCCTTCTCCGAGCTCAGTTGCAAATTTTTCTAACAACATATTCTCGAGAGCGTGGATTTTTTCTTTGATCAAATGTTTGTCCGCACCTTGAATGCCATCCAACATTTCTTTAGTGATCGTGGCAGCTACTGCAGCCATACCCTCTTCATTTTTCTTCATAAAAGTTCCTTGGAGTTGAGTGACGCCCACTTTTTCAGCCAATTCCATTTGCAGATCACATAGTTTGTCGATTTCTTTTTGTGCCATGGCAAGTGCTTCGAGAATGAGGTCTTCTGACAACTCATTGGATCCTGCTTCCACCATGGTGATCGCGCCTTTTTTACCGGCAACCATCAAATTAAGCCGACCTTCTTTGACCTGCTCATAATTAGGATTGAGTACCAACTGTTCTTGTCCTCCTTCTTCAAGCGCGACATAACCAATGCGCACACCAGCGACCGGGCCTTCCCATGGAATTCCGGACAAAACAAGCGCGGCAGAGGCGGCAGTGATGGCCAAGCTATCGGGTGCTACCACCATATCCGCAGACAATGTTGTGACAATTATCTGGACGTCATTGGTCATTCCTTTTGGGAACAGCGGACGAATAGGACGATCAATCATTCGAGATATCAATACGGCATTTTCAGAAGGACGTCCGTCTCGTTTAATGAAACGACTGCCTTTGATTTTTCCAGTTGCATAGTACTTTTCCTCAAAATCCACCATAAGTGGAAAATAAGGCACAGAATCTTTCGCATTCAAATCAATGGTGACATTTGCCATTACAACGGTTTCACCAAGTTGTAGGGTAACCGAACCGGTGGCTTGATGCGCCAAGCGTCCGGTTTCAATGGTTAAAGTACGACCACCCAGGTCGCATGAGACACTTTGTACATTACTCATAAGAATAAGGGTTAGGGTTTCCCCTTCCTTAGAGATGCTCCGCAACAATTTTCAGACGGCTTTATAATGAGTCACCTGGAAGCTGCCGCTGAACATGCCCGTGAAAGAGGGATGAATAAAAAAATTAGCTTTTTGCGGTACGAATCTTTAATTTGCCCACTAAAGTTTCATAGGATTCAGGATCGTGACTCTTGAGGTAATTCAAAAGTTTTCGGCGTTTTCCAACCAAACCAAGCAAACCTTTACGGGAACTATTATCCTTGTTGTGCAACTTTAAATGTTCTGTGAGTTCATTGATGCGCGTCGTTAAAATGGCGATTTGGACCTGTGGAGACCCTGTGTCCGAATCATGTGTCGAGTGCTTTTTAATGATCTTTTTCTTTTGTGCGCGCTTCATAGAATAATAATTTAAAAGTTTTTACCTGCGGATGTTACCGAAAACTATGGATTTATGCAATACAAATTCCTTAAAGCCATCGTTTCCACTTAAAAAAGAGCAGCATGCTTATCGATAAAATCACCATTGCCGCCCCAATTCCTAAAACTGTTTTCTCAAAGTCAGCGTAAGGCAATTGAACGTTCATTCCATAAAATCCCGTGATCAAAGTCAACGGGAGCAAGATCACGGAAAATACGGTTAGAATTTTAATCACTCGATTGGTTTGATGTGAAATCAACACTTCATTGGTGTCTTGGAGATCTTCAGCCAACTCTTTTAGGTTCTCCAAATTTCCCCAAATTTTCTCGATTTTATCCACCACATCATCAAAATAAACTTCGAGATTTTCAGGGAGAAATTTCTTATTCTTATGTTCAAGTTGAGCGATCACCGCACGTTGAGGAGAAATGATCCGACGAAATGTGATGATGTCCTTTTTCATCCATAAAATATCACGCACCATGTCTTTTTCTGAATCACCATCAAACAAATCATGCTCAATGCCCGAGATCGAACCTTCCATTTCATCCACTAAAGGAAATGTGTCGTCAAATAACTCACGAATGATCACATAAAGCAGGTAACCGGTCCCTTTTCCCATCTGTTCTTTTCTTATTTTTTCTTCTTCAAGTGCTTCCATAAGTTTTCCAATGGCTTTCAATCGACCCTCATGAATAGTGACCACATAATTTTGACCGATAAATAGATCAACTTCTCCCTGAATAATACGCTTTTTTCGTTTATCGTAATAAGGAAAATGCAACACAATGAATAGATAATCTTCATAATCATCAATTTTGGAACGTTGTACCGTAGACAAACAATCTTCTACATCCAATTCATGAAACCCATAAAGTGCCTTAAGGTCTTTCATGGTGGCTTCATCAGGATGGACAACGTTTGTCCATGCGATCTTCCCGTACTTGATAGATTTTGATTGCGTATTCATCTCTGTTATTTTACCATAAATTTTGGTAAAGTTCACCTGTTTTAGTCGCAATAATGAAATAATGAATTATAAGACGATCATTAAGGACGCGTGGTCCTTGACGCAACAAAACAAGAATTTGATGTGGTGGTACGCCTTTGTTCCTGAATTTATTGGCATACTGGTGGGAGTTTTTGAAGTTATCTACCAAGTCATGTCCTTTTGGAAATCACCGGTTTTTCATGAATACACCGGAGATTCTTTCATTCATGAAATGTGGAATTATTTCATGCAATTTTGGTCCTCTCACTCTTCGCTCGCCATTGTTATGATTATTTTAGTGGCTGTTATTTTCCTTCTTTATCTGTTTTTACCCATTTTTTGCAAGGCGGCGCTTGTTCAGTTGATCGCACGTAAACGTAGTGGCCAGTCTGTAAAACCGCTTGACGGAATTTCTTTTGGATTTCTACATTTCTTGCCTTTATTTGAATATCGCCTGGCCATCAAGACTTTTAGTTTGATGGGAATTTTTACACTTGCCTCGTTTGTTATTCGAAACATGGGAGCTGATATCTTCAAATTGCTCTTGGTTCCATTTATTTTGGTGCTCATTTTTGGATTGGCACTCGCACTTCTCCTTACTTACTCTCAATATTTTATTATTATTGATGGGAAAAAAGTTATTTCCTCAATGGGAGAAAGCATTCACCTTGTGGTTCGTCATTGGCAACATACTTTCTTGATGCTGATTTTAATGGCACTCATTACGCTTCGTATTTTTCTCAATATTATATTGGTACTTCTTATCCCCGGCATGATTGTTTTTTCTACAGCCGCGCTGGCCGCCTTTGCTTTAGCTAAAGTCGGCTTTGTGATTGGAGTGATTGCGGCTTTGGTTGGATTATATTTTGCAGCCTATTTAGGCGGGATTTTAGAAGTTTTTTCAAATTCCGTCTGGGTATTCACTTTCTTGGAACTCACTGAAAAAGCAGAAACCACGGCACGCGAAACCGGAGAAAAATCCTCAGAATGGGTTTCCGGACAGGATTTGGACGAAACCTAGGTAAGCGGCTCTTTGGCCCGACGTTGATTTTCTTGAATTCGATCAAGAAATTCTTCACTAATGCGACTGGCCATGGCCTGGTTTTTAAGAATGAGATCATAAAAATCAGCTCTTTCCAAAAGAAAAATCTCACTTTCATCGCGCGTTATGGCTGATGCAGAACGAGGTTTGTCTTCAACCAGCGCCATTTCCCCAAAAAAATCATTGGCACTCAACATGGCAACCGGATTCTCTTCATCACCGGGATGGAAGATTTTAACGGCGCCCTTTTTAATGATATACAACTTGTCACCCAATCCCCCTTCACTAAAAAGAAGATGACCGGCTGGGAAATACTCTAATTTGATCTTTTTAATGATTTCAGCGTGATCTTCTTCATTCAACTCTGTAAATAGAGGAATTTTCTTGAGAATAGGTAAAATAGTGATGTTTTCCATGATTTGATGGTTAATTGCTGGGCGTGCGTGAACAGGCCCTATTATAGAGATTTTTAGGAGAAAAAGGGCTGGCTTTCTATTGACTTTAATCTATAAATGTTTTATTATTATATGCAGAAGGCATAAATATTGGCTTTCTTAAAACAAAAACTTAATGACAAACTATCTCAACAACTTGAGCCCACGTACCAAACTCATCATTCTGGTCGCCTCAATCTTTTTAATGAGTCTCTCCGTTGGATTACTGGTTATGGGAGACAATTTAGTGGTTTCTGATGATTTGTCATTGGATATTTTAAAACACAGCAAGGAACAGATTAAATACTTGGGACATTAGATATAGACGGAGGCAGGCATTTCCTCTTATAATGAGCGGGCGTCTTAGGGACCTAACCCGTTTTAATCATGTACGAGCCCTCCAAAATTGAAAAGAAATGGCAAACGGTCTGGGACCAAAAAAAACTGTATGACACAGATCTCAAGGCCAAGGGCAAATCATACTATAATTTAGTGATGTTCCCTTATCCTTCGGGGGACAAGCTTCATATTGGGCACTGGTACAACTTTGGGCCGGCTGACTCATGGGGGCGTTATATGCGTATGAACGGGTACAATGTGTTTGAACCTATGGGATTTGATGCGTTTGGGCTTCCCGCGGAGAATTATGCCATTAAAACAGGCATCGCTCCCAAAGCCAGCACTGCCACGAACGTAAAAACCATGGTGAAGCAGCTCAAGGCGATTGGAGCCATGTATGACTGGTCTCAAATGGTCAATACTAGCGAAGAAGACTATTACAAGTGGACTCAGTGGTTGTTTCTGATGATGTACAAACGAGGACTTGCATATAAAAAGAAATCTCCGGTGAACTGGTGTCCCGGGTGTAAAACCGTGCTTGCCAATGAACAGGTTCAAGACGGCATATGCGAGCGCTGCAAATCAGAGGTTACGAAAAAGAATTTAGCGCAGTGGTTTTGGAAAATCACGGATTATGCGGAATCACTTTTGGATCACACGGATCTTGATTGGCCTGAAAAAACCATCACCATGCAACAGAATTGGATTGGAAAAAGTACGGGGGTTGAAATTGACTTTAAACTTGAGGATAGCGACGAAGTTCTAACCTGTTACACTACACGGCCGGACACGATTTATAGTGTGACTTTTATGGTGATCGCGCCTGAGCACCCTTGGGTTCAGGAGGCGGTTAAGGGCACAAAATACGCACAAAAAGTAAAGGACGTGACTGCTCAAATCAAGAAACAGACGGACATTGAACGCACCTCGGAGGGTGGACTGGATAAATTGGGAGCGTTTGTGGGAAAATATGTGATCAATCCGGTGAATGGCGAGCGGATTCCGGTTTATATTGCGAATTTTGCTCTGATGTATGGAACGGGCGTGGTGATGGCAGACGCCCATGATCAACGTGATTTTGAGTTTGCTCATAAATATAAAATCCCATTGAAATTTGTGATTTCCGAAAAGGGGAAGCCCACGACTCCACAAGGAGCCACAGAAGCTTATACAAGCGATGGGATTTTGTTCAATTCAGGTGAATTTAGTGGGATGAACAATCGCGAAGCATTGCCAAAAATGACAAATTGGATGGTGAAAGAGGGATTTGGCCGTAAGACCACAAACTACCGCTTGCGAGACTGGCTCATTTCAAGGCAACGCTATTGGGGCGCACCAATCCCCGTCATCAATTGTGAAAAATGTGGCGAAGTTTTGGTACCGGAAAAAGATTTACCTGTGATCCTCCCCCGTATTAAGGAGTATAAGCCTAAGGGCAAGGCGCCTTTGGCAACAAGTGATTCGTTCATGAAAACAAAGTGTCCCCAATGCAAGGGACCGGCTTTGCGTGAACCGGATACCATGGATACATTTGTGTGTTCCAGTTGGTACTTTTTGCGATATCCATCTGCTAATTTGAAAAATAATGCTTTTGATAAAGAGGTTTTAAAAAAATGGGGACCTGTGGATATGTACATTGGCGGTCCCGAGCATGCGTGCATGCATCTTTTGTATGCTCGTTTTGTGAATCAAGTGTTGCATGATGCGGGACTGGTGCCTTTTAAAGAACCGTTTAAACGATTGGTTCATCAGGGCATGGTGACCAAAGATGGCGCAAAAATGTCTAAATCCAAGGGGAATGTGGTTAGCCCGGATGGTTTTGTCGAAGAGTACGGAAGCGATGTTTTTCGTATGTATCTCATGTTTATGGGGCCTTTTACTCAAGGAGGAGATTGGAATGATAAAGGCATTACGGGAGTGGCTCGATTTGTACAAAGAATCTGGAAAGTGGCTGAAGGACCAACGTTGAAAAAGCTTTCTCCGGAAATGAATGTATTGCTTCATAAAACCATTAAAAGGGTTACGCAGGATATTGAAAAAATGCACTTCAATACAGCTTTGTCAGCGCTCATGGAGTTTATCAATGAGGCAATCAAAGAAGGAATTGATCTTAAGGCCAAACAAAAAATTATTCGCTTGATTGCGCCCATGGCCCCTCATCTTGCAGAAGAACTTTGGTCACTTGTGACGGGAATCGCTCCTACCGGTTCAAAATGGGTTTCGGTGGTGGATCAGAAATGGCCCAAGTATGAAGAAAAATACACCGTGTCCTCGGTGATCAAATTAATTATACAAGTTAATGGGAAATTACGCGGCACAGTGGATGCTTCTGCGGATATTTCGAATGAAGATGCGGTTAAATTGGCAAAGATTCAAGCCAATGTCTTGACTCATCTTGAAGGAAAGAAAATCATTAAGGAAATTGTTATTCCCGGGAAACTGGTTAATTTGGTGGTAAAATAATCATTGATAAACGTCTCGTCGATGTCCAATGCTCACTACATGAATAATGAGTTGTTTTTTTTGAACCGAATAAATAATACGATAAGGCCAAACACGAACTCCATAATAGTTCGTCCATTTCCCTTCAAGGTTAGAGCCTTGATACGGATTCTCCATCAGCGTGTCGATTTTTCGAGCAACTCGTTCTCGAAGTTTTTGTGGCAATTTCGCAAGCGATTTTTTTGCTCGTGCTGAAATTTCAATTTGAAACATTCTTAGAGATTAAGTTCTTTTTTTACCTCTTCCCATGGTGTCATTCGGCCCGCTTCAATGTCTTTAATACCTTCTTCGATATCTTTAACCATTTGTGGATCGGACATGATCTCCAATGTTTCCATTAATCCTTCATATTTTTCAAAAGACATGACAACCAAACTTGGTTGACCGTCGACAGTAATGGTGATTTCGTTATCTGATTTTTGGAGATGCTTAATCACATTAAAAAGTTCTTTACGAAATTGAGTGGCATGCATGGTTTTTTTCATGATTTTCGGGCTAAATTATCTATGTACATTATAGCGTACATTTTACCTAAAAATCAATGGTACCAGGGAAATCAAGGAGTTCTTCAGAACATGGGCGGGTCCAAGTTTGATTGGGGAGGTTTGGGGCTGCCGCTCGGCATGAATGAGAAGAACTCCTTGTTTAGCTCGCTCATCCTAGCAAATCCACATGACCAAAACCTTTCAAGAAAATGAAATAAATGTGAACGAATTTTTGAGTTTTGCACTGACTAAAATTCTTAGGCATGGAGTATGAGTACCATCTCTCCCTTGAGCGTTTCATTAGCCAGCTGATCATTGAGTTCAGCGACCGTTCCTCGATAAAGAGTTTCATACAGCTTGGTTAGTTCGCGTCCAATCATGAGTTGATAGTCACCCAATCCGGCTTCATTGAGTTGCTTGAGTGTCTTATGAATGCGATGAGGCGACTCGTATAAAATTATTGTTCGCTCTTCGCTTAAAATACTTTTAATAAGCGCCTGGCGACCTTTTTTTGTTGGCAGAAATCCAAGGTAAACAAACTTATCCATGGGCAAGCCGGAAACCACCAACCCCGCCAATAATGCACTGGCTCCGGGGATGGAAGTAACTTGAATCCCTTCTTCTGTGGCACGACGAATGAGCAAATAACCGGGATCGGAAATCCCCGGCGTACCGGCATCAGAGACAAGGGCCACATGCTTGCCGGCATGAAGCGCCTCCATGATTTTATCTAATTTCGACTGATTACTGTATGAATGAAAACTGGTTTGAGGAGTGGTGATTTCGAAATGCTTTAAAAGATGTCCAGTATGGCGTGTATCTTCTGCTGCAATGAGATCCGCCTCTTTTAAGGTACGGATGGCTCGAAGCGTCATGTCTTCAAGATTGCCGATGGGGGTAGAAACAATGGAAAGCAAATTCTAGCGGTCAATTTAAAACCTTTTTTCCATTCTAGACTCTAAATCCGAAATCCGAAAGCCGAGACCTTATTTATCAAAGGCCCATTCTACGGTTAGGAACGCTTTCACTTTTTGCAACCATAATTGATTTGAAGCATCTCCTTCAGATTGTCTGCGCTGAACAATACTTGCGGTTTCCATGCTTTCTTTGAGTCGATTTTTCATGGAGTGCATGATTTTTGCCATTTCCGCACGATTGAGAAATCCATCCAAGTCTGCGTACTGCTCGGCTTGCCCATGGACCACTCCGATCTCATACAGCGCTTGAAACCCACGCCAATAATGATCCGATTCTTTGGAATCCAAGTAGTTTTTGAACGTGGTTTGAGGCGCGATGTCCCCGCTCTTTAATCCCAGTTCATAAACCAAATTCATCATTTCTCCTCGGCTGACTTTCTCCAGTGCATTTTCTTTTGCCAGGCTCAAATCCAGTTCCCGCGCTTTTTCCGTATAAGGTTGAAACCAATTCGCGCCGCCATCAACTTCTTTTACATTGTAGCTAAAAAGTTTCAGCGCCACTTTTAAAACTTCCGCTCTAAGCAACGGGTTTCCGGGACCGAATTCATAGGTCGATTTTCCGGATGCATCTTTATATCCGCTGACCAATTGATCTTGTGTTAGGGTAATGACCGACTCGGAGAACCAATATTTTTGAGGTTCGTTTTCAGGGTCATATCCTTCATCAAAAATGTAGGCCACATCTTTGTAGGCAAACCCGTTTTCAAATTTCTCTTGCTCCGCTCTTTCACGAAGTTGGCGAAGCTTTTCAATGGACTGATTCAATACTATTTTTCCTTCTTCCGGGTTGCCTTGGAGCGTCTGACTGACTTTATTCCACTCGTTTGCGATTTCCTCCGAAAGCGTTTCGTCGCCTGCTATGCCACGCTCAAATTCGGCTTTGAGTTCTTTTAACGCTTGGATTTCGCTTGAGTAACTGTAAAGGCCTTCCTCCAGATTAACACTTTTGATTTCTCCAAAAATGCGATTGTTGTTGGCGAGCATTTCATCCCCGCGTTCTCCCAATGTATTGAAGTGCTTCATCATGTTCTTTACCACACTCAATTCCACGTAACGAACAACGTCTTGCATGACTTCCTCTCGAACTTGCGCCGTGATTTCGTCGATCAAATCTTCCGTAATGAGTGCTTCAAGATTGATCGCGACTTCATTTCCATATTTTTCGTAAAGCCCTTGGCAATTATTTTTACCGCAATTTGCCGGAATCGTTGGCGGAGCGAACGGCGGCGTGGCAAAGGTACCGGTGTAAAGAATCGGCGCGCTTGGATAACTGATACTCTCATTAAAATTAATGGGGACATTGGTTGTCGAATTTGGAATATTCGAACCCGTGGTCAATGGCACGTTGTTTGAAGTGGAGATCGGAGTCGGGGTCGTGGTTGTCGGGGTCGTGGTTGTCGGGGTCGAAGTTGTCGGGGTCGTGGTTGTCGGGGTCGTGGTTGTCGACGTTGTGGTTGTCGGCGTTGTGGTTGTCGGCGTTGTGGTCGTCGTACTTGAACCCGTGGTCAGGGGCACGCTGGTTGTTGAAGAGGATGTGCTTGATCCCGTCTCCAAAACCACCGGCTCTTCCGAAACGCAACCTTCCGCCTGACTATCGATTTCGCAGGGATCGAGCGGAGGGAAACCTCCATTTTCACGAATTTCTGCTTGGTTTAACAAACGATTATAGATTCTAAGATTGTCAAAATCCGTGTCTACCGCCGAATCCCCCACAATGATATCGACAGCCGGTACTTTTGCAGATCCGGTATAGTCGTTAATTTCGTGGACCAATGCACCATCAAGGTAATAGGCGGCTCCGTTTTGACTCTTCGTGTAAGCAACATGATGCCACTCACCATGCGCAAGCTGATTAGGGTTGCTTGTTTGAGTCCAATAGCCGGTGGTTGAAGCGGTAAATCCGGTAATGATGGGGCCATAGTTGTACTGATTCCATAACTGTCTAAAGATTTTAAAGTTGTAAGTGTTGGATCCCGTCCCTTTGTAGACAAGGTTCTGCGCAAAGCTTTGCTCCGCTCTTTGTCGAAACCAGAATTCAATCGTGAAATTGTCGGGAAGGTCGAACCATGACTGATAAGGAATTTTTAACCAATCACTGCCACTCGGAACATACGCATATCCGCCTAATTTACCTCCACTCGCATTAAAAGTGGCATTCCCAACCACTACAGCGTCCGAGCTTCCGGTTACTTCATTTACTCCGTTACCATCGAATTTCCAATGTCCGATTAAACCGTTTACAAAGGTTGGTTCCGGAATACATGCTCCGCTGACACACATATTGCCAGTGTCACAGGTTTCCGTTTCAGCTTCTTGTTGCGAGGTGTCGGTTATACAGGCTCCGGTGGCGCTATCGTAATCGCCTCCCTCAACGCTTTGCGTTCGTGTTCGTTGATCATTTCCACTACAAGTCCAATCGCTGTAGACAATGGTCGCGTTATTGTAACAGTCAGCTTGATAACCGGGCGCGGCCTGGGCCAGATGTGCGGGAATCAATGCTTCCGTTGGGCCAAGATCCGGAGGATCCGACCAGAGGGAATAATCATGATCCGCCCTTGAATGATAGGTCGAACCATCTTGGGCCACGTACAAACGCATGTTGTTGTTCACATTGTTAACTTGGGGTGTGTACACCGTGATCGTGCCCGTATCGCAAGTGATGGTTAATGTTTGTTCTCCAATGTGGTCGGCGGCTCCTACGGCGAAGACATTGGGTTCAGTTCCCACATAACGTTGATCGAATACATTGGCATCGCTCAATGTCGCCAATTCTTCTCCTGTGGGGCCCAAATGGCTATAGGGAGCCACCGAACCCACCCCGTACCAAAATGAAATACCATAGTTCAAGTTGCCGGGCGAATTACCCGCCGCATTATTTGAACTTGCGGTTATTACTTCGCTACAGGTGAAAGGCAATGCGGATGCGCTGGCACTAAGAAGGTTGGTTTTGAGCCCTTCCCCTTGTGGCTTAAGCCATAAAAATCCCGCTCCCACTACACTTATGACTAAAACGAATAGTCCGATCCATGAGAAAACTTTTTTTGTTTTCATGATTTTTTTGTTTTTAAAGTTTATAAAATTTACGAAATCTTTCAATTTTAACATATTTTTTATATTTATGCAATGCCCCCACTCCTAAGGACCCTCTGAAAAATGCCGTTATCTTTGGGAAAATCATCAATTTTTGGTCGCTTC
>Ga0065182_1000692_pt1 | contig 14419 bp, 16 predicted proteins | sample CryGey02umfilter_2_FD_59208 | JGI IMG/M metagenome (GOLD analysis project Ga0065182, IMG submission 59208) | Groundwater microbial communities from aquifer in Utah, USA - Crystal Geyser 4/10/14 0.2 um filter (version 2) (version 2) | ecosystem: Environmental > Aquatic > Deep subsurface >...
AACACCGAAGCACTTGAACCGGAAAGGGAATCAGTAATCAATGCAAGCTACGAAGCTTCTTGCGAACTTTCAAAAAGTGGAAAAGCACCATATTCAAAAACTCTGGAAATGCTAATTGAAACAGGAAACAAAGACCTATTTCAAGATTACAATTTAGACGTAAATAAAGAATCTGTAAAAGAACATTTAGTTACAACATACAACGAAGACCCATTAGTACAAAGCGCAATAGATAACGCAAGTAATAACTGTAGCCCTTCAATTTAATCGAAAGTCACCAGTTCAGAATCTTTTAAAGCCTTCTCCACCCATTCATCCAGGGGAAGGCTTTTTTCATAATCCCTAATGTCATAGACATTAGCTCTAATTTCCGGCTTCTTTGGCATAAACATGGTACAAGTATCCTTGCAAGGAAGTTTAGAAATCTCAAAAGTACCAATCTCTTCAGCAATTTTAATAACATCTTCCTTATCAAAACTTATCAAAGGCTGAAATAAAGGAATTGTAGAAGCATCATGAACCGCATAAAGATTTTCAGGAGTTTGAGACGCAACCTGCCCAAAACTATCTCCGGTAACAAGCCCCTTAGCTTTTTCCTTTTTGGCAATTTTTTCAGCAATTCTTATCATAGTCCTCCTATACAAAATTATCCGAACCTTATCAGGAATCCCTAAATTAGTGGCAATTGCACGTTGAATATCACCATAAGGCACAAGATATAATTTTGTCCCAAACTGATAATCTCCCAAAATTTCCACCAAATCCTTTACCTGCTCCATCTCATGCTTATCAGTATAGGGATAGGCATGAAAATGTACAAAAATTATTCGAGCCCCACGCTTCATCATCTTGTAAGAAGCAACCGGAGAATCTATCCCTGCAGAAATCAAGGAAATTAATTTCCCCTGACTATTACCGGAAAGTCCACCAACTCCCTCATGTTTTTTAAACGACACATAAGACATTTCATTCAAAAATTCTATATCAACTATAAACTCAGCCCCCTTCATTTTTACCGGAACTTCAAAACCTCCACGCAACAACATAGCCCCAATTTCCCGCTCCATCTCTACAGATTTCATATCCATCGTCATAGAACGCTTAACTTTTACCCTAAAATTGCCAGGCCTCTCCTTCGGAAGTAAGGCAAGAATTTGGCCCCCTAATTCCTGAATATTCGCAGATCCCAAATAACAAAATTTAAAATTTTTTATTCCAAAAATTCTAGATAAAACATCAACATAAGCTTTTTCATCAAAATCATCTTCAAGTGGAATCAGCAAACGCCCCAAACTGTGTTTCACCACAAAATTCATCCTAAATTGCTTCTCCAGCTTCAATTTAATTCTTTGCCTCAACTTTCCAACAAAATAATCCTTGTTAGACAATTTTAGCCCGATTTCACCGTAATGTATTAACAAACATCTTTTCATCGCTGCGCATTATAGCTACAATCTGCCCTGTATGACAGCAAAAACACTAATCAAGAAAGGAAAACCAACAATCATGGGAATTTTGAATTTCACCCCAGACTCATTTAGCGATGGTGGAAAGTTCAATACAATTAAAAATTCCATCACACAAATCAAGCAGATGGAAGAAGATGGCGCAGACATTATTGATATTGGGGGAGAATCAACCGGTCCGGGATCAAAAGACATTTCGCTGAAAGAAGAATTGAAAAGAACAATCCCGCTGATAAAAGAAATCAGAAAACACACAAAATTACCAATCTCAATAGACACATATAAAGCCGAAGTGGCGCGTCAAGCATTGGAAGAAGGTGCAAACCTTGTAAATGACATAACAGCCCTAAGAGGGGATAAAAACATGGCTACAGTCATCAAGAAATACAAGTGCCCGATTATAATGATGCATTCAAAAGACAAAACAGCTCGCACAACAAAAAAAGCGGTAAAATACATCAACGTAATTAAAACAATCGAACAATTTCTAAGCAAAAGAATCCATTATGCCGAAAAAATGGGGATTAAAAAATCTCAAATAATAATTGACCCTGGAATGGGAGCTTTCATAAGCACAATTTCACAATATAGCTTTGAAATTATAGCCCAACTCAAAGAACTTCAAAAATTCAAATTGCCCATTTTGATAGGAATTTCACGCAAATCATTTTTAGGTGGAGAAATGGAAACACGCGACGCCAAAAGCGCAGCACTATCAGCCATTGCATATATTAACGGAGCAAGTATAATCAGGACCCATAACGTAAAAGAAACAATATTATGCCTAACATGGAACTAAGTGTCACTTTTCGCTTTGCAGCCTCCCACTTTCTTACAAAGTATCACGGAAAATGCGAAAACCTTCATGGACACAACTATAAATTGATAATCACAATTGAAGGACCGGTAGAAGAAGATGGAATGGTAATGGATTTCAAGATAATTAAAGACACAGTAAAAAAACACATAATAGATAAATTAGATCATACGCATCTTAATGACACACTGGAAAATCCATCAGCGGAAAATCTTGCCGTTTGGATTTGGAAAAACCTAAAAAAAGACCTTCCACAACTGAAAACAATAGCAGTTTACGAAACCGATGATTATTACTGCACCTATGATGGAAACTAATATTGCCTACATTGCCTTGGGGTCTAACTTGGAAGATAGAGAAAAAAACCTTGAACTGGCCCTGGAAGAAATAGAAAAACACGCAGAGATAACAAAGAAATCAAAAATTCATGAAAGCAAACCTGTAGGCTACAAAGACCAAGGAGACTTTCTCAACATGGTAATAGAAATAAGCACAGAACTCACCCCGGCAGAATTAATAATAAGATTACAGGAAATTGAACACAAACTTGGAAGAATAAGAGAAATAGAAAACGGACCACGCACAATAGATTTAGACATTTTATTCTACAACAACGAAATCATTAATCAGCCACATCTTAAAATCCCTCACCCAAGATTACATAAGAGAAGCTTCGTATTAAACCCATTAAACGAAATTAGCCCAAAACTGGTGCATCCAAAACTCAACAAAGACATTAAAACACTGAAAAATGAACTTGGAAAAAATAGAACAACTAGCTAAAGAACTCCTAAAAGAAATAGGAGAAGACCCAGATCGTGAAGGATTGCAAAAAACACCGACTCGCATTGCTAAATCATTTGAAAAATTATTTGGAGGATACGGACAGGACCCGCAAAAAATTCTTACTCAATTTGACGGTGAAAATTATGACGAAATGATAATCTGCAAAGATATAGATTTTTACTCTACCTGTGAACATCACATGCAACCATTTTTTGGCAAAATATCAATTGGCTACATCCCAAATAAAAAAATAATTGGAATTTCAAAATTACCAAGATTAGTAGAGATTTTTTCACGTCGAATGCAAAATCAAGAAAGACTAACCATGCAAATTGCCACCACACTAACAGATCTGTTAAAACCAAAAGGTGTGGGAGTAGTAATAAAAGGAAAACACCTATGCATGATGGCTAGGGGAGTAGAAAAACAAAACGCCCTCATGACAACCTCATATTGCACGGGTTTATTCAAGAAAAATGCTAAAACAAGAAGCGAGTTCCTAAGGCTAATCTAATGATTCTCATAATTGATAACTATGATTCTTTTACCTATAACCTCTATCAACAGATAGAAGGACTAGGGAAAAAGACAAAGATAGTTAAACATGACCAAATTAGCTTAGAAGAAATAAAAAAGCTAAAACCATCCAAAATAGTCATTTCCCCAGGCCCGGGACATCCAGAAAACGCAGGTATATCAACAAAGGTTGTTCAAAATTTTTATACAGAAATTCCTATTCTAGGAGTATGTTTAGGGCATGAGTGCATTGGACAACTTTTTAGTTCAAAGGTGGTACATGCAAAGCAAATTCTCCACGGAAAAACATCAGATATATACCATAATGAAGATAAATTATTCAAAGGACTAAAAAACCCATTTAAAGCGGCAAGGTATCATTCTCTAATATTAAACAAGGTCCCAAAAGAATTTAATCTAACCGCCTGGACCAAAGATAACGAAATAATGGCCATACATCACAATGAATATCCACTCTTTGGCGTACAATTTCACCCGGAATCATTTCTAACGGAAGAAGGTAACAAACTAATGCACAATTTTCTCTATGCTATATAAATTTTTAAATTCAGAGGGACAAACCTGCTTCTTGCACTCCGGACAAGGTGGTAAAAGCATACTTGCCAACAAACCCACGTCAATCCACAGCGGGTCAAACCTGGATGAATTCAAAAAATGGTCAAAAAAGTACAAAAACTGCATCCAAATTGGCTACCTCTCATATGATTTAGCCTACCAACTTTACAACATCAAATGCACAGAAAAAAACGACCTCAAACTACCGGAAATATACTTCATTGCTTATAAAGCATGGCAAGAAGTTGACAAAAAAGAAAACACAAGCATATCTGACCGCCGCCGGTCAGACACAATACAAAAAAACCATTCGTCAAACTTCAGACCTGAAACAAACAAAAGCCTCTACAACAAAGCCTACAACAAGATTAAAAAATACATCGAAGACGGAGATATTTACCAAATCAATCTCACTCATAGACTCAAAGCCCAAACACAGATCCCGGCCCGTGAACTTTTTCTAAGAACCATCCAACACAACCCTGTAGATTTCCTGGCCTACATAGAGTGCCCAAACTTCGAAATACTAAGCGCCTCACCGGAACGCTTCATTAAGATAGAAAACAACAAAATCGAAACCTGCCCAATAAAAGGCACCAGACCCCGCGGCAAAACCCAACAAGAAGACGAGAAAATGAAAAAAGAACTGATAGAAAATGAAAAAGAAGCCGCAGAACTAAACATGATAACAGACCTATTAAGAAATGACTTGGGGAAAGTATGTAAAATAGGAAGCATCAAAGTTCAAGGACACCGTCTTCTACAACAATGCCCAACAGTTTGGCACACATATAGCAAAATCACAGGAGAACTTGCCATTGCCCCCCTTGACGCCCTAATCTACATGCTTCCGGGAGGATCCATTACTGGTTGCCCAAAAAAACGTGCCATAGAAATCATTGATGAACTGGAGCCAACAACAAGAAGCGTTTACACAGGAGTAATAGGCTACATCAAACCTGACCAAACATTAGACTTTAACATTGCAATACGCACCATAATTAAAAAGAAAGAAAATCTTTATCTGCAAGTCGGCGGCGGTATAGTTTTAGACTCAACAGGCAAGGCCGAATTTCAGGAAACTCTCGACAAGGCCGCCTCATTTATGAAAATATTAGATTGATGAATATAATCCTCCAAAATAATAAGTTCGTTAAAGATGCCAAAGTATCCGCATTAGGAAGCATAGGCAGGGGATATGGAGTTTTCGAAACACTAAGAACGCACAACCACACAGCTTTACAGGCAGAAAAGCACATTAATAGGCTTTTTCATTCAGCAAAACAAATTGATCTGAAACCCAAATACAACAAAGCAGAAATAACCAAGCAACTAAACAAAGTTACCAACAAATCTCCACACAAAAACCAACGTATCAAAATAATGGTCTTGGAAAAAGAACTAATTATATTTTCCAGCCCACTAAAAATTAACGAAAAAATCTACGAAGGGGTAAGTTGCAAAAGCATCGAATGCATAAGAAGCCTACCTGAAGTAAAATCAATTTCATATTTATCATCCTACCTAAGCCACGAAAGAGCAGTAAAAGAAGGATATTTCGACGCCATCCTCATCAACAATCAAGAAGTATTCGAAGGAGCCTACAGCAACATTTTTTGGTTTGAAAAAGACACCCTTTGCACCAGAAAAACAGACATCCTCCCAGGCATAACCAGAGCCAACATCCTAAAAATCAGCCCTTTCAAAACAAAATTCAAAACAATCACAATAAAGGAACTAAAGAAAAAAGAAGAAGTATTCCTAACAACAAGCATCAGTGGAATAGTACCCATAACAAAAATTGACAAAACAAAAATAGGCAACGGCAAACCAGGCATTAACACGCAAAAACTATTAAGCCTTTCCTCGACGCTTTTTGAAGAAAAGAAAGCCAAAAACAGCCAATAAAACCACAAGCAAAAGTACAGAACCAATCAAATGAGAATATTCAGCAATCAATTCCTGCTGAGCTCCAAAATAATAGCCCAAAACAGCCAAAACAGAAACCCAAACCCCTGTGCCTAAAGCAGTAAAACCAATGAATTTCCCCAAATGCATTCTTGAAAATCCGGCAGGTAAAGAAATCAACTGTCTAATAGCAGGCAACAACCTACCAACAAAAGTTGAAACACCTCCACGCTCCAAAAAATATTTTTCAGCCTTTTCAACCTTGGATTTACTCAACAAAAACATCCTAGCCCATCTCTTCTCAACTAAAACATAAACAAGAGGACGCCCCAGCCACATAGCTAAAAAATAATTAACAAGAGCACCCAGCAAACTCCCCAAAATACCAACTAAAAAAACTAAAAAAACATTCATATCTCCTTGATAAGCCAAATACGCCGCCGGTGGGATCACAAGCTCAGATGGAAAAGGAATAAAAGAACTCTCTATACCCATCAAAAAAAACACACCCCAATAACTTCCAACCAAATTCAATAAAGTTTCCATCATACTAATTCCTTAACATCCTCATCCGGTAGATACAAAATCAAAATACCAACAAGGATACTCAAAGCATTACTCAAAACCGGCCTATCAGGAAAAATATACAAATCCATTAAATTCCACAGACCTCTCCACACAAAAACAACACCAATGACAACAAAAATCATACTAAAAAAATCACTTCTGAGCTTCAAAGAAACCTTTGGAAATTTTTTCTTCATAAAATGGGGTTTTAAATGGTGCCCAGGGAGGGAATCGAACCCTCACTCTATTGCTAGAACTGGATTTTGAGTCCAGCGCGTCTACCAATTCCGCCACCTGGGCATTTACAGAAATAAGTTAGCAAACTTCTCGGCTATTGAAAAGATAATTAATCACAGCTATATTGCATTTATGTTTTCTGATGAAGTAAAAATAAATGTTATAGCTGGAAAAGGCGGAGACGGCGCCGTAAGCTTTCGTCGTGAGAAATTTGTTCCAAGAGGAGGCCCGGATGGGGGAGACGGCGGACATGGAGGATCAGTAATGTTTAAAGTTAATACAAACCTCAATACCTTAAGCAACATAACCAGTGGCAAAACCTACAAAGGACTGGATGGAGTAGGTGGACAAAGAAAAAACATGCATGGCAAAAATGCGGAAACAGTTACGCTGGAAGTTCCTCAAGGAACTATAATTTACAATGAAGACAAATCTGAAATATTAGCAGACCTAAATGACGAAGAAGATGAATATATAGCAGTAAAAGGCGGAAAAGGAGGAATTGGTAATGCAAGATTTGCAAGTTCAACCCATCAAGCACCAAAGTTTGCCGAAAACGGAGAACCCGGAGAAAAAAAAGAATTAAAGCTTGAACTTAAACTTGTAGCGGAAATAGGATTGATTGGCTTGCCATCAGCGGGGAAATCAACACTTATCTCCGTAATTAGTAATGCAAAACCCAAAATAGCGGCATACCACTTCACAACACTTATCCCAAACCTGGGAGTTGTAAGTATGGCCAAATTCGGAGGATCCGCAAATGACAGCTTTGTCGCAGCAGATATACCCGGATTAATAGAAGGAGCCAGCCAAGGAAAAGGACTTGGACATCAATTTTTAAGACACATCAGCAGAACTAAACTTTTACTTCACATAATAGATGGAACTCTTGAAAACATAGAAGAAGATTTCAAAACTATAAACAAAGAATTAGCAGATTTCGATAAAGAACTGGCAAATAAAGAACAAATCATCGTTCTTAATAAAATAGACATGCTAACAGATGAGGAAGTTAAAACCCTCAGCAAATTACTGAAAAAAATCAGCAAAAACAAAGCAATATTTCCAATTTCAGGAATAACAAAAGCAGGATTAGCACCATTAATGTTTGCTGTTTATGAAAAACTGATGGAAATAAAGAAAAGCCAACCAAAAGAAAAGAAAAAGAAAGAACTGCCGGTTTTACAACCACATTTAAATGAATTAAAATTTGAAATAGAAAAAATAGTCCAAAAAAAGGACCACAAAGTCTTCAGGATAATAGGCAAACGTATAGAACAGCTAATAACAATGACAGATACAAAAAACATAGAAGGACTAGAGCGCGTATATCATTTCATGGAAAAAATGGGGATCAAAAAAGCCATTGAAAAAAGAGGAGCAAAATTCGGTGATCAAATTAAAATACTTGATAGAAACATTCCTTACCGAAAATAGATGAAAATTATCGTAGGATTAGGAAACATAGGAGAAAAATACATCAAATCCCGCCACAATTGCGGATTTTTGGTTTTAGACCAATTTGTAAAAGAACTTGAAGAGGAAGGGATAAAAGTAGATTGGAAGGAAGAGTCAAAACTAAAAGCAATAACCGCAAAAATTTTATATAAAAATGAGACTATATACCTTGTAAAACCCACAACCCTGATGAATCTTTCAGGAGAATCTGTCAGTAAAATTCTAAATTTCTTCAAAGAACCTATAGAACACCTAACAGTAGTATATGATGACATAGATCTGCCACTTGGCACCATCAGAATAAGAGAAAAGGGGTCTGCTGGAACACATAACGGAATGAGATCGGTAATTGAACAACTGGCCAGTGAAAACTTTAATCGAATAAGAATAGGAATAGAAAGTAGAGGACAACAAGCCCCGGAACACCAAGATTTACATAGCTTTGTTTTATCTGATTTTCTTGAAAGTGAATATGAAGAAATAGCAAAAGCACTAAAAGAAGCGGTAAAGGAATTAAAAAAGTAATTTCAGCTTGACCTAGCCATCTTTTTTGCCTAGAGTACATAGGCAATTTTTAACCGACCAAAAATGTTCGCAATAATAGAAACAGGAGGAAAACAATATAAAGTAGAGAAAGGTTTAACACTTGATGTAGAACTTCTCGAAAAGAAAGAAGGAGAATCAATAGATTTTGACTATGTCCTTCTCATAAATGATGGAAAAGATACAAAAGTCGGAACTCCAAATGTAAACGGAGCAAGCGTTTCAGCTAAAATTATTGCACACAAAAGAGGAGATAAAATCATCGTTTTTAAGATGAAAGCCAAGAAAAGATACCAGAAGAAACAAGGTCATAGACAAGAGCTTACAACAATAGAAATTACAGATATCAAAGCAAGTGGTGCAAAAGCAACTCCGGCAACTAAAGCAGAAAAACCTGTTGTTAAAAAAGCTACTACAACAACCAAAAAACCTGCAACTAAGCAAGCTCCTGCAAAGAAGAAAGAAGAGGCTTAATATCATCAGCTAAAGGAGCTGTCACCTTAATCTTTTTTCCTGTGCTTGGAGAAAGGAAACTCAACTTCCGGGCATGCAAAAATTGTCTCTTTAAACCATAAAGCTCCACAAACTTTTTATCCTTCTTTCTATCACCATAAACCTCATCCATAACAACCGGATGACCAATTGCCGCCATATGAACTCTAATTTGATGTGTTCGACCTGTAAAAATATCCACTTCAACCAAAGAAACTAAGCTCTCATCACTTAACTCATACTTTGCATTAAGCTTATACTTACTAATCGCAGACTTTGCATTTTTCAACACAGACATCTTTTTTCTATCTTTTAAGCTACGACCAATAGGGGAATCTATTACTCCCTCCTTATGCTCTAATTCTCCCCAAACCAAAGCTAAATAGGCCTTTTCTACCTTTCTATCCTTAAACTGAGCTACAAAACTATCATAAGCAATTTTGGTTTTAGCTATTAACAAAAGACCCGAAGTATCTTTATCAAGACGATGAACAATACCTAAGCGCATCTGCTCACCGGCATCGGCATCTACCTTACTAACAACAGCATTAGCAACAGTCCCTGTCATATAAGAACCTCCCTCACCGGGATGAACAACCATTCCGGCAGGTTTATTGATAACCATACAATCCTCATCCTCATGCAAAATTTCCAAATTCAAATCTTCAGCCACTAAAGAAGTTTCAGCAGCCTCAATTTTTTTAACATGCACTTCATCTGTATCAGATAAGATAAATGCAACCTTGGAAGGCTTACCGTTAACCAATACTTTTCCAGTTTTAATCATATCCTGAATCTTGGCACGAGAAACATTTTCCAATTTTTGTACAAGATATTTATCTAGGCGTAATCCATTCATGAATGCATACTACCTATTTAAACCCTTCCATGCCATCTCAAATATAGTTTTTTGCATAGTGGCAATTTCTTCACTATCAATCAAAACAGCATACTCCTCACCTTTTGCTAAATGAATTATAGAAACTTTGCTATCATAAATATTCATTTCATCCTCAAGCAAGGATGAAAACTTTTCAAAATCAAGAAAAAGCAATTCAGTCATTTCGCTATTATCATTATAGTCAGCAAAAAACGATTTAACAGAAGGAAAATCAGCAACAATTGCCTTCATGGGAACCTTTTTATCAAAAACTCTGAAATTCTCATAATCAACTAAAAAGTCCCCCAAACCGGCATCCAACCATTTATTAATAGATAAATAAGAATAAAAATAATTAGATGAATTTAAAGAATCATACATAACATGCTTAACCCCCTCGATACCATCAAAATACCTAACCACGGGCCTACGAAAATTCAAAAAACCTCCTAAAGACCGAAATTTGGGGATAATAGAAAGCAATTCAGTTTTATAATAATCCAAAACACGAGATTTACTATCAAGATAAGCAATAAGACAATTAGGATCATTTGCACTAAAAATTTTCATACCATCACAAATATATGAAGATACAACCGCCTTCTTTTCCAAAGACCTTAAAACAGAATAAGTAGATGTTCTATTAATACGAATTCTTTTCGCCACAACACTCACCGGCTGTGGCCCAACCTTCAAAAGCTCAATATAAATTCTGGCTTCGCTCTCAGTAAACCCTAGTTGTGATAAATGAGCATCAAGCATAGGCATTATACTAAGAAAGATATGTATGACATGTCAATATCCCTAAAGAGCTTTTCTCAAAATAATGAGAATTTGCCTTTCTTCAAGAAATCTAATAATCTAAGACCATGAAAACTGACATAAAAACATTACTGGGTCGTGGCACAGTGGAAGTAATAGTAAAAGAAGAGCTTGAAAAGAAGCTTCAATCCGGTAAAAAACTTAAAGTTAAGCTGGGAATTGACCCTACAGGATCTGATTTACACATCGGGCACATGGTTGTAATTAAAAAACTAAGAGAATTTCAAGACGCTGGACATCATATTCAATTATTATTTGGGAATTTCACCGGTCAAATAGGGGACCCAACAGATAAACTTAATGCGCGAAAGCCAAAAACTCAACAAGAACTCGAAGAAAATGCCAAAAAATATATTGAACAAGCAGGCAAAATTTTAGACACGAAAAAAATTGAAGTTGTATGGAATGCAGATTGGCTTGGAAAACTAAGTTTTGCGGATGTTGTAAAACTTGCTTCAGTTTTCACAGTACAGCAAATGCTTCACAGAGATATGTACCAGAAAAGAATTAAACAAGATAAAGAAATTCACCTTCACGAATTTTTATACCCGTTGATGCAAGGCTATGATTCCGTCGCTTTAGAATCAGACCTGGAACTTGGTGGAACAGACCAAACCTTTAATTTGTTAGCAGGCAGAACCATTCAAAAAGCTTATGACAAAGAGACTCAAAATATTTTAACAGTACCACTTTTAATAGGTACAGACGGAAAGGATAAAATGGGAAAGAGCCTGGATAATTACATTGGTGTAACAGAATCACCAAGTCAAATGTTTGGAAAAACCATGTCTATAACGGATGAACTAATTCTGGATTATTTTGAACTTGCAACAAATGTTAGCTTAGAGGAAATTGCCAAACTAAAAAAATCTCTTGAAGAAGGGGAAAATCCTCGCAACCTAAAAATTCGTTTAGCTCATGAACTGGTTACCCTTTACCACAATTCAAAAGCAGCCCAAGATGCCGAGAAAGAGTTTATTGAAATATTTTCAAACAAAGGACGCCCGGATGAAATTGAGCTTAAAAAATTCAAAGTGAACAAAATAAACATTATCGATTTGGTAGCGGAAACAGGATTATCAAGTTCTAAAAGTGAAGCACGAAGATTAATAGAAGGTGGGGGAGTACGCATTAATGAAGAAAAAGTAGCTTCAATAAAAGAAGAAATTGATATATCCAAAGAAATATTATTACAAGTAGGTAAACGCAAATTTTTAAAAGTAACGAGTAATGCTAAATAGAAATTTAGCAGGTGTACTAAGGACCACATCCAGACATCTCACAAAACTGGAATCACTGGGAGTTAAGAAAGTAAAAGATTTCTTGCTCTATTTTCCACGCGCTTATAACGACACCAGCCAATTTACAAAAATAGAAGATCTCCGCACCGACGAAATAAATGTCATAAAAGGTAAACTCACAAACCTCTTTAACGTAAGCAGCAAATTCGGAAAAAAAATCACCCGTGGAATATTTACAGATGAAAGCGGCTTTATTGAAGTAGTCTGGTTTAATCAACCGCATTTAGTCCGTATGCTGCCTAGAAACAAAGAAATTATACTTAGCGGAAAAGCTAAATTTCAAGGAGGAAAAGTAAGTTTACAAAGCCCATCATATGAAATTGTAAATAAATATAAAGAGCAAATCCACAGCGGCCGCATTGTGCCGGTTTATCACGAAACTGAAGGTATTAACTCAAAATGGATCAGAGAAAAACTAAAACCCTTAGTTGACGAATGGCTTGAGCTTTTTGAGGAGTACATGCCACAAGAAATCCTTCAAGAACACAGATTAATAGACTACAAAACAGCTATCAAAAACATTCATTTCCCTGAAACCGAAGAAATGCTTGAAAAGGCCAAAAATCGCCTCGCCTTTGATGAACTTTTTCTTCTACAACTAAAAGTATTACAAAAAAAATGGCATTGGCAAAACATTAGCCATGAAGATACGAAAAAAATTGAATTCAAACAAGACGACATAAAAAAAGCCATAGATTCACTTAATTTTGAACTCACAAACGCACAAAAAAGAGTAATAAAAGAAATTTTCATAGACCTCCGGCAACCTTTTCCCATGAGCAGATTAATACAAGGAGACGTTGGATCAGGAAAAACTGTTGTAGCAGCCATGGCAGCTCTTAACGTAACTAAAAATAATTACCAAGTTGCCATAATGGCCCCAACTGAAATTTTAGCTAAACAACACCATCAAACATTTACAAAAATTCTTGCACCTTTCAGTCTTAATATTCAATTTATAGCCGGAAGCACAACCACAAAACAAAAAGAAGACGTCATAAGACAGATGAAAACCGGCACAGTAGATATAGTCATAGGAACACACGCCCTAATTCAAGATAAAATCGGTTTCAAAAATTTAGGCCTTGCCATAATAGATGAACAACATCGTTTTGGAGTTAAACAACGTGATACCCTTAAAAGTTTTGGCTCACCACATCTTTTAAATATGACTGCCACACCAATTCCACGCACCCTTGCAATAACACTTTACGGAGACCAAGACCTATCAATCATTGATGAAATGCCAAAAGGAAGACAAGAAATCCTTACCAGACTGGTTCCTGAAACAAAAAGAACCGAAGCCTACCGTTGGATTGAGGGCCAAGTAGCAAAGGGGAGACAAGCCTTCATAATTTGCCCTCTAATCGACGAATCGGATGTACTTGAGGTCAAATCCGTTCTTAAAGAATATGCCTTTCTTAGCGAACATATATTCCCAACACTAAAATTGGGACTTCTTCACGGAAAATTAAAACAAGAAGAAAAGGATCAAATAATGCAAGACTTCAAAGAGAATAAATTAAACGCCTTAGTCTCAACCTCCGTCATTGAAGTTGGCATTGATGTACCAAACGCTACAATTATGATGATAGAAGGCGCAGAACGCTTTGGTTTAAGCCAATTACATCAATTTAGAGGACGAGTGGGCAGGGGAGAGCACAAATCATATTGCTTCCTCTTCACCAATTCCCTATCAGAAGACGGCACCAAACGCATGAAATCCATGGAAAAGTATTCCAGCGGATTCAAATTAGCGGAAATTGATCTTGAATTACGTGGCCCTGGCGAAGTTTACGGCATCAAACAAAGCGGAATTCCGGATTTAAAAATGGCAAACTTGTCAGACAGCATCACAATTGAAAAAGCACGCACAAGTGCCGCGCAAATAATTAGCAAGGACCCCTTACTAAAAAGCTACGATAAATTAAGCGAAAAAATTGCAGAAAACGATAGAATATACGTCAACGATTAAAAAAACGCCTTAAATCGAAAGTCAAGCTTCCCTCTTCACACCATAAAAACTTTGCACAAGATACATTGTGCAAAG
>Ga0065182_1000704_pt1 | contig 14329 bp, 13 predicted proteins | sample CryGey02umfilter_2_FD_59208 | JGI IMG/M metagenome (GOLD analysis project Ga0065182, IMG submission 59208) | Groundwater microbial communities from aquifer in Utah, USA - Crystal Geyser 4/10/14 0.2 um filter (version 2) (version 2) | ecosystem: Environmental > Aquatic > Deep subsurface >...
AACATTTACTCGCCTACAATGTTTATTTAGTGAAGCTGGGAAATAATTTGGGTACGACAGTAAATATGTACAATACTGTTTATAAAGAGTTTGGTAAGATTGATAAAGATGTGGTCAAAATCACTGGTCAAGAAAATAAGTTAGAAATTAAAGAATTACCCAAGCCGGATAATGTGTAGCAAGTAGTAAAATCTCATCTAATAAGAAGACCCTAGACAGTGATTGACATATTTTGCGGTGGTGATAAAATACAAGCCTACCTAAAATAAACTAGTCTCTTCTTGGGTAGTGAAGAAAAGAAATGCTGATTCGGTCGTCTTTTGTGGCGATATACAAATCCGAAGAGCCAAAACCGCCATGGATTATAGTAATAGCACGTTTCCATCTCCGGTGTTAAGGGAAAGAACAATCTTGGAGCTATTTTGTCAAGCAGGATGAATCTAATTATCTGGTAACAGATAATGATCCTGGTTTCTTATCCAGAAGTACTCTGTTCCAACATTAGTCATAGTGTTGCCATAATTATTATACCTCGAACATATAATTATCGCCTGGGTAACAGAGAAGGCTAAACATGATCCTAAGAAGAGATGTTTATAAGTACCAATCGTGAAACGAATGGTACTTTTTTTATTGACAAATTTACTGATTATGCTAAGGTGCTGATAGTAGATCATTATTAATTTAACACAAAAGTCAAAAGGAGATAAAATGGATATTACCAAGAAAATAGTTTTTGTTACCGTTTATGGATTACCGCTGAACAACAAACGATCCGGTCCTGAGGTCTATGGCCCCATAGTACAATCACCAAATCGTGATTTGCGAACAGCAGTCAATACTATCATTTCCGATGTTTTGTTTGGTAGCCGTGGTGTTAATCAGCAGGATAATCTTTTTATTCAGATGCCGGATGGACTATATTATTCACATACAGCAAACATCGATCACCACATGGTATTAGTGATAGTTGATGGTTTAAGAGAGACACCGCTAGTTAAGAAAGAGTTTTTTGAAAAATTAGCTGTCGATATTAAATCGCATTTAGCTTTTCTCACCTTGTTAAAGGACGTAGAAATAGCTATTTGGATTAGATTGAGTGAAAGCCATACGCAGATTTGTGTTTAAGATTTACCAACCACTAGTTAACGACTGGTGGTTTTTTTTATTAACCCCAGGGGTTGGTAATTACTTGACAGCTAAATCAGTCGGTGCTAAGTTATGAAATCAATCTTAAAATAGTGAAAAATATGAACAATCCATTAATTTGGCAATATTTATCACTGATTAGCGCCAGCATTACTTGTTTTTTGCTGGTTTTTGTTTTGTATCGTAATTGGCGCAAACCATTACATCAAATCTTTGCTCTGAATTGTTTGGTGTTTATTGTTTGGTATATTGCTTCTTATTTTATGTTGAGTGCTACTGATCCCGCAAAAATAATTTTTTGGGACCGTATTGTTTATGCTGTTGTCGTTTTTGCGCCAACACTGATGTATCATTTTGCTTTAGTTTTTAGTCGTCAAGATCAAGAGGCAGATAAAAAAGCATGGTTAAACTTCGGTTATTTATTAGCCATTATTTTTTTAAGTCTTAGTCGAACTAATTATTTCATTCATGATGTTTTTAATTATAGTTGGGGCGTTCATACACAAGCCAGTATTTTTCATCACGTATTTTTATTTTATTATTTCATCTACGTGGTTCTCTTTTTAATTGAATTATTCCATTATTATCGAAGACAAAAACCGTCTATTACCAAAACCCAAGCCGGTTATGTGTTATTAGCATTTTTGTTGATTGTTATCTTGGGTTCCACTGCTTATCTACCAGCTTACCGGATTGCGTTTTACCCAGTTGCCTATCTAAGCGGTTTGATATTTGCCGGTCTAGTCGGTTGGGCGATAATTCGTTATCGTTTTATGGAAATAAAATTTATTATTAAACAAGGATTAATATTATTTTTAACCGTACTAACATTGTTATTAATATTTAACTACGTAATCCAGAGTAAGTGGCTAAATTTTTTCTGGGTCAATTCACCGGAATCAATTAAGTTATTAGTTATTGTTTTTTTAGCCGTCAGTTTTGATCAATTAAGTAAATTTTATCACTGGTTACTGGATTATATATTTTTTACTCCCCCCCATCAGCACTCCGAGAATAGCTGGTCGTTTTTATCAGCACTCTCAGACGTGACTAATGTTCAAGATATTAGCGAAAAATTACACCGCGAACTATTTTATTTAGCTAATATCAAAAAGATAGAAGTACTACTCTATGATCAGAACAGTGATGCCTTTGCCGTAGTTTATCCTGAATTAGATCAGAATGAAAAGCACCGACAACTTATGAATCGTGTTGTTTATTATTTGCAAACCAATCCCCAACTGGTATTACAGGCGGAATTAGATTTTTTAAGTCGCGATACTGATTTGCAATTAGCCAAAGAAGTCGCCCTGATTTTAAATAAAAGTAATTTTAGCGGTGTTTTTCCCTTGTTGGTAGAGGGGCGTTTAATCGGTATCGTTGGCTTTACATTTGATCGCGTACAACTGAGCGTCACCGAAGCTAAATTAATACAAATTTTGGCTCAACAAGTAGCGCGAGTTTACCAGCAATCAATGCTTTATAACTATTCTTTACATCGGTTATCAATTTGGCAGCAAGGGATAGGGGAAAATAAAATTAATTTATAGATTAATACCGAAATATTATTTAAGACGATTGAGTTATTAATTAGAGATATTTATTTTAGGCAATAAGCCTTTTTTTTGTTATAATACAATAACTTAAGGACAAACCTTTTGTACATTAATATTTTTTTCATCAAATTGGAGGTAAAAATGCCCAAAGTTAATTTAGCATTTATTACTAATACTCGTAGTGAGATAGATCGCGATATTGTTTATGCCCATCATTTTGTCGAAACCGGCAATAAATTTGTGCCGGATATTTTTAACTGGAAAAAGGTAAATATTACCATCGGCGACCAATGCTTGTCGTCACAGATGGTAGTTATTGGCTCCTCCACGGCGGATTTATACTCCGGGTTACGTAATGAATCTGTTTCTGACGCCAGGCAAAAAAAAGAGATTTTGGAGCGTATCCATCAGGGCAAAACTCAAACCAGACTGGCCATTGTACATGCTTTGGATGATTTACGAGCTGATGTTATTTGTTTTGGTGCTAGTACCAAAAATTTGTTAAAAGTACCAGAACTCCAACAACTTAACGGACAGCATACCTCAGTATTTACTTTAGGTGATAGTTATACAGCCGCTGTTTGTGTGGAACAAATTAAAAAAGCTTGTGAACGCGGTGGTGTTGATTTTTATTCTCCACAAACAAATTTTTTGATTGTTGGCGCTTATGGTTTGCTAGGTCGTTTGGTATCGCGTTATTTTTCACAGTTTGCTTGTCAGCTATTGCTCGTTGGTAGAGATATAACTCAATTAAAAAAACTAACAACTGAGTTAAAAAGTAGTTGTCGTTTTCGTTTGTATCAAAAATGTACAGATGTCAATGAGCAAGTCCATCTATTATTTACCGCTACCAATTCACCGGAATCAATAATTACTCCCCATTTAATTAAAGATTGGGGTGGTAAGATTCTAGCCTTAGATGTTGCGGAGCCGCCCAATATCACTCCGGACGTATGTCAGCGTAGCGGATCTGGTTTTTTGCGATTAGACGCTGGTGTCGTTCGTAACGATACTCTTTATTTTGAGAATGGTAATCAGATGGGTTTACGAGACAACACCATTTTTGCTTGTTTCGCTGAAGGTTTTATCGTTGCTCATCTTTTGGCACAAAAGCAATTAAGTTTACCGGCGTACGATTTAATGAAAGTACGAGAAGATTATTTTGCTAATTTATTAGCTTACGCTGATCAGTGTGGATTTATTTTGCATGACTTTCAATCTTTTGGACAAATAATTACCGCTGAGCAATGGCGAAAATTTATAACAGTAGCATAATGAGTTAAGAGGTTGCGTTTTTTTAATGACACAACCTCTTTTTTTTAGTATAATTAAAGCACATTTATTACTCTTTATGATAATTTCACAAATACTTCCTTTACTATCAGCATTTTTTGTTTTGGGATTAGGTGTTCTCATATTAAGCAAGAGTTGGCGTAGTGCCTTGAACGTTGTTTTTTTCTTTCTCTCTTTAGCGGTTACTATCTGGTTGTATGGTACTTACCGCATGTTCGTTAGCCTAACTACGGATGAGGTTGTTTTTTGGGATCGCTTTATTTATGCGGGTGTTGTTTTTGTGCCTGCGCTTTTTTATCATTTTTCTGTTCTTTTTACGGAACGTAAAGACCGTCGGCAGCAAATTTTATTTTCTTATTTACTAGCTCTGTTTTTTTTAATCATGAGCCGAACGCCCTATTTTGTTAATGATGTATTTCGCTATGAGTGGGGCGTACATACTAAAGCGCAATTTTGGCACCATCTATTTCTGATCTATTTTACTATTTTTATTGCTTTTCTTTTTACCAATTTATTTAAATTTTATCGTCGTACTAATTCGGCGATTTCGCGCACACAAGCCAAGTTTGTGATTATGGCTTTTATTTTTTTAGTATTTATTGGCACGCTGGGATATTTACCAGCTTATGGTATTGCCGTTTACCCTTTTGCTTATTTATCGGGGGTATTTTTTGTAGTTATTCTCGCTTATACGATCATTCGTCATCGCTTTCTATCCATTAGGGTTATCTTCAAACGCGGTTCCGTATTTTTAGCGGCTTTTCTGAGTACTGCGGCTATCAGCTACTGCTTTAATTACTTGTTAGTTTGGCAATTTCCCCATACTCCTTATTTTCAAATTGCCGCTTTAGTAGTCGGTTTGTTGGTTTATCAGCCATTGCAAAGATATTTTAGTTCTTTAGCTAATAAATATTTCTTTTCCGATATTTACGATTATCAAGAAGTTCTGAAAGAGTCCAGTCGTAATTTGACTTCCGTCATTGAGCTGCCAGCGGTAGTCAATCATGTTTTAGAGTCATTGAATAATCCATTTCAATTGGAAAAGATCGGCCTAGTTCTGTTTGTCAATAATCAGCCCAGTGCTCATTATGTCAAATCTAATGGTTATCAATCTTCGGAGCTGAGCTTTTTTAGTGATAATAAGTTTTTGCAACAGCAATTATTAAGCACGAATAATGTTTTGTTATTGGACGAAATAAAATTTATTCTTAATGGCTCTCTCAGTACGGAAACAACTAAGCAATGGCGTAAGTTAAGAAGTGAACTAATGGACTTTCCTATTGATGTTTGTGCCCCATTATTTAAAGAGGATCAACTATTGGGCATCATATTTTTAGGTCAAAAAATTACCAACGATGGTTATTCTGATGAGGATATTAAACTAATAGATACGGTGACCAATCAAGCGGCTGTGGCTATTAACAATGCGTTGCTCTACGAGCAAGTTAGTAATTTTAATAAAGAGTTGCAGGGCAAGATTGCCGCCGCGACACTAGATTTAGAAAAGGCTAATAAGCAGTTAAAAGTAGCTAATGAAAATTTACAACAACTTGATCAGGCGAAGTCGGAGTTTTTATCTATTGCCTCTCATCAGTTGCGAACGCCACTTTCCGGCATCAAAGGATACTTATCAATGTTGGATGAAGGAGATTTTGGTAAATTACCCAAAGAAGCTGCCAAGATAATCAATGAGCTTTATTTAAACTCCGATCGCATGAGTCGCATGATTAATACCTTCCTCAATATTTCCCGTATTGAAGCAAAGCGTTTTACCATTGTTGCTAAGGAATGTGATTTGCTAGCAATCGTGAGGAGTAGTTTTGAAGAACTGAAGTTAGAAGCCCAGAAAAAGCAGTTAAAATATCACCTTGATGTGCCACGCGGTACAATTAAGTTAAAGTTAGATGAGGACAAGGTCAAAGATGCCGTTGGTAACTATATTGATAACGCTATCAAATATACGCCTAGCGGCAGTATTGAAGTGCGAGTGTTTGCAGTGAAGAAGGAAGTGGTGATCGAGGTTGCAGATAGCGGTATTGGTATTAAGCAGCAAGACATTAATTTTTTGTTTGAAAAATTTGTTCGTAGCTCCGAGGTGAAGAAGATTAGTACGGGCGGTTCTGGTTTGGGTTTATATATTGCTCGTAAGGTTATTGAAGCACATAGTGGCCGCGTTTATGTGAAAAGTGCCGGTTTGGGCAAGGGTAGTATTTTTGGTTTTGCTCTACCGTTAAAATAATTTTTTAAAATTATGATCAAAATTCAGGAGTGTAATGAACGACTGGTGGCGGTTAAACGTTATTGCCCGAGTTTAGTAGTTCATTTGGGTCGTAAACGAGCAGGAGAACAAGCATTTTTGCGTCTAACTGTTGCCCGGATGTTGAAAAAAGCATTAGCCTCTTTACCCCGAGGCATGACCTTTATTATTAATGATGCATGGCGACCAGCAGTTGTGCAAGAGAGGATTAGGCAGGAGTTTTTTTTCCGGTTTAAAGAAAAAAATCCCAACTGGTCAACCGCCCGCATAACAAAAGAGGTAGATAAATACGTAGCACCCAGCCAGGGTGGAAAAGTATCGGGACACATGACGGGCGGAGCAGTTGATTTACGTCTCTTAAGCAATGGCCGCAAAGTGCCAATGAAGAGTAGTAAGCTAAGTTATCAAGAAAATGCTCAATCAAATCAACCGAAGTTATCGAAATATTTGCAACGCAATCGCGCAATCATGTTTCAGGCTTTACAAAACGCTGGTTTGTCCAATTATCCCCAGGAGTATTGGCATTGGTCTTATGGCGACTATTATTGGGCGCGAAGAAATAAAAAGAAGATAGCCATTTTTGGTAGAAAGTCAGGACCAAAAACCCTCTATTAGCTAGAGGGTTTTTTAATTAGTAAGAAAATGTTAAAATTCACCCATGGAAATAAAGCTCAATCAAGAACAGTTAGCTGCGGTCACTCATGGCGAGGGACCACTTTTAATCGTAGCCGGAGCCGGAACTGGCAAAACAGCCGTTATTACCCAGCGTTTTTCCTGGCTTCTGAAAAATAAGCAGCTGCAATCTGATCAGGTGTTAGCCCTAACCTTTACGGAAAAAGCGGCCGAGGAAATGGAGATTAGATTGGATCAAGAGTTACCTTATGGTTATTTAGATCTATGGATTTCCACCTTTCATGCTTTTTGTCAAAAGGTATTAGCCAATCATGCTTTGGACATTGGTTTGCCGGCTAACTTTAAAGTGGTGACACCAACTGAAGCTTGGTTGCTGGTCCGTCAACATTTATACGATTTTTCTCTAGATTACTATCGCCCACTGGGAAATCCGACGAAATTTATTCATGCGCTTTTGCAACATTTTTCCCGCGCTAAGGATGAATTAATATATCCGGAAAATTATTTACAGTATGCGGAACAACTAAAAAGTGATCTGGATAATGCGTTAACAACCAAGAGTAAGCGGGGTAAGAAAAAAGTTATTACTGATGATCAAGGAGCTAAGGAAATGGAAGCTGATCGTATTAGGGAAATAGCGCAGGCTTATCAACTTTATCAAAAAATATTATTAGACAATAACTGTTTAGATTTTGGTGACTTGTTGAGTTATACTTTACAGCTTTTTCAAAAAAGACCAAATATTTTAAAAAAATATCGTGAGCAATTCAAATATATTCTCGTTGACGAGTTTCAAGATACCAATTACGCTCAATACTCGTTATTAAAATTATTGGCAAGCCCGAGTAATAATTTGACAGTAGTTGGTGACGACGATCAGTCAATTTATAAATTTCGCGGCGCTTCAATTGCGAATATAATGCAATTTAAAAAAGATTTTCCCCAAGCCCAAGAAGTATATTTAATTAATAACTACCGTAGTCGTCAAAATATTTTGGACATATCTTATCAGTTCATTCAACAAAACAACCCCTATCGTTTAGAAGTGCAATTGGGGAAGACCAATAAGCTATCTAAGCGCTTATTAGCCAGTAGCGGGGAGCTAGGACTGATTGAGCAGTATTGGGCGACTGATTTAGATAGTGAAGTAAATTGGGTGGTTAATAAGATTATTAGTTTGTACAATCAAGAGCCTGATGCTAAGTGGAGTGACTTTGCTATTTTGGTTAGAGCCAATGACGCGACGCGTCCTTTTCAAGAAGCACTGGATCGTGCGGAACTACCCAACTATTTTGTCGCCAGTACTGGTCTCTATCGGCAAAAGATCGTTAAAGACATTGTCGCGTATTTAAAGTGTTTGGATAATTATCACGAGTCACCGGCCTTATGGCGCATTTTAAATCTGCCATTTTGGCAGTTGGCCGATGAACAATTAATAAAAGTTGTTCATTATGCTTATCAGAAACAAATATCTTTGTATGAATCCTTATCGCAAGCACCGCGGGAATTAAAGTTGGATCAAACTTTTGTTATCGGTCTGCAGAAAATAGTTACCCTCATGCAAAAGCATACCACTGCCGCTAAGAGTAAAAAAGTTTGGGAAATAGTTTATGCCTTTTTAGCTGATAGTGGTTATTTGGCTTATGTGAATCAACAAACAGAAAAAGAAAAGCAGCAACTATTTTATTATCTCAATACTTTTTATCAAAAGATACGTTCCTGGCAGCAAAATACCGAGGAGTCAACGGTCAAGAACTTTATTAATTTGTATAATATGGAACTAGAGTCTGGCGAACAAGGAGCTTTGTCCTTTGATCCCGATATGGGGCCAGATACAGTTAAATTAATGACTATTCATGGGTCAAAGGGTTTAGAGTTTAAGTATGTTTTTGTGGTTAATTTAGTGGAGCAAAGATTTCCCACCATTGAACGCAGGGAACCGATTGAATTGCCCGATGATTTGGTTAAAGAGGTAGTGCCAGCAGGTGACGTACATGTCCAGGAGGAGAGACGATTGTTTTATGTCGCTATGACTCGTGCTCAGCAAGGATTGTTTCTTACTGGTGGTCTTGATTATGGTGGTGTCCGTAAAAAGAAGCCATCACGGTTTTTAGCAGAGCTTGGTATGGCAGTGAATAATTTAGCAGAAGTAGTGAATGACGTGCAACCAATAGCCAAACCAGATACCACGAAACTATTTACTCTACCAAAACATTTTTCCTATTCTCAGCTTAAGACTTTTGCCACCTGTCCATTACAATATTATTATCAGTACGTTTTGAAGATGCCCATCAAGGGCAATGCTAGTTTTAGCTATGGCAAGTCCTTACACAACACACTGCAGGATTTTTATATATTAGTTAAAGAGCGAGCCGGTCAGCACCAAGGAGATTTATTTGGTCCGGGCAAGACCAAGACCATTGGTAATTTGGTTAGCTGGGCAGAGTTAGTTGAATTATATGAAAGACATTGGTTAAACGATTGGTATGATGATGCAGTGCAAATGCAGAAGAAGAAAAAACAAGGCCAAGTAACTTTGCGTGTTTATTACGACAGTATTAGCCCAGCAATAAGCGTACCATTGTTTTTAGAGCAAGAGTTTTTTTGTCGTGTCGGTGATTATAAAATTAAGGGTGTGATTGATCGTATCGATCCTACCGTCAGTGGCCAAGTTCACATCATTGATTACAAAACTGGTAAGTATAAAGAAAAATTAACAGCGGACGACAAAGAACAACTATTAATTTATCAAATAGCTGCACAAGAAGTTCTTGGTATGCAGGTGGAACAATTAACCTACCATTATTTAGACGAAAATAAACAGCAGTCTTTCATCGGTACACCAAGGGAGTTAGAAAAAGTTAAACAAAATATTCTCGAAGTTATTGAGCAAATTAAGACAGCCGATTTTTCCGCTTGCCCGGAATATCACTGCCAATATTGCGCTTTCGCTGATTTGTGTGATCATCAACAATAATTATGACTTTTAATACATTATCATCATTATTAAATCAGAAATCTAGTTCCAACAGATATGGCCAACAGATCGAAACGGCAACGGTATTGGCATATGCTCAGCGTTTACTGAATGAGCAGTATGTTATTGATAGCGGCACGGAAATGACGGCCGTTAGTATTAAAAGCGGTGTTATTAAGATTAAAGTAAATAGCAGTTTGTTGGGAACCTACATTAAACTCCGCGGGGAGATGTTAAAAAGAAAAATCAATGATCATTTTCAGAAAGAGGTGGTACAAAGTGTATTGGTTACATTAAATTAAATTATTAATTATTTTTTTACTATGTCAATCATTAATCAAATATCGGGATTCAATAGAAAAAGGAAGTGGAATATTTTTAATAAATTATTTAAGTTGACAACGCAGACAACAATTTTAGATGTTGGTTTTAATGAACAAGAATATTCGCCTTGGGATAATTATTTAGAAAAAAAATATCCTTACCCTAATAAAATTACGGCTTTGGGGATTGCCGGTGGCTCACTGTTTAAAAAGCGCTATTCGCAAGTTAATGTCGTTCTTTACAATGGTGATCGTTTCCCTTTTTTTGATAAAGAGTTTGATATTTGCTGGTCCAATGCCGTTCTGGAGCACGTTGGCAATCGCGAGCAGCAATTACTCTTTTTACAGGAGGTAAAGAGAGTAGCGCGAACCGCGTTTATTACCACACCGAATAAATATTTTCCGATAGAGATTCACACGCGAACGCCATTGCTACATTTTTTACCACAACGGATATTTTTTTCCTATCTCTCTCTCATTGGTAAGGGTTGGGCCACTGGCAGCTATATGAATTTATTATCCATGAAGGATCTCAAGAGTTTATTGGCAGCTGCTGGCATTGAGCGTTACCAAATTATTCAGAATAAACTATTATTTTTCACTTTAGATTTTGTTATTATAATTAAAGAGGATAATTAATACGTGAATGAGAATAAAAAATTTAGATGGTGCTAATATGGATATTGATCTTACTTCCGGTAAACAAACATCCTGGCAGCAGATGAGATGTCCCTGGAATGAGTCCGAAGATACTGATAAACATAAGTGTGCTATTAAAAACGTGGCTATTTGTCAATATTTTTGCGGTATTCAATATTTAGATAATGTTCTTTGTTGTTATCCTAATAAAAATACTTTAATTGATAATAAACAAAAGAAGTAAATTATTTTTTTAAACATATGATCAAGGGAATAATATTTGACTAGTTTGGTGTTTGTACCAAAGAAAATTGGGCCGACAGTTTAGTTCGTGAATTGACCAGTAAATTGGCTGTTGATGAATATCAAATTCGCTCCGAGTTTAAAAAATTATTACAACCTTTTGCTCGGGCCGATCTGACCGCAGCAGAATTCTTGCAGCAATTCATTGGGTCACTTGATCAGACTGTAAATCCCCAGTTGTTTTTTTATCTTTTTAATGACATTATACCAGCCATAAATTATGATTTATTAAATTATATCCAAAAACTCCATCAGCAATATACTACTTATTTACTATCCAATAACTTTGGATCAGTTTTTCCCAATTATGAAAAACAAATTCAATTTGATGTTTATTTTAATAAATTATTTCTATCACATCAATTGGGAGTTAGTAAAACACAGACGGAGATTTGGGACAAAATATTACCACAAATTGAATTTTTACCTAGTGAGTTAGTATTTATTGATAATCAAGAAAAATACTTTGCACCGGTGAGCAAATTCGGTATTAAAACTATTCTTTATTTAAATAATAAACAAGTGAAAAAAGATTTAGCTCAACAAGGAGTTACCATAGATTAGGAAGTAATAAATTATAATTGGTGAATTTAGAAAATAAAAAAGGACTGTTAATAGTCCTTTTTGTAAAAGTAAAATGCAGTGACAATTAATTAAAATTACCGATAGGAGTTTAAAGCAAAATTTGCTTCATGATCATCGATAACTTCAACTATCGCTCCTTGTGATTTTAGATCGTTATCATAGATACCGAAGTACATTGTTCCATGTTCCGGGTGGTAGATTAAAAGACCACCATTAGCACAAGTAGCTTGTACAACACCCTGTTTTTTTGAGCCATCGAGCATAGTTATTAATACCAGATCTTTAATAGTTACACTTTGTGTGTTGTTTAACATTTTTTCTCCTTTTTTAAATAACAAAATAGACTATGGAAATTAATAAATGATCATAACACAGTATTTATTAATTGTCAAGCAGTAACAGAATAAATCATCTCATATTCTTATCCACATAGATTTTTGTTTGACTTTTTTGCTAAAAAATTGTATTTTATAGTAGATATTGATAAATTATGACCGTCCGTAAATATTTTACTATTTTAACAATCACTACCATTATCTTTTGGTTATTGTGGATTGCTGTAGTCAATTTACTACGGCCGGATGATAATGCCTGGTTGTCAGTTTCTTTGTTTTATTTAACCTTTTTCTTCAGTTGTTTAGGAACATTTACTATTGTTGGTTACTACTGGCGACGACTGTTGTCACCTCAACTAATTACCTTGACCAGAATGAATATCGCCCTGAGACAAGGTTTTTTCTTTTCTTTATTAATTTGCCTTTGTTTGTTATTACAATCAATGAACAAGCTTAGTGCTTTAGCAGTATTTATTATTCTTATTATATTATCCTTGGTAGAATTTTTATTTTTATCAGCCATAAAATCAGAAGATTAATTAGCTATGTTAGATCAATTAGAAAAAATTAAAAAACAAGCTCAAGCTGAGCTTAAAAAAATTAAAGAAAATAGCGAGATTGAAAAATTTCGTTTAAAATATTTGGGACGTCAAGGAGAGTTGACCAAGGTTTTACGTCAACTGAAAGATATTGCTGAAGAAGAAAAACCCAAAGTTGGTCAATTGGCCAATGATTTAAAATTGATTATTGCGGAAGAATTGAAAAATATAGCAGATCGTCTTAGTGATCAGGGGGAAAGCGACCAAGTCACTAAGGTTGATTTAACCCTACCCGGTCAACAGATTTTGGTTGGTAGTTTGCATCCCAATACCATTATCCAAAATGAATTAGAAGATATTTTCCGAAGCCTGGGTTTTATGGTGTTAGAGGGACCGGATGTCGAATCCGATTATTATAATTTTGAAGGTTTAAATATACCAGCCGATCATCCAGCGCGCGAGATGCAAGATACTTTTTGGTTGACTGACGGTCATGCTTTAAAACCGCATACTTCGGCATTGCAGGTGCGGACGATGGAAAAATACGGCGCACCATTAAGAGCTATTTTTCCGGGGCGCTGTTTCCGTTACGAAGCTACGGACGCTTCACACGAAACTACTTTTTATCAGCTGGAGGGATTGATGATTGATAAAGATATCTCCATTGCCAATTTAATTGCCGTGATGAAGGAATTATTAAGGGCTGTTTTTGGACGGGATGTTAAAGTGCGTCAACGACCAGGATTTTTTCCTTTTGTGGAGCCCGCTTTTGAACTCGACATCAATTGCATGATTTGTGAAGGCAAGGGTTGTAGTGTTTGTAAACAATCAGGCTGGGTAGAAATATTACCTTGCGGTTTAGTACACCCTAAGGTTTTAGAATACGGCGGTTTGGATCCCCAAGTTTGGTCCGGCTTTGCTTTTGGTTTGGGATTAACGAGACTAGTGATGATGAAGTATGGCATTGACGATATTCGTTTGTTACAAAGCGGTGATTTAAGGTTTCTTAAACAGTTCTAATTTATTTTTATGAAGGTATCACTGAAGTGGTTACAAAAATATTTAAATACCAAAGACGTAATTGACCCGCAAGAATTAGGATGGCGTTTAACAATGTCCACAGTGGAAGTTGATAAGATATTTCCTTTGGGTGCTACTCTGAATCAAGTAATAGTCGGTCAGATAAAAGAAATAGTGGCCCATCCTGACGCTGATCTTTTACGAGTTTGCCAAGTGGATATTGGTCAAGTTAATCGTGTGACTATTGTCTGCGGAGGAACTAATTTACGAGAAAATATGTTTGTGGCAGTAGCGCTGCCTGGTGCTTTTGTGCGTTGGCATGGCAATGGTGAGCCCGTTCAGCTAGCAGAAACTAAAATTAGAGGTATTAGTAGTTTTGGTATGATCTGTGCTTCAGTAGAGATTGGTTTGGCCGAGCTTTGGCCAGCGACATCGGAAAAAGAGATTATGGATTTGGGTAATGACAATCAAATACCAGGTACGCCCCTAACTATCGCTTTGGATTTAGAAGACACCATTTATGAAATAGATAATAAATCAATAACCAATCGTCCGGATTTATGGTCACACTATGGCTTGGCCAGAGAAGTGTCAGCGATTTATCAATATCCCTTAATTGAGTATTTACCAGCGAGTATTAAAGATGGCAGTGGCTCTTCTTTAAAAGTGCAAGTAAGCGATAGTCAGCTTTGTCCGCGGTATCAAGCAGTTGTTTTATCC
>Ga0065182_1000710_pt1 | contig 14292 bp, 8 predicted proteins | sample CryGey02umfilter_2_FD_59208 | JGI IMG/M metagenome (GOLD analysis project Ga0065182, IMG submission 59208) | Groundwater microbial communities from aquifer in Utah, USA - Crystal Geyser 4/10/14 0.2 um filter (version 2) (version 2) | ecosystem: Environmental > Aquatic > Deep subsurface >...
TTCATGCAGTTCTTTATCGAATTCTTGATTGCGGACTTGTTTGAGGATGTCAGCAAATCCAGCTTCATCTACTTTGAATGCTTTTTTACAATGGGGGCAGATTATTTCGTTCATAGGTGGGTGTTTAGATTTAAAATTTTTGGTTTTGGATGAGAGATAGAGAAGGTCAAAAAGTGTTTTCTCAACTAAACGTCTCATTTTTCGCTCAGATATTTAAGTTTTCTTTTATCAAAAGCCGGCTGCGTTCCTTCTAAAATTTCAACAATTCTCTTGTTCAAAATTGGATTCTCAATTGCGCCAGTTTGATAAGTGAATTCATAATCGTTGTTTTTATCAAGATGCACATAAATAATTTGTTCTGCATCTGCACCAACTGCAAGGTTTGGATTATGTGTAACAATGATTATTTGTCTACGTTTTTTGGCAAATCTTATGAAGTGGGTTAAAACTTCAAAAACACTTTTGTTATCAAGATTATCTTCTGGTTGGTCAATAACAAGAGGGGTGTCTTCTTTGTCAATCATCAAGTAAAAAACCAGAAGTAAAGCACCTTTTTCACCCGGTGATAGTTTCTCTAACGGTTTGCCGTCTAGTTTTAGCTCATAGTTTGGTTTCAAATAATCTAAAGAAAATACAAATTTATAAAAATCCTCAACTTGATTTATTTGGTCAGAAATATCTTTTTTTCTCTCTTCTTCCTTTACTTCTTGACGTTGATCTGTCTCAAGAAATTCAATGATTGTCTGAAGAATTACTCTAATATCTTCTTCACTAGTCAAATCTTTTTCATCAAAAATTTCTGAAAGTTTTTTATCACCATTGTTTTTTCCGTAAAACGTTCCACCTCTGTTTTGATTGATGAAATCTAAAAAGTTTTTCCTAAAGCTTTTCTCTTCTTTAAATGAAACATCTATATCCATTTTGAATTTTTTCTTAAATTCTTCATCCTCCGCAATTTGCTCATCAATGGATTTCTTAAATTCCTCATACAGTTCAATAATTTCCTTTTTCTTTTTGAAAATTTCTATAGATTTTTCAATTCGATCACTCCTTTTTTGTTTAAGTATTGCCGAAAGATTTTGTTTAACAAAATCTTTTTCATTTTTATAAAATGCAACGGTTTTTAGTGTTGTTTTTGGATTATTTTTGTCGCCTTCAATTGTTTTTTTTGTAGCCTCCCAATTTTTAAGCTTTTCTTTATATTCTTGATATTCTCTTTCTGGTTTTGAAAGTTCTTTTTTAAGTGTGCTTATCTTTTCTTCTGTTTCATTTTTCTGAACTACCAAGCTTGCCTTTTTGGCTTCAGTAGCCATTACTTCATCTTCACCACATTCACTCTCAATCACTTTTAATGTTTTGAGAGTTTTTTCGAGCTCTACTTGCTCTTCCTTCTTTTTTGTAATTTCTCCTTTTAGGGTTGCTGAATCAAATTTAACTTTAATGAGCTTATCAATATCAAAACCGAAACTTTGAAATTTATTCTTATTTTGCTCTTTGTAAGTCTTTATTTGACCCTCAAATCTTATTAAATCATCATGAATTTGTTGGAGATTTTCTTTGTCGGAAGCAATCTGATTCTTCGTATTTTTCTTATTTTCTATATCAATGGTAAGTTGAGCAAGTTTGCTATTTAATTCTTCAATTTCCTTTATTTTTTCTTCCTTTTTACTGTCAACAGCTTGATTTTTATCATCAGAAGGATTTTTAACTTCCTCGGGCTTATTTTTTTCATGTTCAGCCAACTCCTTTTCTTTTTCTTCCAAGAGGTTCTCAATGCGTTTTTTGTTGTCGGGATGATTTTTCTTTTCTAATTCAATGATTTCAGCAGACAATTTTTCTAAATCGCTTTCCAGCATTGGTAAATCCTTTTGGATACTAGAACTTTTATACTCCTCAAGTTCATCAAAGGTTGTTTTCTCATATCTATTAGATTCTGGGATGTGAAGAAAAATTACACTTTTTAAAGTGCTTTCAAACCCTTCTTCTTCTAAGTCATTCGTGAGGGATTCAAAATAGTTTTGAGGAAGGTATTTAACTTTTTCTGCTTGAGTTGTATCAATGTCTTTATCTAAAGATTCAGTCACAGATAAACCATCCTCCCATTCCATTTTTGCTTCAAAAGTATCGGCAAAGCCTTTTTGTCTGAATTTTTTCTGATTTGTTGCATTGTTTAGGAATGATAGATTTTTATGATTTTCTCCGGCATTGTGGGTATCACCTAAAACACCGATAATATCTGAAATAGCACTTTTTCCGCTTCCTTTGTTTCCGATAATGGCTACTAATTCGGAATTAAATTCTATATTTAAGTTTTCAAACCATTTGCCTTTTTTAGCTTTTAGTCCTGACTTATTATTTACCACTAAGGAATGAATATATTTTGTTTTGTTGCTTCTTACTCTTTCTAAGACTGGGGGACATTCTCCAATAAAAACTCTATCTTCTGGTTCATAGATAATTTGTTTCAGTCCTTCAAACGTTGTATCAGCTTTAATCCAGCAATATCTATCTTGATCTGGTTTAAATAGATCGTCTTCCTTGTGAGCGTCTGATCCGTGTATACAAGGCTTTAGAGACCCGCATTTTATTTTTACGGTATTTTCGTCATCTATTTTTTGACCTAGAAAATATTTTTTATCTTCTGGATTTCCTGAAAAAATAACTTGTGAAAGATGATAAATTGACCTTCTTAATCCATCAAGGCTTCCTGTCCCCACGCCTTCAAAAAAATCGAAATGTTTTTGAAATGCTGATGCCCCATCGCTATTAGAGTTACTTACAGCAATTATAGTGTTTTCTCTAAAAGACCTATTCTCATCCCATAGTTTTTGTAGACTTTCATGAGTAACTACAAAATTATCTACTCCTTTTTTATATTTAGCATCATCTGTCTGCAGGCTAGCATCCATAGATGCGCCAAGATTTACAATGCCGCTTCTATTCATTTGGTGTCTTCTTCCATTTCCAGTACATTGGATTGAATTGAAAAAATCATTTTCTAAATTCTCAACATATTTTGGATTGAATAAACAATGAATATTCACAAGTTTCCCTCTATCTGTAACAGGAATCATGCGTAGTTCAACATTGGGAATTATAAAAATCTTTTTGATTTCACTTTTTTCTGAATCTTCAAAATTATTGTTCTCATCTATTTTTGAAATAAACGCTTGAACTCTTAAATAATTATCAATACTAAAATAGTCAGTAATACCAATAGCAGAGATTTTATTTTCCAAAGCTTTTTTAAAAAATGTAAGACAAAAAGCATCAAAATCTGCACTTGTAAATTGATCATTTTTTAAAGTTCCTTTTGTGTGTACGTGCAAATCCCATTTCCTCCAAACGGAACCTCTTGTAAATTGATTATTTTGATCTGTTTCAGTCATAAGTAAGGGATTATCTAGGGGATTCAATCATTTCCTCAACATCTCTCTTTGCCTGTTCAAGAAGCTGGCGGGATTCAAGTACACATTTGTGGCTTTCTTGCACAAGTTTGGTGATTTTCTCCTGTACTGCTTTATCTAGCTTTGGCACAACTATATTTTTGAGCGAATTGCTGGAAATAGCTGTAAGAATCGTTCCAGAGGCTTCGCGGATAAATAGGTACTGTAAAACAGGGCTTTTACAAAGAATTAAGTTTACTTCGGGTGTAAACGCTTTTGATCTGAAAATATGAAAACCTGTTGAGCCAACAAGATTTTTATCTTCGCTCAAAATCAAGCCAACTTTATCAATCGAGCCTTCCACCGAAGAAGCAACCACATCATCTTTTTGTAGTTTCATTTGTGCACGACTTGGTAAATCGGCACCAAAAATTTTGCTCGTACTATCCACAATTCCGATTGAGGCGTTAATGTCTGCCAATTCCACATATTGATACTCTTTTTCAGGCTCAATTTGGATTTTCTCTTTTGAAACTGTGATCAATTTTGGCAAATAGTCCCAGCCATTTTTATATTCTTTGACCTTATCTTCAATAATTCTATATTTTGGCTGAAAGTATTCTGCGTCTATTCGTAAAACATTTAACAAATTGTCAAAGTCGGTTTCATAGCCCGCTACCCATTCAGGCGTAAAATCTTCAAGTCCGAGTTCTTGAAGCAGGACTTGTTCGGCTTGAGAGTAGAGGGATTTGGATTTTTTTTGTTGTTTAAGGGCTTTGATAAACGTATTAGCCACTTTCTCTTGTTCACTTTTTTCAAATTTTGGGATCAAAATTGTTTCAATTTGCCAAAGGAAAATATGTTGTTGCACACTACCAACTGGTAGTCTTAGCACTTGGCTGCGCCCATGTTTTGAATTTAAAAATGCTGATAAAAAATAAGGATTACATAAATCATTACAAACAATTTTTGCTACATCTTGGTTTGAGTTTACCGGATAATCCCAAGCTTCATCGGCAACGGCTGAGTTACCAACACTTCCTGACATAGCTAATAAAACCGTGTTCTCACTTATTGCTGATTTCCAAAGAAGTTTATTTGCTTCTTCATCTATGTAGTAGACATTTGAAAAATTTACATACCCTTCTTTTAGATCGGTGCAGCGAACATAGGGGATACCGAAATTTTGGTATCCGAATTTATTAGTAAGGTCATAGGCACCAAAACTTCTTAATTCCTTTGTCACTTCCTTGAGAGTCCAACATCCAAGTTTTTTTAGTTTTTCTTCGTTTATCAAGAATGCTGGACGATAATATTCAGCATCTAGGCGAACCCCAATTGGCAAGCTATTGATTGTGATTTCGGAAACTTGCGCCATATTAAATAAAGTCAATGTTATGTTTCTCCCTAAATTCAGTGAATTGATCTGCAATTTGCTCTAAGTCCGTATCGTAAACAAATGATCCGTTCTCATCCTTCTTGATGTTGTTGTTTTCATCCATTGCGTATACATAATCACCACTATTGTTCTTGCCTGGCTTTTCGCTAGTAGCCATAAAAATTGGGTAATTTCCGGTTTTCTTGCGTTCTTCATCACTTCGCCATTTTTGCAAAAACAGCACGCTAGTCTTTGTTCCCGTATGCGGTTTAAAGCTGTTTCCATGTAAACCGACCACCGCCAAAAGTCGAGCGCGTTTCATAATGTAACGGCGAATGTATTCTTGATTGGTATTATTAAACACGCCTTGAGGTAAAACAATTGCCATGCGTCCGCCCGCTCGAAGAAAATCCAAGTTTCTTTCAATAAATAAGACATCTCGTGTCATCTTATTTTGGTGCTTGTTGGTGCGTTCAAAATCTTTGTCGAATTTAAAGCCAAGATCATATTTATTGAGCAGTGTTCCTTTTACCTCTCCTGCAAATGGCGGATTGGTCATAACCACGTCAAAATCAAAGTCCGTCATAGCTTCCTCGTTTTTCTTGTTCAAGTCAAAATCATCAAATCGGTGCAGGAACTTACTAAATCTGGCTTTGGTTTCCGTATCCCAAAGACTGCTATCAAGCGAGTTAGCATAGGTTACGTTTGTTTTTCCGTCGCCCGCAATCAACATCATTGCTTTACCGATTTTTACGCTTCGGGGGTCAAAGTCAATAGTGTACAGGTGTTGATCGGCGTATTCTTTGCGCTTGGATTCAAAACTGCTTCCGTAGTCTGCTTCGGTAATTTCGTTTCGCCACACATGTTGCATGCTGTGAAGCAAAAATCCGCAACTTCCCGCTGCCGTATCGACAATGTTTTCGTTTTTCTTTGGTCTCATCATTTTGACGCACATATCAATCACGAAACGAGGAGTGAAGTATTGGCCTTTTCCGCCTTTTGCGTCCTGATTGATCAGATATTCAAATGCGTCATCAATGACTTGCAGGTTTGAACCAAACAAGCGGTATTTTTGAAGCAAAGAAACGGCTGGAACAATGGCATTTTCAGGGATTTCAATTTCATCTTTGTCCTTAAATACATCTCGCCATTGCCCTTTGGCTTCATTGAAAAGGCGAGAGATATTATTGAGATTTTCTTTGTTGGTAATACCGGCAATCACACGGAAACGGCGATTTTGTGATCGTGGCGTTTCGAGTTCATCGTAAAGTTTGGCGTAGATGAGTTTAAAAATTTCTTCAAATGGATTTACGCCTGCATTGGCAAGTACAGCATTTTCAAGGTCTAAAATGAGCTGTTTCAAATTATTTACATCCTCTAAGTCGTCGTAGGTAATGATTTTTTTCTGAACATCCTCGACTGTTTCGTTGAATTTCGGTAAATCCGGCAAATCTTCAAATAAATTCGGGTCAGTTCGGAGTAGATTATTTTGTAGTTTTCCGTCAGTTAGTACGAGTATTGGTGCTCCTGTCGCATTGGCATAGCTTTTGAGTTGTCCTAGTCCATCTTTTACATCGGGCTTTTTCACCTCAACCATGAGGTAGGGCGTTTTCATATCTTCGCGGTACACTACAACATCTGCTCGTTTTTTGCCGATTTCTCGCCCAAACTGAACATCAACTTCAAGTTTTACTCTATCTTTCGGATATTTATACACATTTAAAAGTTCGTAGAGGAACAATTGACGGACAATTTCTTCTGGTGCAGTTTTTTTGTCAGTCAAAACCACCTTATCTTTTCCGTTATGTTCGAGTGTTTTCACATACACACGATCTTTTTCATCGGTGTAAAATTCCAAAACATGCAGGTTTTCAAAAAGAGCCAAATCATCTTCGGGATTTTTGAAAATTTTTGATAAAACGTCGATTGAAGAAATTGTCATAAAATTATTTGATTAAATCATCTACTCCGACACCAAGGCCATTAGCAATCTTCGTTAGTGTGTCTATTGTGGGATTTTCATTCGCACCACTTTCAACAGTGACAATAGTATTCAGTGAAAGGTCTGCTAACTTTGAAAGGCGATCTTGCGAAATGCCTTGCTCTGCTCGCAGTCGTTTCATGTTCTTTCCAATGGTATTTTTAGAATTTATCATACAGTATAATGTATAGGTTTGATTGTATGGTACTACTTCAAACTTCCCCTGTCAAAAAGAGTTGTTCCGCCGATTAGGCGGAACTCCATATATTTCCTTCATCAAAAAAGCGTTTCCGTAGCGTAGCGAAGGAAACACCATATTTTCCCTTATAAAAAAAGAAAAAGAAATTTGAAAATTTTTAAAACAATTGGGCGATAGCCCAAAAAAGAAAAGGAATATTTCAGCTAACATTTATTTGTGTGAAAACAACTCGTATAAAAACTCGTCACTTAACGACTTGTAGGTCTTACAGCTGCCTCATCAGTTCCACAATGACTTTGGCGACTTGGCTGCGCGTCATGTCGTCGCCCGGACCGAATCTTCCGTCTGCGTAGCCGCTTACGATGCCCAGTTCTTTTGCTTTGAGAACGTAAGGGGCGAACCAGTCGTTTTCATTCACGTCCGGGAATTTGATGTTGGGGAGAATGGCGGTGTCGATGCCGGCCGCGGCCATGAGGATTTTCATGGCTTCGGCACGGTTGATGGTCTTGGCCGGGCGGAACGTGCCGTCCGAATAGCCGTCAACAATGTCGGCATCAGTAGCGGCCTCGACGTACGGCGCAAACCAATCGCTGTTTGTTACATCCGCAAATTCCAGGTTGCTCGGCGTTTCATTTATTTGATACCCAAAAGCGCTCACCACCATTTTGATGAATTCGGCGCGAGTGACAGGATTGTTTGGGCGGAACGTGCCATCATCATAGCCGCTGGCCACTCCTTCTGAGACGAGTTGCATGATGTAATCTTTGGCCCAATGATCGTTGATGTCACTGAGATTGATGACTTGAATGGTGTCATTGGTTTGTGTGACGGGGGTGGCGGATTTTTCTTCAATGGTGACTTTGACTCCGAGGCTTACATTGCCGGCTGTGTCTTTGGAGGTAAAGGTGAAGTTGTTGATGGCGTTTTGTTTGAGGTTGAGAAAAATTTGCCATTTTCCCTCGGTGGTGGCGCGGGTGCTCCCGTTTTGTGTTCCGCTGATGAGAATGGTTGAATCTGATTCAGCGGTGCCTGCAAATAAATAGGTACCAGCATCAATGAGTGCGGGGACAGTGTATACGGTGGGAGCCGGTGGGGCGGTTCGATCTCCACCACCTTGAGCTTCGGCTTGAGCGGCGGCAACCACCCCTTCAATGATTTCAACTTGAATTTGTTCACTCGCGCCACTTCCATCATCCGCTTTTACGGAATAAATATTGGTGCTTTCTTGAATAAGTGAAACTTGCAATTCAAAGTATCCGCTGTCATCTGCATAAGTGGGGGGAATTTGATAAGTGCCTCCGGTAATGATGATTTTATCGCCTGGATTGGCATGTCCGCTGATGATGGCTTTAGTGGCGTGAACCGGAGAAGTGATGGGATCAAGCGTTGGCATATCGGTTGCGAAAGCGGAAGGAATCCCAAGAATCATTGTCAAGAGTGCGCTTATAGAAAAAAGAGCGACGTGCTTTTTCATGTGGAGGGGGTTAAGTTAGTTTTTAATTTTCAGTTTTTAGTTTTTAGAAAACTGAACTTGCATCAAGTTTATAACGCTTCCACAAATTTGTCGAAAAGATAATTTGTATCTGTGGGGCCGGGGGTGGATTCAGGATGGAATTGCACTGAGAAAAACGGAAGTGTTTTGTGTTTGATGCCTTCAACCGTGCCATCATTGGCGTTTTCAAACCAAACTTTCCAGTCTTTGCCAATGGATTTGGGGTCAATGGCATAGCCATGATTTTGCGAGGTAATGACACAGCGGTCGGTTTCAAGGTCGATGCAAGGTTGGTTTTGAGAACGATGACCGAATTTCATTTTAAACGTTTTTCCTCCGGCGGCTCGTCCCATGATTTGTGAGCCCAGACAGATTCCGAATGTGGGTTTTTTTCGTTTGAATCCTTCTATCATGATGGCCATGGTTTCATTCATGACCGCAGGATCTCCCGGGCCATTTGAGAAAAATACTCCGTCAAAATCAATGTTCATGTCCCAAATATTGTAGTTCCAAGGGGCACGGGTCACTGTCACGCCTCGGTTCAAAAAGCTGCGAATGATGTTGAGTTTCATGCCGCAGTCAATGATGGCAATGTGTTTGGAACCTTTTGGGCCTTCGTAGGTTTGAGGTTCTTTGATGCTGACTTCAGCCACGAGGTTGCGTTCATTGGGGTCCTCAAAAGGAATTTTTTCTTTGGGACTTTTTGTGATGATGCCAAGGGTTGACCCTTTGTCTCGTAAATGTTGGGTGAGGGCGCGGGTGTCAATGCCGCTGATAGCGGGAATTCCTTTTTCTTTTAACCAATCTCCCAATGATTTTTTAGCTTGCCAGTGACTTTGGTTGTTGGAATATTCAGTGACAATGATTCCTTTGAGGTGGATGTCTTCGCTTTCAAACATTTTTTCAATACCATGGTCGTTGCGTTCTGATCCGGGCACTCCATAGTTGCCAATGAGTGGGTAGGTAAGCACAAGGATTTGATCTTTGTAGGAAGGGTCTGTGAAACTCTCGGGATATCCCACCATTCCCGTATTAAAAACAACCTCTCCGGCGGCCTGAGTGTGAGCTCCGAACGATTGTCCTGTGAGCTGCGTGCCGTCTTTTAATGTGAGAGTGAGAGTCTGAGGGTCCGAAGAATTCATCTCACGTATTGTAGCGTGTGGGAGGGGAAATGCAAGGAGCAGATTGACAAAAACCTTTCAAAAAGATGAACAAAACATTACACTGCTCATGATGAACTTCATTGGAAAACATATCTTGTCTGCGACCGCTCTTTCTAAGGAAGAAATTGAACGAATTCTTGAAGTGGCGAAGGAGATGGAACCCTTTGCTCGCAAAGAAAAAGTTTCGGATTTGCTTAAGGGAAAAGTGCTGGCAACCTTGTTTTTTGAACCTTCGACGCGCACGCGATTCAGTTTCGAAACCTCGATGGTTCGATTGGGAGGAAGTGTGATTTCCAATTATATGATGAAGGAAACGTCTTCTGTGAAAAAGCGGGAGACTTTGTATGACACGGGAAAAGTGGTGAGTGCGTTTGCGGATGTGATTGTGATGCGTCATCCCGAGAGGGGCACGGTGGCTGAGTTGGCTAAAGGGTCGATGGTGCCGGTCATCAATGCGGGGGATGGGCCGGCAGATCATCCGACGCAGGGATTATTGGATCTTTACACGATTTGGAAGCAATTTGGAACGTTGGATGGACTCACATTTGGGATGGTGGGGGATATGAAGTTTAGTCGCGTGGTGCATGCGGAATGTGCGCTTCTTAAGCATTTTGGAAAAAGTCGTTTTGTGTTTATTGCGCCGGAAGCTCTAAAAATTCCTCAAGAATTGAAAGAAGAATTGGAATCAGCCGGGCACGAAGTGTTGGAAACCGAAGATTTGGAATCAGTGATAGGAACATTGGATGTGTTGTCGAATACTCGAATTCAAGAAGAGCGGTTTGAGTCACATGAGGATTATGAAAAATTTCGTGGGACGTACTCGATTTCAGCGGATTTAATGGTAAAAGCAAAAGACAGCATGATTGTGATTGATCCCTTGCCTCGTGTGGATGATCAACTAAAAATTGAAGTGGATGAAGATAGTCGCGCCAAATATTTTGAACAGGTCACAAACGGCGTGGCCGTCAGGATGGCCTTGTTGGCGTTGGTGATGGGGCGGGGTTAGGCGGTGATTTAAACAATGAGCTGTGAGGCATTGCTTTTTTTGATGAATCGCATGAGCACTTTTGCGCCTACCGGGATTGAATCAATGAGGACCGCTTCATTGGAGCCATGGGGAAATACTCCGCCGTTGGGTGACCAGACGAGTCCGTCTGTCTCCAGCATTTTTGTTGTGATGCGGGCGCTTGAGGCATGAGGTTTGTTTTGGAATTTGACTGCTTCCGGACTCACTTCTTCTGCGATGCTGTCCGCCAAGCGTTGTAAAACCGAATTGTCTCTTGGAGCGGATGGGCCTGGATCTGCCAGTTTCCAGCGCGCTTTTAAGTTGAGTCTTCCAAGTGTGGGCACTCGTTCTTCGATGAAGCGCGTGAGGTTGGCATCGACCACGGCTTGAACATTTCCAACGTTGCATGAGGGGGTTGGACGGACGGCGATTTCAAGGAATCCACTTATGGATAGTGTGTTGCCATCTTCAAATCCTGATTGAATGGCGCCGGGAATGATTTGGTCGGTGAATCCGCCGCGCGTGGTGAGGCCGATGGCTTCGAGGGCGGCAATGATGAATTGTTGAAGTTCCGGAAGAATCTGGGTGAGGTTGACTGGATTAGGGAGGCCTCCGGCATGGGCGGCTATGGCATTGGCTTGGATGGTTAGGACCACGGCGCCACGACTTTTGTCTGCGATTTCTCCCACCATTTCATGGGGTTGAAGCGGATGATTCATTGGTGGTTCGCACGTGCGTTCCAAGGCGATGAAGGTGGTTAATCTGAGGGGTTCTTCTTGGTCGGTGCCTATTTTTTGTGCGACCCAGTGGCGGGTTCCTGTAGGAATGGATTCGTACCCGCGTTGTGTGTCGAGCTCGCCGTTTTCTTCGTTGAAAACAATGAGCATGCCCGGTATGTTTTCGAGTCCGGCTTTGTGTGCTTGTGCCAAGCAACGCGTGGCATTGAGTGCGGAGGTGATCATGTCTGCGGAGCCGCGGCCTTTCATCCAGCGTTGTCCGTGTGCGTCGGTGGTGATTTCCGGGTCGAATTGGTTATTTTTTTGAATTTCAACCACGTCAAGGTGTCCCATGAACATGGTGTCGTTTTCTCCAAGTGGAAGAATTTCAACATAAGGGAATTCTCCATCGTGGTGTACGGAATAGGATAGGCCAAGTTCTTCAAGGAGTTGGCAGTAGTGATCGCAGGCTGCTTGAATGGCTTCCAAGCTTTGTTGGTTGCCGGTGCTGACCGCGCCCATTTTTATGAATTCTTGGGTGCGATCGACCACCCACTTAGTCATGGCTTCATCCCATTCCAGTTTTTGATCGGGCCAAATTTGTAGGTTTATGACTTGAGAGTCTCGTGGGTTTGTTAGGTCGTTTTTGATTTGTGCTCGAGTCACGGAGGCAACCAGTTGGACCAAGTCGTCTTGTGCGCGGGCCGGTATTTCTCCGGCACGTCTGAATACACCCTCCAATCCCATGCGCGCGCGAATGGCTTCAAAGTCGTGCTGTTTTGCGCGATTTACTTCTTCGTAAATGGTTCGCATCAATTCAGTGGGGATGAGGGGGTTTCCTTCGGCATCGGCTTCCGGGTTTGGGCCGAGCTCGCTTAAAATACGCGCTCGCAGTGTTTCGGATGTGGTGGGGGCGCCACCTGCCATTGCACTCATCATGCTGATGTCGTCATTGAGTTGAAGTTGCTGGTGTAAGCCGTTCATTTCTTTAATTATTTCAGCCAGTCGTTCTCTTCCTGTTATTTCTTTTCCCGTTAAGGGATGAACCAGTTTTGCATCGAGGCCATCTCGGATGGCGGCTTGGTTGTTGGCGCGAACAATGGCCGGGTCCATTTGGGTGAGTTTTGCGCATTCGTCCGGATGTGAAAAAAGCCAGAGCATGCGCATGTGCTCCAAGACCATTTCTTGATACATTTGTTCTCGAGATTTTCCGTCTTCCGGATAACGAAGTTCGAGTCGGTTGAATGTGTCGCCTTCGAAAAGAATTCGTTGATTGGCGCGAGCCCATGCCTTGAACATTTCCACCATTTGAGGGTTGTATTCGGCTCGTCGAATGTGGTCCAGGATTTCTTCTTCTGAAAATCCATTGTGTCCCATGAATTCTTTGAATGAAATGACTCTCCCACCAAATCCTTCCGGTTTGGGGCGGATTCCCGTGTACATGGAGCCTGGTAATATAATGCTGTCTTTCATTGGCGCGTCTTCTCGTAGAAGGTTTGCCACGGTGGAGTGGTAAGCCTCTCGTGAATCATAAATTCTCGGATAGTTGATGGCCTCATCCATGGCAGGGAAACTGGCGGCGCGGAAGGAAGCTTCCGGTCTTAAGACAGTGTTTCCTTTGTAGGCGCCAAAAGGTGTGGATGCGGTGACGCCTCTAAATACGGCTTCGTCCGCTGCCAATCCCCTTGCCAGTCTTAGGTAGGTATAACTGATGAATTCATTGAATTTTTCAGGGGGAATATCGGAGGCTAATGCTGCTTTTTCCAACATGCCGATGGGAATGCGGTGGTTGCGGTGAATGCCGGACGTTGCCAAATTGCCGCCTTGAGCTTGGGTTCTTTCCATGATCCAGAGTGAATAGAGTTTGTACATGGTGCTCATTCCTTTGGAAAATCCGTCCATGGTGAGTGGCGTGTCTACAGGAGGCACCCCCCAAGCACTGATCAATGGCACATGGTCTCGATCTCCGATTTCACGCAGTGCTTCAGCCATGAGTGTGGAACACACAATGGCAGTATCAACTGCGTTACGAAGCGTGCGCGATGGTGTGGGGTCTCCGGTTTCCAGTTGAGCGGGCTTGGCTTCTGCGGCGCGGAGGTGACCAAGGCCTCGGGCTTCGAGCGATCTAGCCACATCGTCCGATAAATTTAAACCGGTTGCGGTTTGTTCATAGGGATGGAGATTGTCTAGGCGTAAGCCCGTTACTTCGACTTCGATGCCGGTGTTTCCCTTTGGATCTTCTTCGCGGGTTTTAAAGTAGGTCGCGCCTACATCTTGTAAAGGCATGGTGATTTTTATTGAGAAATAAGATTTTCTTCATACATGTCGAGCGTGGAGTCCGGGACAACTCCGGAGATGCGTCCAAATCGTTCGCAGCCGGGAAATGGCATAAAGGATTCACCCATGGCAAAGGCCATGTTTACGACCGCGTATTTTTCTCCGACTGTCATTGGGCGTTGGTTGCTGCGTTCAAAATCTCCCATGACCTCTTCTGTGACCATTTCTACAAACGCGTAATAACTGACGCCGCTCATCATGAAGGGGCGACCGCTACGTTCCAGAATGTCTTGCATGCGTCCTAAGCGTTGTTGGACGTTGGTTCCCACGGCTCCGATTGCCTTATGTGCTCCTCCCGCATGGCGGAAAAAGGCGAGCATGAGTGGGACATGAAATTCGGTTTCCACTGAAAATTCGGCGGCAGTGCTGGCGAGGCGACGTTGCGTTTCTTTCATCACATCGACTGCCGGCCCTTTTTCTCCTACGGCAAAGCCCCAGGCATCACGCGTGTTGGAGTTGTTCCATTTGGTGTTTCCACCTATGAAAATAACGTGACTCATTTCTTCTGAGCTAAGTTCGCGTCGTAGCAAGTCTACGTTCACCGTGGGTTCGGGCGCTAATGCACCATAGAAATTATCAACCCATAAGACCACACCATGTTTGGCGGCGGTTTGGATGAGTTTGACCAGTTCAT
>Ga0065182_1000746_pt1 | contig 13946 bp, 11 predicted proteins | sample CryGey02umfilter_2_FD_59208 | JGI IMG/M metagenome (GOLD analysis project Ga0065182, IMG submission 59208) | Groundwater microbial communities from aquifer in Utah, USA - Crystal Geyser 4/10/14 0.2 um filter (version 2) (version 2) | ecosystem: Environmental > Aquatic > Deep subsurface >...
ATGCCCGGTTCGGTTTATGAGTCACCTGCTCTGACCGACTGAGCTATGGGCCCTAAATTGACACAAAATGGGCCTTAAAATTTATATAACACCAGACAATTATTATATATAGAACTTATCGTAAAATCAAGATTTTATTAAGGGAGGGCGCAACGGAGTGGATATTTTTAGGAATCTAACCTGGCCTTTAGGAATTCTGCCAGCGTGTCCTGGTTTTCGTCAGATAGAAAATCAAAAAATGTCCCAATTTCGTAATAGACATGGTCTTCGCTGTTTATCATGGAGTTGTCTATGATATATTTTGCTTCGCTTCGGCACACTTCGATGACCGCTGTGACGAATTTGGATTGATCTATGTGGATGTTCATGGCCATTTGAAAACCTTTAGGGATGGCCTTGTTTGATTCAAATAGGACGCCGTTCATGCTCAGGTTGACGACTTTAGTCTTGATAATGTTGGGATAAAAATAATATTCTCCTACAAGTTCTAAATATAACCGCCTGTACTTGCGGCGGTTCGGGCCTACGTAAAGGCCGTTAGAAATGCGCCTGATCGTCAGGTTGTCTCTTAAGATGGGATCATTTTGAAAACGGTCTAACTGAAAAGTTCTAAATGGTTTTTCATAATATTTTTCTATCATTTCCTTGATCTCAAGGCGCGTGCTGATAAAAACTACGATCTCGCAGCGCGTGACCTGCCGTAAGATCTCAAGAACGCCTTTATTGAGCGGATCCGCCATGACGACGGTCAGGAGTTTGTCATTTTTTTCTATAGGTATGACGCAATAGTCACAGGCTATATTGAAAGGCATAAGGCGCAGGGCATCTTCGGTTATATTGTAAGATTTAAGCGGCAAGTAACAAAAACCGTATTGGCAGGTGAGGGTGTTGGTGAGGTCAAAATCTTTGATGAGTTTTAGCTCTATAAGATGTTGGCTTAAATATCCGCCTTTTATTTTCTGTTGTTCAATAGCTTTGTGCAGGCCTTCCTGAGAGATCATCTTCTTTTCAACAAGAAGTGAGCCCAGATCTATATCCGTATTCGCGTCAATAGGCATCTTGGCTTTATTTTCTCCTTTTCCAGAGTATAAATCAATTGATATTTTAGTTTTTTCGCGAATGGTATTGGTTCTAGCGTGGAAGCGGCGGCTTAGATCGGTTCAAGATTATTTCGTGGGCTATCTTTTCAAGGTCCTCTTCCCTGTTGAACCCTCCGTTGAATTCCAGAATAAAGGCCCAGACCGTGATGACGATCAGGATATCGCTAAAAAATATCCAGATAGGCGCGCTCATGCGGCGATCTCAGCTAAGGCAGAAGGATCAAAAGGGTTCGTCCGCAGCGCAAGGGAAAAAAGATAAGGATAGTCATTCTTTAAGTGCTGCATGTAGTTTAGCCATAGCAGGGTTAGCTGAACATAAGAGCGCTTGATGTCTGAAGAAAGGTGTTCTATGTCAGGTTCAGTTAAATTGAGCAAATTACGCCGCGCCATGAGTTCATCTGCCAGATGAAATATGGCCCATAGCATGTCTGTTATTTTATCGTGTTCCAAGAGGTTCTGATTTTCAAGGAGGCCTAGAAGAAAAGGCCTTTTTTCAGCCAAAAATGCGCAGAGGCTTACAAGAGCTATTTTTTTACATTGGATATTATAGGAAAAGCGCGTCAATGATCTTTTTGTCTGGGCAAAATCATTAGGCCCCCATTCTTTCTTTATCATGAGTTTTTCGCGAAGGCCTGGATTATCTTCCAACAAGGCGGCAAGGTGTTTTATCAGAGGATTGCCTACTTCGCTGAAAAAAGTACCAAGCACCATGTTTAGCTTATGCATCAGCGCGTCTTTTTGTTTTATTTCAAGTATATGCTCTAAGACTAATGTAACCATAAGCACACTGATGGGGACGAACGCTATATCACCAAGCAGGTAGATAAATATATGGTGAGCATCTTTGAATATGATAAAGTGCAAGAGATAAAGCAGGCCAGAAAGTCCTAATAGGATACATGCGAAAAGTATCCTCCAGTATCGCTTCATGAAGTATTAATAATCTCTTTCGTGGGCTAATGTCATGTCAAGGAAAGTCCTTAGCTTCCTTGAGCGCGTGGGATGCCTTAACTTTCGCAGGGCCTTAGCCTCTATTTGCCGCACGCGTTCCCTGGTGACCTTAAAGACATTACCGACTTCTTCCAAGGTCTTTGCCGCGCCGTCGGATATACCGAACCTTAATATAAGTATCTTTTTTTCTCTTTCTGTCAGCGTGGATAGCGCTGAGTTCATCTCGTCTTTTAGCATAACGTGTACCGTAGCGTTGGCAGGCGAGATCGCTTTTTTATCTTCAATAAAGTCTCCGAAATGCGTGTCACCTTCATCACCTATGGGGGTTTGGAGAGATATGGGTTCCTGGGCTATTTTAAGGATATTTTTTATTTTTTCCTGCGGCAGGCGCATGGACCTGGCGATCTCCTCAGGCGATGGCTCTCTGCCGTATTCTTGCACGAATATCCTGGATATCCTGATTATCTTATTGATAGTTTCCGTCATATGCACGGGTATGCGGATGGTCCTGGCCTGATCCGCGATAGAGCGCGTAATGGCCTGTCGTATCCACCACGTGGCATAAGTGGAAAATTTATAACCTCTTTGGTATTCAAACTTCTCAACCGCCCGCATAAGGCCGATGTTTCCTTCTTGTATAAGGTCTAAAAAAGACAGGCCGCGATTGGTGTAGCGTTTGGCAATACTTACCACAAGCCTCAAATTCGCTTCTACAAGTGTTTTTTTCGCCCTTTGGAACCTTGTGTGGCGTATCCTGATCAGCTTGAGCTGTTTTTTGAATTTTAACAAAGGCATGCCAAGGGCGCGCAGTATCTTTCTCTTTTTTTTGTTTAAGGCCCTGATATCGCCCTTTGTTTTTCTTTCTCTTATTCTTCTTGTTTCCCGTTCGCAATTGTCAAATTGCCTTATCAGGGAGCTCATATTATGGAAGATATCTTCCATGGCAGGGGTAGCAAGGTTTAGCTCGGACAAATAGGATGAAATGACAGGATCATTTTTTATTGTAGCAAGCCTCTTTAGTATTCTGGCGAATTTTTTCAGCGTCTTTTCGCGGCGTATAGCGATATCCTCTTTGACAATGCTCTCTATATGTATTTCGTTAGTAAGAACTTTTTTGATAAGGGCGCAAATCTCTTTCTTTACGAATCTTGATGATAAGACTAGCTGCCGGAAGTTATTTTCGGTCTCTTCTATTTTTTTTGCTAGTTTTAGTTCTTCTTCGCGCGAAAGAAGCGATATCCTGCCCATTTGTTTTAAGTACATCTTGACAGGGTCATCTAAAGGCAGGAGCCTGTCTTCGACCTCATCTAAGTCTTTCGGTTCTTCGGCTTTAGATGAGTCTTCCAGCTTATCCTCGGTCAGCGCGTTATCAACTATCTGGATCTCTTCGGCATTAAGCATCTCAAAGATCTCGTCAATATCGTCGCTTGAGACGATGTCTTCCGGAAGCACGTCGTTAACTTCGTCATATGTCAGGTAGCCTTTTTTCTTGCCCAGAGCGATAAGTTTATCCAGGCTTTTTTTAATTACAGATTTTTCCATTGAGCTGGCTCCTTTGTTTTATAAGAGTATTATATTCCAGGATAAGTTTGTTTAAAATTTCGCCATTGCCGTTGGACTGAGCGGTTTGTATCTCTTTGTGCAATTGTTTACAGCGATAGGTGTGTTTATCCCTTTTGAGCCTTTTGACGCAGTCCGTGATAAGCTTTTCCTTGTCTGGGCAGTCATGGATGTCTAAGGCCGCGAGTTCAGAAATGATATTTATGGCTTCTTCGTCGTCAAGATAGTTCATAAGGATATTTGGTTTGCAGTCGCGGCCCTGCGAAAAGAAGTCAAAGATGAATTGGACTATTTTGCGTAATTTTTCTTCAACAAAGTCAGACGGCTCTATCTGCGTGCGCAATTGGTCCACGAGATGTATTTCATCAAGCATAAGTTTGACGAGCATCCTTTCGGTTATAGGTATCTCGGTGAGTTTATAGTGTTCCAGAGCTGAACTTTCTGTTTTTTCATTTTCGTAATCATTTTCTTTGGTGTTTTTTAAGTCCTCTAAGAGCGCTTTTTCGTCAACTTTTAGCTTATCCGCAGTTATTCTTACGTATTCCGTTCGCAGAGTGTGGTTTTGGAATTTTTTTATAGCTGGCAGTATCTCGCGGACTATTTTGTCTTTGCCTATGGTTGTCCGCGGGTCATATTTTGACAGAAGATAGCTGAGTTTATAATCAAAAATGGGTTTTGCTTTTTCTATCATATCCAGGAACTTCTCTTTTCCGAATTGGCGCGCGTAGGTGTCGGGATCATGGCCTTTTGGCAGGGCAGCTACGCGCACATCCATGTCTTCTTTTATAAGCAGTTCAAGAGCGCGCATGGTCGCCAGTTGGCCTGCCAGGTCAGCGTCGTATAGCATGACAACATGGTTTGTGTAGCGTTTGATCAGGTGTATCTGTTCTATTGTAAGGGCTGTTCCCAGCGAAGCGACTACATTATTTATTCCCGTTTCAAAAGGCAATATCATGTCTAAGTAACCTTCCACTACGATGGCCTGGTCTTTTTTGCGTATTTCTTCTTTTGCCTGTATCAGGCCATAAAGGTTCTTACTCTTGGAATAAATGGGAGTTTCAGGAGAATTAATATATTTAGGCTGCGAGTTATCACCTTCGGCTTTGTCCTGGCCGGGTAATACTCGCGCGCCGAATCCGATGGCCCTATCTTTTATGTCAATTATTGGGAACATTATTCTGTTCCTGAAACGGTCGTAGTAGCCGGAGTCTTCTTTGGCGACTACAAGGCCTGATCTCTCTATCAGAGATAAGGAGACATCCTTAGATTTAAGGTGTTTTATGAGCGCGTCCCACCCTTGCATAGAGTATCCTAACCTGAACTTTGCCGCTGTTTCTTTAGATATCCCTCTTTTTTGCAGATACATCCGGGTTGACTGGGCTTCGGTTGAATTCATAAGATTAGTGTGGAAAAATACCGAAGTTGTTTCGTATAAAGCGTATAAGTTTTTAGCTATATCTTCTCTGGATCTTTGGAAGTCATTCTTGTCTGGTTCCGGCAGGGTGATGCCGCTTCTTTGAGCTAATATCTCAAGCGCCTCCCTGAAATTTACTTTTTCGTATTGCATGACGAACGAAAGCGCGTTGCCTCCCACCCCGCAGCCAAAACAGTGGAATATCTGTTTATCGGCGCTTACTATAAATGAGGGTGTTTTCTCAGGATGGAACGGGCATGGGGATTTATAATTTCTGCCCGCGCGCTTAAGCGGTATATATGAGGATATCAACTCTACGATATTACTGCGGTCAATGACCTCATTGATAACGTTTTCTGAAAAAAGTTTAGGCATTATCTCTTAATTCTTCTGAAACCTGAAAAGGAAAGGATCTTGATCTTTGCGGTTTTTTCTATTTTGTCTAAAAGCAGGTTTAAGCCCAGGTTGTCTGAGGCGATGTGGCCGGCGATGATAACGTTTATGTGTTTACCCTGAAATTTCTTGTAGTGTTCTTCGCTAAGATGCATGCCTACGAGAGTGCCTACGCCGGCCTGGAGAAGGTTGTCTACGATATCTTTAGGGCCCTCTGTCCCACCTGTCATATCAACAAAGAGCTTACCTGCCCGGTCCGAGGGCTTTCCAAATAAGATGTTAGGCGATACATGTTCGCGTTTTGAGATCTTGTATTCTTCAAAAGAATCCAGGATATTCATTATATCTTCCAGCCTTTGAGGTTTTTTTGCCTCAAATGTCTTATTCAGAAAAGATACCACGTGGTTGTCAGCAGGCGTGTGCGCGCACATAAAAGGTATGTTCAAAAGTTTCGCCATGTCTGTGACGCGATGGTGGTTAGAAGCGTGTATTCTTCTTTCAACTTCTTTTTTGCGTTCGTCTACGAGGCCTTCGGCGATATTGATAGGTACTCCCATATTGTGGAAGATATCAGCTTGCATGTCCATGACATCGTGAAAAGAGGCGTAGGCTATGCCTTGAGGATGATGAGATATAGCAAGGTCTATCTTCTGTTTTTTATTTTCATTGTTGCGTGCGTTGATAAAAAGGAGTTCAGATGAGTCTATGTCAATGCCTACGATGGCAGTTTTGATATCTATTCCCGGATCACCATTTAAAAGGCGGCTATCGGCGTAAGGATTGGACAGTGTTTCCTTATCAAAATTTATTTTTTCCTGAGAAGAAAGCGCCTGATAGCGTTCTTTTTGTTTTTGCAGGTATTCCTGGATAAGCCTTTTGTCGCGTGGGTCAGCGGCTATGCCTTCACGGATAATTTCTTCATAGATCTTTTTTAGTTTCATCGGTCAACAGCCTTAAATACTTCTTCGTTTATTTTGGAGTTTGCCAAGAACTTTGAAATGAGGCCTTCGTAACTTCCTTTGTAAACGGTTGGCGCCATGTTGAGGAGCTTATTTCCGAAGAGTGAAGTTTTGGCGCTTGCTTCAAGATATCCGACGGTGGATATCGTCATGATAAAAAGAGCGATACTTGATATCCATAGCCCGCGCAGCATGCCTATCATAAATCCGCCCCACCTGTCTAAGGTATTGTGGGTTTCTATTTTTACCAATAGAAAGAAAGATTCGCGTATGATCCTGATGACCAGTGTTATGACGGCTAAAAGGGCGCAAAAAACAAATACATCTCCCGCGTCAAGAGGTAGCGCAGGAAGTTTCGCGTTCAAGATGTCTGAGAGTGGAGTTGTATAAACGTGGAACGAGATGACGATAGATAACCATAGGCTGAATAGCTTAAAGAGCTCTATGGCGGCCCCAGTTTTTACGCCTATGTAGCACATGCGCGCTATGAGGCCTATGATAAGGAAATCAACCCAGTTAATCCCAACAATATATTTTGATAGCATAGGCCCTTATTTTATAAACTCAAATTTTTGAAAGTATAACATATGCCTATGGTTAAGTCAAGTTGAGCGCCCAAATAAGCGCTAAAGGCGCATATAGCGAAATCATGCCGCAGGCGGAGCTCCCCCCTTGACTTTGATGTTTGTATATGTTAAATTAACTTTTATGGGAATTTCTAATGATCAGGAGAACATTTTAGGGCAACTCTTAAAGGCCAGGCAAGAGCTCTCAACGCTTTTTGAGATCTCTAATTCCATGCATAAGACTCTTGAGCCCGATGAGATACTTTTTATTATTATGACGGGAGCAACCTCTCATTCGGGCCTTGGTTTTAACAGGGCCATGCTAGTGCTTTTAGACCCTTCAGGTAAATTGCTTGAAGGCAAGATAGGCATCGGGCCTGATAATGGCGAAGAGGCTAAACGTATCTGGGGGTTGATCGATGAAAGCAAAATGAATCTGGATGATCTGGTCAATTCCTATGCTCATTCAAGTAACACTTTGAAAAACTCAAGATTCTTTAATCTGGTTAGAAATCTAAGGGTTTCAGTCAAAGAAAATGAAGGTGGTATTCTTGCTAAGGCATTCAACGATGGCATGCCTTTGCACATAAGGAAAGAAAATTTCAGCCAGTTTCCAAAAGACCCTATCCTCTCAATTTTTTCTTTAGATGAGTTTGTGGTGGTGCCGCTTAAGGCAAGGGATAGGACTATAGGAATGATCGTGGCTGATAACTTATTCACGAAGCGTTCTATAACAAAGGATGATATACGCGTGCTCATGATGTTCGCCAACCAGGCCGGAATGGCTATTGAGAATTCTCAGCTTTACGAACGCACTTTGGTTCGCGCCCATAAAGACGCTTTAACCGATCTATGGAATCACGGTTATTTTCAGATATCTTTTGACGATAAACTGAAAATTGCCAAAGAACAAGGCTTTTATCTAAGCATCATCATGCTTGATATAGATCATTTTAAAGATTACAACGATACCTGGGGCCATCAGAAAGGCGATGATATTTTGTCAAAGATATCAAAAGTTATAGTGGAGTCTTCCAGGAAGATCGACTACGTATGCCGTTATGGCGGAGAAGAATTCGCGATCATTCTGCCGGAATCTTCTAAGAAAGATGTCGTTGTTATCGCGGAGCGCATCCGCTCTAACGTCGCCAACCATAATTTCGTGAACGAAGTTAACGAACCCGGCCAACCATCCCAAAAGATCACGGTGAGCTTGGGCGTAGCATCATTTCCAGATGACGGACGCACTAAGTCTGAATTGATACAAGCTGCTGACGAAGCCCTCTATGAAGCTAAGCGCTCAGGCAGGAATAAAGTCACGATCGCCCTTCCTAAGGTTTAAAAGATCCAATTTAAGTGATCCTATGATTCTAAAGAAGGCTCTTCTTTTGAGGCAGGGTCTTTTTCTGTGTTCTGGGGCGATGGGGTGATGTGGTTGTTTTCGTTCAGTTTTACGGAGACTATTTTAGACATGCCTGAGTGTTCCATCGTTATTCCATACATGACATTGGCGCGTGACATTGTTTTTTTGTTGTGAGTGATTGTGATAAATTGGGATGTTTTTGAAAAATCTGAGAGCATCCGGCTGTATCTATCAATGTTTGATTCATCCAGCGGAGCGTCTATTTCATCAAGTACGCAGAAAGGAGAAGGTTTTGTTTTGAATATAGCGAATATAAGCGCTATAGCGGAAAGGGCCTTTTCTCCTCCTGATAGCAGTGTTATGTTCTGTAGTTTTTTACCTGGAGGCCTGCATATAATCTCAATACCTGACTCAAGCACGTCTTCCTCGTCTAATAAATAGAGCTTTGCTTCTCCGCCGCCGAAAAGGAGTTTAAAATAATTTTTGAACTCATCGGCGACTATCTGAAAAGTCTCTAAGAACATCTTGCGCGTGGTCCTGTTGATCTTTAGTATCGCGTTCCTTAGCGATTCTTTAGCCAAAAACAGGTCATTTTGCTGTTGTGTCAGGAAGTCATGCCTATTCTTTAATTCTTCCAATTCTTCAATGGCGACTAAGTTCACGGTGCCGAAAGATCCTGCCTTTTCTTTGAGCGCGGCTATCTCTTGGGCAAGCACTTCCGTGTTGACCGATCCAAGCGTCTCGTCGGATATCGGCGCCTCGTCTAAGTCAACGGTGTAGGCCTGCAGGATCCTGTTCTTTATATTGGTAAGTTTAAAATTTAGTTCTTGTTCTTGCATCTGGAGATGATGATTTTCTTCTTTGGCTTTATCTAATTTTTCTTCCAGGTCAATGACCTGTTTTTGGCTGTAATCAAGGGAATTAACCTCTTCTATTCTTATCTGATTTAAACGGCTGTGTTCTTTTGTCTTTAAGTCTATATCCTCCTCCTGTTTTTGGATCTGCGCTTCAAGATCTGAGATCTCTATATTTAACTCTTGCGCTTTTTGCAAGGACAACGTTATTTCTCCGTCGTTGGTGTTGAGGGCGGCCGTGTCTTGTGCCAGGGCGTTTTTAAAGAAATCCAGGTTAGCCTGCAGGTCATCCTCTTTTAGTTTTTGATTTGCAAGCTCTGTCTGAAGCTGCGCTATTTCAACGACTATCTTCTCGCGGGAAGAGTTATTTTCGTTTATTTTGGCGGTGTTATGGTTTATCCGCTCTTCAATAGAGGCGATCTCGGATTTTATGGAACTTAAATTGTTTTTAAGAGTTTCATCTTTCTGTTTCGCGCTACCCAACTGCCCTGTCACATCAGTCAGCTCCAGCTCCAGGACGCTTAATTCATCCTGGATCTTTTTAGCGTTATCGGAAAGGTTTGACGCGGCTGCTTCTTTATTGGTTAAATTAAATTTTTCCTGCTGAAGCCCTTCTTCAATATTTTGTATCTGGCCCAGGCTATTCATCAGTTCTTTTTCTTTTTCTGACATCTGACGAACAAAGCTTTCTATTTCTTGAGCTATAGAGCCTATTCTAGTTTCTATACTTTCCAGGTCAAAGTTAATAAATTTCAATTCGCAGGTGATGCGATAGGCCTTCGCGTTTTCGTTGTATGTGATGTCGCGCGCGTGGGCGATGATGCCGCTGATCTTTTCTTGTGGCATCTCGGCTATCTCTATTATCCCGTTCTTGGCCTCAGGCATGCCGTCATATTTTACTTTTAGTTCTTTTAAGAACTCGCACTGTGAACGAAGGCTTAACTTCTCGTTTTCCAGTTTTCTTAATTGTTCTTCTAACGCTTTTAAGTTATTCTCAAGCTCAGTCTTCTGAGTATTGGAAGTGTTTAATTCCTGCGTTATAGATGAGATCTTATCTTTTTCATGCGCTATGTCTCCGTTTACGCCGTCAATATTTTTTAAAAGCTGCGCGTTTTCTTCGCCTGTTTTTAGTTTTTCCGTTTCAATCCTTCTTTGGCGCGATAAAAGGGTATGCATGCTTGACGAATTTTCATTAAGCTCATTATTTACCTGGGTATCTTTGATGTTGAGTTCAAAATCCCTGGCCTTTAGCGACTTATTATCATTTATTGCCGCGTCTATTTCCTGCATCAGTTTTGCAAGCGATACCTCTCTGTCTTTTAGGCTGTCTTCTTTTTTTAAATAAACGTCATGCAGTGAAAATAGCTGTTTTGATATTTCGGAAATACTTTTTTCGTGCGCCGCTATCCTTAGTTTTAGTTGTTCTTTATTCTGGGTCAGTATCTCTGCGTGTTTGTTCAAGTCAACGATCCTATCTTGATTTAAAGATATGTGCTGGTTATCGCGGATATTGGCATTTTCCAGGGCTAAGATCTCATCCTTTAGCTCAAGGATCTTCGCGTCTAATTCCTGCACTTCCTTTTGTTTATTGATAAGCTTGCGGTCAAGGTCCTGAAGCTGGTTGTTAAGCGCCTGCTCATCTTCATAGGATTTTTTAGAGATCTCGGCAAGCATGGCCAATTCTGTTTTTAAAGTTTTTAATTCCAGAGAAGAATATTTAAGTTCGGACTCTTTAAGTTTATCAAATACCTCTTTATAGCGCCGCGCCTTGCTGGCCTGGCGTTCAATTGAGCCGATCTGCCTTTTTACTTCGGTGATGATATCGTTGACTCGCAGTAAGTTGGCATCAGTCTCTTCCAGTTTTTTCATAGCCTCTTTTTTCTTGGCCTTATATTTGCTGACACCTGTAGCCTCGTCAAATACGAGCCGCCTGTCCTCAGGTTTTGAGCTTATGACGAGGTCTATCTTGCCTTGCTCTACCAATGAATAGGATTCAGCTCCGATGCCTGTGCCCATAAGTAGTTCGTTTATGTCTCTTAGGCGCACAATGTTGTTGTTTATAAGGTATTCACTCTCGCCTGACCTGAATAGCCTGCGGGTTATAGTGACTTCATCGTAGTCAATGGGCAGGATCTTGGCTTCGTTGGAGATGCTTAAAGAGACTTCAGCCATATCTTGCGCGGGCACGGCCTCTGTGCCGTTAAAGATAACGTCTATTGATTGTGAACCGCGCAGTGATTTGATGGATTGTTCGCCTAAGCACCAGCGAATCGAATCAAAAATATTTGATTTTCCACAGCCATTCGGGCCTACTATGGCTGTTATGCCCGGCTCAAAGTGGAGCGTTGTTTTTTGAGCGAAGGACTTAAACCCTATTATTTCCAGTTTTTTGAAGTACATTTTGAGCACCTATATATGCGCCAAAGGCGCATACAGCGAAAACCCGCGAAGTGGGATTACCTATCTATTCAGCGCTTCCTTGAATTTTTTCGTCAGAAGCGGGACTATTTCAAAAAGATCTCCGACAATGCCATAAGTAGCTACCGTAAAAATAGGCGCGTGCGGGTCGCTGTTTATAGCGATAATGGTATCTGATGATTGCATGCCTACTAAATGCTGGATCTGGCCTGAGATGCCGCAGGCGATGTAGATTTTAGGGCAGACGGTCTTACCTGTCTGGCCGACCTGATGTGAATAAGGCATCCATCCGCTGTCTACGGCGGCGCGCGATGAACCGATAGCCGCGTTCAGGACATTAGCCAGGTCTTGCAATAGCTTAAAATTCTCAGGGCCTTTCATGCCGCGGCCGCCTGAAACGATGATATCGGCCTCAGCGATGTTGACGGTGGATGTGACCTCTTCAATGACGTCTAAGACTTTTGTCCTGGATACGTAGACATCCGCATCAAAGTTTTCTTTTATGACCTTTCCTTTATGATCGGGCTTGATGGTGGCTTCTTTAAAGACCTTGTGCCTTACTGTGGCCATCTGTGGCCTGTGGTTTGGCGTGAGTATGGTCGCCATGATGTTGCCTCCGAAAGCCGGCCTGGTCTGCAGAAGATTTTTCTTGTGCTCGTCAATATCTAAGCCGGTGCAATCTGCCGTGAGGCCAGTATGTATTTTGACGGCGACCCTTGATATTAAGGAACGGCCGATAGATGTAGCTCCGCAAAGCACTATCTCAGGCTTATATTTTTTTATGAGGCGTACCAGGCAGTTAGTATATGGGTCGTCTAAGAAATTCTTTAAGTTAGGATGGTCAACAACGTAAACAATATCTGCCTGACGATGGATGAGCTCCTGAGCTTTGTCTTCTATTTCGTGGCCTAAAAGTACCGCGCATAGCGGGCTTTTAAGTTTGTTGGCGAGTTCGCGCCCTTTCCCTAAAAGTTCATAGCTGACTGATTGGACAACTCCGCGTTTTTGTTCGCAAAATACCCAGACGCCTTTGGCTTCGGTGTCAACTACGCCGGACCTCTCTCTTTTAAGTGCAATGGCATTAAATTTGCAGGCTTCAACGCACGCGCCGCATAGCGTGCAAAGCTCTAAATTGACTATAGCTTTTTTTTCATGCATGGAAAGGGCGCCAAATGGGCATACCTTTACGCAGAGTGTGCAACCTACGCATTTTTCTTTGCTGATATTCAAGTTATTATTCATTGTGTTTCTGGCTAGGCCCGGCGCTTATAATGAATTGCGCCGGTCTGCACTTTCTGTGCTAATGGATATAGTTTTTTAGGGCATTGACCAGTTTTTCAACTGCCTCTTCTGCCGCGCAAGTAAAGATCTCTCCGCTTTTTCGGCGTTGGGGCGAAAATATCTTGGAGACCAACGTAGGAGAACCTTTTAATCCAAGCCGGTCTTCTTCAATATCCAATTTCGCCGCGTTTAAAAGTTGTATCTTCGCGTTTTTTGAGCGCATGATGCCTTTTAAAGATGGCAGGCGCGGTTCGTTGATCTCTTTTACCACGGTAAATAAGCAAGGCAGTGGTATTTCAAGGATTTCAAAACCTTCCTCTGTCATTCGTTCTACCCGAGCCGTGGTAGTATTTATTTCTTCTATTTTTTTTACATTCGTGACTTGTGGGATATCTAAGTGAGTTGATATTCCTGGCCCTACCTGCGCCGTGTCCCCGTCAGAGGCCTGTTTGCCGCAAAAAATGACTGAAAATTCTCCGATCTTTTTTATAGCTTTGGCTATAGTATAGCTTGTCGCTAAAGTATCTGAGCCGGCAAAAGCGCGGTCTGAAACAAGATACGCCTCATCTATACCCATGGAAATAGCTTCTTTTAAAGCAGCTTCTGCCTGAGGAGGGCCCATAGTCAATGCAACCGCTTTTACACCGAATTTTTCTTTTAGGCGTATTGCCTCTTCAATCGCGTACATATCAAACGGATTAATAATAGATTTGACACCTTCCCGGATCAAGGTATTGGTTTCAGGGTTTATTTTTACATCTGATGTGTCAGGCACCTGTTTTATGCAAACAAGGATATTATTCATTTGGTTTTTATATTTTTCTATTGGCTATAAACTGGTTCTATTTAGCCATCTCTTTTATAAGTTGAAGAGCTATAATATTGCGTTGGATCTGGTTTGTGCCTTCGTATATCTGTGTTATTTTCGCGTCTCGCATGCGCTTTTCAGCAGGGTACTCTTTCATATAACCATAACCGCCGAATATCTGTACTGCGTCGGTTGTGACCTTCATGGCGGTGTCTGAAGCAAAAAGTTTTGCCATAGCGGATTCTTTGGAGACGCTTTTTACTCCGGCGTCTATCATGC
>Ga0065182_1000768_pt1 | contig 13762 bp, 14 predicted proteins | sample CryGey02umfilter_2_FD_59208 | JGI IMG/M metagenome (GOLD analysis project Ga0065182, IMG submission 59208) | Groundwater microbial communities from aquifer in Utah, USA - Crystal Geyser 4/10/14 0.2 um filter (version 2) (version 2) | ecosystem: Environmental > Aquatic > Deep subsurface >...
CTTGCCAACTGTCTCACATATCTCAGTTGGAATGGTCTAGGTTTTGGGGTACTGGACAGAGTGACATCTTTAGGCACGTCAAACACTATTGAACCCTCCACACTATTTCCTGGATTAATGTCGCTGTACCAAGTGCTGCCTTCTGGCGCGGCATAAATAGTTGCCGTGTCATCAGCGGAGTACTCTTTATTGGCCGTGTCTAATAGTTTCTGATTGGCCGAGAACAAACTTTGTTTTTCGTTCCCAATATTCTTGACTGTGACGTTCAACAGGCAGTATTGGCCCTGTGCCGTCTTGGTCAAATACTGGTTAGTACCGACGGAGGGTTTGCCGCACTCAACGCTTTTGACGATAAACTCGAATTTACCGTCGCGGGCTGTTTCGCCGACCTTGGCTAGAGCTGCTGTTTTGTTGCTGGTTTTTGTCTCACCGCTACTTGTACTTGTCTTAGTGTTTGTCTTGTTGCCACCCGATGCACTAGCGGCTATGGCAATTACCAGAAACGCCAGAACTACTGTTAATATTTTGTGTCTCTTGAACCAGTTGCCGTCCTTTTGCTTAGACATTGTGCTTCTCCTTATATAATTTAGTATTCTGCGGCATTTAAAAGCTCGCCGCCAGCGATGGCCGAAACCACCCATAACCGTTTCCAGTCATGACCATCGTGAAATAGTGCTCTGACGACGAGCTGCAATCTCACGATGGATTTTTTACCTTGCCAGCGAACTGGTTTAGGCTATAGTGGTTTCCCACTTGCCTGCCATTATATATTGTTTTGACGGTCAACGGGTGCTTGATTGGTTTGCGTGATAGAATTTGGTGGATGAGCTTAGGTAAAATGCTGAAAATCGGGCTGGTTGCGACTGCTACTTTAGGGCTGATGGCGGTTACTATTGCCGGGGCGATTTGGGTTAGTCATGCCGAGCGGCGCAAGGCCGCGGCAGTTTTTCCCAAATGCGAGAGCGTGCACAGTGTCCACAAGGCAGTTATTGAGGATAATAGGGTTGTTCCCGAGCACACCGAAGCCAAACGTTGCGACACGCTCACGATTACCAATCTGGATGATACGGCGCGGTTTGTGGCTTTTGGCGAGCATGATCGGCATGTGGCTTACGACGGCGTCTACGAAAAGTATTTATCAAATGGTAGCAGCCTAAAGGTTACCTTGATCCAGCCCGGAACTTTCAAGTTTCATGACCATATAGAAGACAAGGCTCAAGGTACCTTTACGGTTCGGTAGAATTGAGTGTGGCCCAACCCCATCGCAAAATATCTAACAGCGATTCGTTGCAGATACGCTCATGCTTTATACAGAGAGGGATGGTACACTATGAGCATGAATCCAATAGTCTACGGCTGGCAGAGTTTTATTTATGGTGTCCTAAAACGACGACCCAGTATTGATTTTAGCGAAATCCCCAGCACCATTCATTTCACTAGTCGCTACGATCAAAAAAATAAGGTTCATTGGGTCGAATCGCCTGAGCTACCTGAGTTTATCGTCAGCGGTAAAACTAGCGAAGAACTCGCAAAAAATGTAGGAGACACTTTACTTGTATATTTCGATGTTCCTACCTATTTCGCAAGAAGGTTTCCGGAGGGAGTATTTAACTTCACCAACAAAAAAACTGGCCAGCAGGAAACAATTCAGGTTAAAAAAGAGTTAGATAGGGCACTGGCTTAAGGCACGACGTATGACTCCTCCTCGCACTGTGTATCCTCGCTCTAATGAGGAGTGCATCGCACTGCTAAAGGCGCTGGGATTTAAGAAAAAGTAGGCATTGGTAGGGCCAAGCATCCTCAAAAATATATGCACCCCACGCGAAGAAATCAAAATCTTGACGACAAGCCATTCATACTTATTACCCATGAGTATTTTGATGCTAATGGCCAGCGGTTAATGAAGAAACTACTCAACTGGGGATTTACGAAAGAAGAGCTCGAGGAGAAGTGTAAAAATCTCTGAAAAAGGCTAAACTTTGATTTTGAAGCGCCGCTGGGCGTGGGTGCCGAAGATGCCGGCCGCCAATAACAGTAGCAGAACGATGTAGACACTGCGGTCGATCAGGTTGGCGGCCACTATGGTTGAGCTGTCAATGTGGTGCAGGTGTTGGGAAAACAGCAGAAATGATTCACGAAAGCCAATGGCGCCGGGCGTGATTGACACAAACAGCGCAAAGTTGGCGGCACCGGTGTAAATAACCACCTGGCTCAGATGTACGCCGGGCGACACCGAGCGTAGCTCAACGTAGTAGATGGCCACCCAGAGCAGTACTTGTAACAGCGTCGCCAAAGCCAGCCAATACCAGGCTTTGGCGGGCATATGTTTGCCGCCCAGCAACTTAAAAACCGTTCTGTGAGCCAGGACGATCACCACAACAACTAAGAGTGTTACGACTGTCAACAGCCACCAGTTTAGTAAGCCGGATAACAGCAATAGCCCGCTGAACAGCGCGTAGAAGAAGTAATAGGCAAAGGTAGCCGAAGTGTAGTCTTTGAGCTTAACACCATGCTTCTTGTTGAGATAAACCGCCCTGAACGCCGGGCCGCTCTGTAAAGGCCCGAAGAAGTTAATAACTGATGAGTACATGCTGATAAGCAGGGCTTCGCTCTTGGGAACCGCCACGCCGCACAACCGAACCATGCTGTCGTAAACAGCAGTTAAGCAGGCCGTAAACACCAGGTACATGCCGAGCAGTATCAACAGCAGGCCGGGCGAGATCTGCTCCAGCTGTTGACGCAGTTCGTGATGGGTCAAAAAGTAATTGACGGCCAGGGCGATAGTAACAATCAGGATGGTAATGGCAGACAGCGGCCGCCACGGGATGCGCTTTAGCATGTCATCCATTATACTGGTTGATAATTATAGATATGAAAATTCTGAGTTCTTCCAAGTTTTTCAAGAGTATTGTGGTTTTATTGGTGCTGGAGGCCGGCTGGATCGCCCTGACCGGCCGCTACCCGATGGCCTTTGACGAAGATTTTCATTTTGGGTTGATCAAGCTATATGCCCACCACATCAGTCCCTTCTGGGACGCTCATCCGGCCGGCGGCGATGCCTTTGGAGCGCTAACCCGCGATCCGTCCTATCTGTACCACTATCTTATGAGCTTTCCTTACCGCTTGATTAGTGTATTCACGGATAGCCAAACAGTACAGATACTGATCCTCAGGGCGCTTAATATCGCTCTGTTTGCCAGCAGTCTACCCCTGTTTCGCAGACTATTGCTCAAAACAGGCGCTTCGCGGGCGATGGTGCATCTCAGCCTGCTGGTTTTTGTGCTGGTGCCGATCGTTCCCCTGCTGGCAGCTCAGATCAACTACGACAACCTGATTATGCCGCTAACCGCACTGGCTCTGTTGCTGGCTCTGCGCCTAAAGAGCCGGGTATTACGGAAGTCATTTGACCTGCCTGCCCTCATGCAGTTGTTACTGGTGTGTTTGCTGGCCAGTCTGGTCAAATATGCCTTCTTGCCGGTATTCGCCGTTATAGTCGGCTTTATGGCCTTTCATTGCCTGCGTACTTATGATTCCTGGCGAAGGTTTGGCTCTGCCCTAAAAGTCGGTTGGCGCAAGCTCGGAAGTTGGCAGCACTGGCTGTTAATCGCCTCTGTAATAGTCGGTACCGGTCTGTTTATTGAGCGCTACGAGGTAAATCTGGTGCGCTACCACACCCCGGTAGCCGATTGCGCTCAAGTATTGAGCTATGCTCAGTGCCAGCACTACGCCCCCTGGATCCGCGATTACAACCTTGAACAATCTAAAGGCCCGGTCATCAACACCAGCCCGCTGTCTTACAGCTATCACGAGTGGTTTTACGGTATATGGTTGCGTACTTTCTTTGCCGTTGACGGCCCGGCCAGCAACTTTGAAACCCGAGGACCGCTGGTAGTGCCGGGACTGGGGGCTGTAGTCCTTACGATCGCCTCCGGTGTGGCGTTATTATTTACAGCTCGCCGGCTGTGGCGCCGTTACAATGCGCCAGCACTGTGGCTGTTCAGCTTGGCCTCCCTCTGTTACATTGCCGCTCTCTGGCTGAGCGAATATCAGCTGTTTGTACAAACCGGCCAGCCGGTAGCCATCAACGGCCGTTATCTGTTGCCGGTACTATCGTTAGGCCTGTCGGCTGTCGGCCTGGCTGTTAATGAACTGCTACAGCAACGCCATCGCCTCAAGCTGGCCTTCGCAGGCTTTGTTTTAGTCTGCTTTATATGGGGCGGCGGCGCTCTGACCTACATACTGCGCAGTAGCGACTACTGGTACTGGCCGAATCCGGCCGTCAAAACCGCCAATCACACCGTAAAACGGGTTTTGGGGCCAATTACTCCTGGGTACGACAAGCCGACCCAGTTTATACGCTATCAGCCGTAGCGCTGGCGCTTGGTTTGCTCCAGCGTATCTTCGATAAGGATGCGGTTGATACGGATCAGATCGGCGATGATATTTAACACCAGACACAGGAAAGCCGTAATCATCAGTAGCGAACCAACCAATAGCGACTGGATGTGGCCACCGGTGGAACCATCCTGAATACTCAAGTAAGTAAAGCGGGCAAACGGAACCAGGCCGAGAATAAAGGTTATGACGGCCAGCGAGCCGAAGATCATATTCGGCCGGTACATCACAAAGGCTCTGATGATTACCACTGCTGATCGTAGAACGTGCTCGGTGGTTGACTTAAAAAGCCGCGACTCACGCAGTTTAGGGTTGGTTTCGACCGGAATGCTGGCAATGGCCAGCCCCTTGTTGCCGGCCTGGATAATGGTTTCGGTGCAGTAGCTGAAACGGGTAACAGTGTTGAGGTGCATCAGTGATTCGCGGCTGTAAGCTCTAAAGCCGCTGACAGCATCCGGTAACTGTGTGCCGGCGGCCTTGTTGACCACGGCACTGCCCAGACGCTGGAGTAGCTTTTTGCCCCATGAAAAGTGGCTGATGGTGTGGGTCTGGCGGTCGGCAATTACAATATCGGCTTTGCCATTCAGAATCGGCTGTACCAGATCGGCTATCCGGTTCTGGGGGTATTGATTGTCGCCGTCGGTGTTAACCACGATGTCGGCATTCAATTCCAGTGCCTTGTTAATGCCGTCATGAAAAGACCGACCCAGACCTTGATTGCGGCTGTGCCTGACAAAATGCTTGACGCCGTGGCGGCGGGCCACAGCCACTGTCTCATCTGTTGAGCCGTCGTCGGTGACTAAAACAATAATCTCATCAACGCCGGAAATCGACTTCGGAATGCTCTCAAGTACCAGCGGCAATGTAGCCTCTTCGTTGAGGCATGGGATATGGATGACTAACTTCACTATATTTAGTATAATGTATATCAAGTAAATGCCACAAAAACGCCCCCCTATTGCTAACTATGCCCAAACTGCGTCTCAGCGGCCTATGCAGGATGTGCGCGCCGCCAAGGCGGCCGCCCAGTTTCCGGCGGTGGGCATGACCCTGCACAGCTATCAGTACGACCCGCGCGACCGCAAGCACCGGGCTCCCGGCCAGCCGCCACTTATCAAACAGGGTCGCTGGTACCGATTTTGGCATGGTTGGAGCCTCAAGCGAGTGGTGGTCAGCCTAGCGGTAGTGATTCTGCTGATCGGCGGCTTCGTGGGCGGCAAGTTCCTGTGGAACGCCCACAAGCTGTTCGGGGGTAATATTTTTGGCATCCTGCACTCCACCAAGCTCAAAGGCGAAGACGTCGGTCGTGTAAATATACTGTTGGCCGGCAATTCGGCCGATGATCCCGGTCACAGTGGTGCCAACCTCACCGATTCCATCATGGTAATCAGCATTGATACCAGAAACAACAAGGCTTTCATGCTCAGCATTCCCAGAGACCTATGGGTTCATGTGCCGGGCGACGGCCACGAAAAAGTAAACCACGCCTACGTTACCGGCGAAGACAGTGATTTCAGCGAAGATGGTTACGCCAAGGGCGGCATGGGTCAGCTGGAACAGGTGGTTAGCAATAGCCTGGGAATGCCGATTAACTATTACGCCCTGGTTGACTACAATGCCTTGAAGCAAGCTGTAGACTCCGTGGGCGGCGTTGATTTTACCGTTAAGAGCAGTGACCCGCGCGGCTTGTATGACCCTAACATCGACTGGTCGACTCGCGCCCACAACCCGTTGGTCAAGCTCACCAATGGCCCACATCACCTCAATGGCCAGCAGGCTCTGAACCTGGCCCGGGCCCGCGGCGATTCTTATAACTCATATGGCTTTGCGGCCAGCGACTTCGATCGTACCGAGCACCAGCGGCAATTACTGGTGGCTCTTAAAAATAAGGCTGTTTCGACCGGTACCCTGGCCAATCCCGCCAAGTTAAGCAGTCTATCCGACGCCATCGGTAATAATGTCAAAACCGATCTCCAGCTTAGCGAAGTTCACCGCCTTTACGATATTTCCAAAAAGATTAATAGCAACAACATTCAATCACTGAGCCTTAACAAGGCCGACGGCAAAAACCTGTTGGACAGTTACGCGGCACCCGGTGGTCAATCAGCTCTGATACCGGCCGCCGGACTCGACGACTTTAGCGACATCAAGGCCTTTTTACTGCGCAAAATTTCGTCCGACCCGGTGGTGCAAGAGGCCGCCACGGTAGTGGTGCTGAATGGCACAACCGTTGACGGTCTGGCTACCAAGGTTGAACGCCGGTTGGTGAGCAAAAACTTTTTGGTTGATGGCATTGGTGATGCCGGTAATATCGCCCAAGCCAGAACAGCCATTATCAATAACAGCGCCGGCAAAAAGCCGGCCACCAGCGCTGCCCTGGTAGGCTTGTTCGGTAATCACCTTACAACCCAGAACCCCTACGCCGGCAAATACGAGGCCGACTTTATCATCGTGCTAGGTACCGACCAGTCATCTGGCGGCTCTACCAAGACAACCAACTAGATGGTATGCTCGGTGTATGACTGATCAAGTGGCGGTAAATTATCTTCATGCCTTTTTAGAGCGTCACCCGGTGCGCAATTATAAAAAGGGTGAGATTGTTATTTTTCAGGGTGAGGCTCCGCGCAGTGCTTTTATAGTCAAAAAAGGCATTATTAAGGCCTATAATCTGAGTGTTAGCGGCGATGAAAAGCCGGTGGCGTTTTACTCTGACGATAATGCTTTTCCGGCCTCGTGGGTGTATGGCAAAGTAGCCAGCGCCATATATTATTACGAGGCCTTTACGCCCGATGTAGAGGTCTACGTTATTGATCGTGAAGAGTTCGTTAACTTCATCAAAAAACGTCCCGAGTTACTATACCAGGAGCTGGAGCGCTTGCTTGCCGACCAAATGGGCGGCTCACTGCGCCTGAACGCCCTACAGCACTCCAGGGCCAGCGACAAGCTGATCTATACCCTGCACTACCTGGCGCTAACACACGGCAAGCCGGCAAGCGCAAACAATATCGAGATTATACTGGATCTGACACATCAGGATTTTGCCAATCTCACCGGTCTAACGCGAGAAACCGCCGCTACTGAGCTTAACCGACTCAAGAAAAAAGGCGTTATTAACTACGGTAAGCACCGCCCCTACACGCTAAATATGAGCAGTTTAATGCAGTTACAAAACGATCAGTTTATTGCTGATATCCAGCCGGTTAAGCTGGCAGTTTAGCGTCGTCGCTTGTCTGCAGAGTGTCGGTGACCACTCGCGCCAGGTTGTGGGGAGCTGTCCAGGATTTTATAATTGCCCGGCTGGCTCCGAACTTATAAGATTCGGCTACCTCTGGTGAGTTTTCCATATTGGTGAAGATCAGGATTTTTACTTTGTTATGTTTTTTGGGGGCATCCCACTTCTTTAAGAATTCCAGCCCGCCCATAATCGGCATTAACAGATCTAAAAGCACCAGATCAGGCTCGAAATTTTTTAGCTTTTCTAAGGCCTCTTGGCCATCAAAGGCCTCGACTACCTCGTACCCCTCGTGCCGCAGGATAATGCAGTAGGCGTTGTTCAGGTCGTGGTCATCTTCTACAACAAGTATTCGAGCCAAGGGTGAGCCTCCGCTTATAATTCAATATTATAGTTATAGCATACTGAGTCCAGGTACGCAGTATGGAATTTTTTACAGGAACTAAGCTTTAGCTTTCTTACGGCTCGAAGACTTTTTATTCGGTAAAGTCCTGGGCAGCGTAAAAAAGAAATTGGTGCCTGCGCCTTCCTCGCTGTGAAACCAGATTTTGCCATCCAGAGTATCGAGTAGACCTTTTACCAGGTACAGCCCCAGCCCGGTGCCGGTAGTCTCACGCTTGACGATGTTTTGAGCACGGAAAAACTTGCTGAACACCTGATCCTGAGAAAACTTGGGAATTCCCCAGCCGCTGTCGGTAACCTCTACCTGTACTTCGTTGCGGTGCGGCCGAATAGTTATTGTGACTTGCCCGTTGTCGGGGGTGTACTTTATGGCGTTGGACACCAGGTTGGTGACGATTTCCTTGACAATCAGGGCATCGGTTTTAATCGCCGTACTGCCCTTGCCGCGAAGCTGTAATTTTAGGTCGATTGACTTAGCGGTGGCCATCAGCTCAAGCTCGGGCATTAGCTCTTCTACCAGCTCATTCAGTTTGACCAGCTTGGGCGAAATGGCAATCGTGCCGCTTTCGATACGGGTTATATTCAATAAGGTGCTGATGAGCTCGTTCATGCGGTTGGTGGCACCAACAATGGTGCTCAGAGACTTGTTCTGGGCTTCGTTCAGATCGCCCATGTAGCCGTCGGTCAGCATGTGGGTGTAAGTTTTAATCGCTGATAGCGGTGTGCGTAACTGGTGTGAAGCCAGTGAGATAAACTCGCTTTTCATGCGGTCGACCTCTTGTTCCAGTGAAATATCGCGGAACACCTCTATAGCGCCCAGAGGCTTACCGTTAAGCAGAATCGGCGATACGTTGATGGAAACCGGTATTTCCTGGCCATCCTGCCGGCGATAAAACATTTTTTCGGCTATTGGCCGACCGGTGAGGAAGGCTTTGGTGATTGGCCGGTCTATCAAATTTGTCGGCACATCATCGGCCGATACGGCAATAATCTTTTTGGGAAACCAGGTGCCCACCAGCTCATCCTCGCTGTAGCCTAGTATGCCTTGTGCGGCCGGATTAACTCTGGTGATTCTGCCGAATTCGTCGGTAGAGATGGCACCGTCGCCAATACTGGTAAACAATGCCTCAACTTCTGCCTGACGCTCGTGGGCGGTGCGCCGTGGAGCCGACGGCATGTCTGTCTCAGCCATGTTTGCCACCCGTCCTGGCGGCCAATTTGCGTAGTTCGTTAGTGTATTCTTCGATGATGTCGCCGTCTTCTGTCAGCAGTGACACAACAGCCTTGATCCAATCGATCAGGCTCAGTAAGTCAGCTTGAGATAATTCAGAAGGAGATTTGTGTAAGTGATCTTCGACTTGCCGGGCAATAAATCTATCGGCCGTCGGGCCCAGATAGGCGTGGGTGACCTGCACCACTTGATCATAAACAGAATCGGGCTGGCTAGCGGCCATGACGCTACACCTCCTCGATCTTCTTCAGTCGTCCGGCACCGATGATAAGCATGACAAAGCCGGCACCGCCCAATATCCTGAAAATAAGCGTCAGTAGCAGTCTGTAATCGAGTGTCAGGTACCCTGGGCTGGGGCGGATGCCATTTAGGTATTGCAGAGCTATGGAGCTGAAGATAACTGCCAACAGGCCTACAAACCAGGCATAAAGATAAGGAATAATGACACTGACCACCACTAACCAGACGGGCAGAAAGTACGGGTTTTTGGCTGACGCCAGACTGCCCAGGTCGAAATTGGCCAGTAAGGCAATCAGCGCCGGTAGTGGCAGGCTCCAGGCCAGCAGGGTTGCGCCGCGAGCCAGAGCTGCAAAATGGGAACCCTCGGAGGTCTTGCCGATTGAGGCGGCGTATTGCCGCAAGCGGTCGGAGCCCATAAAGGCCACAAACCACACCATTAGCGAGGGTAATGATACTGCTAAAAATATAATCCGATACTCGATCGGGCTCAATCGATAGGCTGACATGGCTTCATGACTGACTGGCAGAATAAAAATTAACAGCGTATAAAGTAATGCCAAAAACACAAAACCGGGCATTGCATTAGTAACAATGCGACGGGCAGTCTGCTTAAGGGTCTTGATGGCTTGCTTTGTCATAAATCTGTCTACAGGTCTATTAAAGCATACCCTCGTATTAACGCCGGTAAGATTTTCTACATCTTGTGCTTGGCCTGTCACTCGGCAATAATAGGCTTTATGGCGGACTCACCATCACATTTTAAGCCACAGAAGCGATATCTTATGCTGGTGGCTTTGCTGGCCCTGGCGATCTACGTGTTGTTGCCGCAATTGGGCGATTTTCGCTCCAGCTGGCAGCAGTTGCAACACCCGGCGCTAGACTGGACAGCCCTGGCTATTGCCCTGTCATTCGGCACCTACCTGGCCGCCGCCGCAACCTATTACTTATTGGCGCTAAAGCCACTGCGTTATGGCCGCACAGTTTTAGTTCAGTTGGCGGCGATGTTTATTAACCGCTTACTACCGGCCGGTATCGGCGCGTTGGGCGCAAACTATGCCTACTTAAGGCATTCCAAGCACAGCTCCGGGCAAGCCGCCGGCATCGTAGCCTTTAATAACCTGCTGGGCTTTGCCGGACACAGTTTGTTAGTCGGCGGCACCCTGCTGGCCTTTCGCGGCCAATTGCAATCAATTAACAAACCTGCTCTGTCTCACGGTTTGGCCGCCTGGGCTGTAGCCGCCGTAATGATTGTACTGATTATTGCCATCGTGGCCGGTCGGGAGCGGTTTCGGCGAACGGCGGCCGATGTAAAACAGCAATTCCAAACCTATGGCCAGCGGCCGTTTCGTACCTCATCAGCCCTGCTCAGCTCAATCGCCCTAACGCTCTGCAACGTCCTTGCCCTGTACGCCTGCGCCCAGGCCTTTTCTGTTCACTTGGCCTTCAGCACTGTACTGATAATCTTTACCTTTGGCATCAGTCTGGGCACGGCCGTGCCGACCCCGGGCGGCCTGGGCGGTTTCGAGGCCGGGCTGGTGGCCGGCTTTGTGGCCTATCACGTCCCGAACTCCACCGCCTTGGCCGCGGCTCTGTTGTACAGGCTGATCAGCTACTGGCTGGCACTACTGGCCGGCAGTGTGGCTTTTGTAATTTGTGATCGACGACGCTTATTGCAGACCTGAGTTACATCTGGATGCGGTTGAAACGATTAACGGCAAAGTACATGCAAGCCGCCAGCGTAACGGCAATAACGATCAAATCTTTTTCCAGACCGAAGTGTGTCTGGTTGGCCAGCAGGTAGCGCAAAGCATCGACCATGTAGGATATAGGGTTGTAGGAACTCATGATCCGCAAGAAGGTTGGGACGCTGTTCAACGGGTAAAGCGCGCTCGACAGGAAGAATAGGGGCATAACTAATAAGTTATTGATGCCCTGAAAGCCTTGAAAATCATCAACCATCGAGGCGATGCCGGCGCCCAGGCAAGCTAAAGCCAGGCAGATCGCAACCAGCAATCCGAAAGCCGGAACCACCAGCAACCAGTCGTATGGTCGGAAGCCCAACAGCATAGAAATAAAAAACACCAGCATGCCCTGCATAATGGAAACCGTGGCGCCGCCCAGAGCGCTGCCGATCAGGATTTTAGCGCGCGACACCGGTGTTACCAAAAGTTCCGATAAGAAGCCAAAGCGCTTGTCCATCAGAATAATCACCCCCCAGAAGATACCGGATAGTAATACCGTTTGGGTAATAATGCCGGGTACCAGGAACTGCATGTAGTCGCCCTCGCCGGCACGTTTATAAATTGCTCCAATGCCGTATCCCAGCGCTAGCAGTAGTAAAATCGGTTGGCCGAGAGTGCCCATAATGCGGGAGCCGCTACGATAGTAGCGTCTGATCTGTCTCTGCCACAGAGCGTAGATTACCTCCATTACCTTAACTTTGTGTTGCGCAGAGCCATTTTAAAGTTCAGGCCATTGTTGTTGCCACTGTCGGCCTCATCGCGGGTGGTTGAGCCGGTTAGCTTCAGGTAGGCGGCTTCCAAAGTTTTGGTACCGGTTTGCTGGCACAGTTCGGCGGTGGTGCCGGTGGTGATAATTTTGCCGTGATCGATAATCGCGATTCGTTCGGCGACTGCTTCGGCCTCATCCAGGTAGTGGGTGGTAAAGAAGATAGTCATGCCCTTTTCCTGGCTGAGCTTTCTGACATAATCCCACATCAGGTTGCGGGTTTGGGTATCCAGACCCAGAGTAGGTTCGTCAAGAAACAGAATCTTTGGTTCGTGTAGTAGGCCGCGGGCAATTTCCAGACGGCGGCGCATTCCGCCGGAGAAGGTTTTGATCATAGAGTCTTTGCGGCTCCAGAGCTCGACCAGCTCAAGCAGGTCCTGGATGCGTTTTTGGCGTTCGGCTTTGGGCACTTCGTAGAGCACGGCATGCAGTTCCATGTTTTCATAGGCCGACAGCTCTTCGTCAAGACTGGGATCCTGAAAAACAATGCCAAACGATTTGCGGGCGTAGTTTTGCTCCTTGGTAACGTCGTGGCCGGCCAGCTGAAGGCGGCCGCTGGTGGGGCGCAACATGGTAGTCAGCATCTTGATGGTGGTACTCTTGCCGGCACCATTGGGGCCCAAAAAGGCAAAAATCTCACCTTTTTTGACATCAAAAGAAATACCGTCAACGGCTTTTATATCGCCGAACTGCTTAACGACATTTTTTGCGGTGATAATTGACTGGGCCATGTATTACCTACCAGTATACACGGGTTGCTATACTTTGTATACCATGGGCGGGCGGACCATGTATTTGGCAGGGCACATACTGAGTATGCATACGTTATGCATAGGGTATGTAGTGTCCGAAAGACAGGGAGACTGCATCTCCCAATTGTATGGGCTATAATCAAACTAATGAGATCTGAAGTTTTAGCGTCGCGGATGGCGACTATGAATGAGAGCGCCACGCTGGCTCTCAACGCCCGGGCCAAGCAGTTGGCGGCCGAGGGCAAGACTATTTATAACCTGACAGCCGGCGAGCTGGCTACTGATACACCGGAGTACATCCAACAGGCCGTAGCCAGGACCTTGTCTCAGAACAAATACACCCCCGTTGCCGGCCTGCCCGAGCTGCGCCAGGAGATCGCCCGCGAAACCAAGTCATTTTATGGCTTGGACTGGATCGAGTCGACCAACGTGGTAGTCACCGGCGGTGCCAAACCAGCTCTCTACGCCACCCTTTTAGCACTTATAAACCCCGGCGACGAAGTCATCGTGCCCACCCCGTCCTGGGTTAGCTACAACCACCTGATCGAACTGGTGGGTGGCATCGTGATTGAGGTGCCACTAACTGAGAGCTTTGATCTGGATCACGATGCCATTGCCGCCCAGATGTCGTCGCGCACCAGGGCGGTGATTGTCAACTCTCCGCACAACCCCACCGGTGCCGTGTTTTCAAAAACAGCCCTAAGCCAACTGGCCGTGGTTCTGAGAGGCAGTAACATCACAGTGATTGCCGACGATATTTATGCCAAGCTAGTCTACGACAGAGGCTTTACGCCCACACCCACCTGCCGATTTGAAAAACTGGTCATTATTAACGGTTTCTCCAAAAGCCAAGCTCTAACCGGTTGGCGAATCGGTTACGCCATAGCCGACAAGACGATTGCCGATGCCATAGCCAGCCTCCTAAGCCATATGACCGGCAACGCCTCTGTGCCCAGCCAGCAGGCCGCCCTGGCGGCTCTAAAGCGGGATGACAAGCCACCA
>Ga0065182_1000780_pt1 | contig 13654 bp, 6 predicted proteins | sample CryGey02umfilter_2_FD_59208 | JGI IMG/M metagenome (GOLD analysis project Ga0065182, IMG submission 59208) | Groundwater microbial communities from aquifer in Utah, USA - Crystal Geyser 4/10/14 0.2 um filter (version 2) (version 2) | ecosystem: Environmental > Aquatic > Deep subsurface >...
GTTTCTTGTTGGACAAAAAAATCAAATATGAATCTATCAAAACAGAGGATGATTTTGTTAATGTGCCTTGCATGAATAAGAAAAATTATTTAAGAAAATATCGTTTTGAGGATTTATCTCCAGAAGGTGCGAGTGTTTCACCGATGATTTCAGTAAGCTCTGGTTCATCTGGCGTGCCTTTTTTCTGGCCTAGGGGGGAAGAACAAGAAAAAGAAGGTGGAATTATTCACGAGCGGATTTTTAGAGATATTTTTAATTTGAAAAAAGATGAAAAAACTTTGGTAGTCATTTGTTTTTCTATGGGTTCGTGGATAGCGGGTACTTATACAGTCGCTTGCTGTAGATACGTTTCTAGAGAAGGTTATAATTTGTCGATAGTCACCCCAGGCATCAATCAGGAAGACACTATCAGCGTATTTCAAAATTTTGCAAAAAACTTTGATAGAGTTATTTTGGCTGGTTACCCACCATTTATAATGGACATATTATATGAGATGAAGCACCAAAAAATAAACATAAAGAAGATGAGGCTAAACCTACTATTTGCTGGGGAAAGCTTTTCAGAAAAGTGGCGAGATTTTTCGCATAAAATGGCTGAAATAAAGGATGAGTTATCAGGGTCTGTCAATATTTATGGCACTGCAGATGCCGCTGTTTTAGGGCATGAATCACCACTGACAGTATTTTTGAGGAGAATTTCCACAAAAGATAAAGCTGTTGCCACCAAAATATTTGGCTCTAGTGGACATCCGTCAAGTTGTGTACATTATTACCCAGAGTACAAATTTTTTCAAGAAGATAATGAAGATTTGATCTTTACCACCAAGTCTGGCATACCTTTGGTAAAGTACAAGATAGGAGATAAAGGAAGAATCCTAACCAATTCTGAACTCAATGATCTCACTAAGGAATTCAGTTTTGCAAAGTCGAGCTTGTTCCAGGATCTTTTGAAAAAGTGGCCAGACCCAATTATAATATTAAAAAATCGTGACGATGTTTCGGTCACGTTCTATGCCTTAAATATTTATCCAGAAAATATCAAAACAGCTTTAGAAGATTCCAAGCTACGTAGATTTTTTTCTGGTAAGTTTGTGGCGACAGTCAGAGTTCTTAATCATGGCAAAAATCAAAAATTGTGTTTGACATTGGAATTAGGAAAAGAAGTTAAAGACTCACAGGAGTTGAGAAATCTAGCACAAGTGACAATACTAAAGTACATGGCTAATTTGAATGCTGAGTATAGGAGATTGTTGAAATCTGTTGGTAAAAAAGCCTACCCATTTATTGTTTTGTTGCCCTATAGTTCAGAAAATTTTATTATAAAAAATAATAAACATCGTTGGGTCAAAAAATAATCTATGTTTGTTGAAAATATTGAATTGGGGTCTCTCTTTATAGTGGTGTTGAGCACCGTATTTTTGGGAAGTGTAGTTTTTTACCGCAATAGAAAGAATGCTAGCAATATACTTTTCTTGTTGTTTAGTTTCAGCTTTTCTTTTTGGTCAATAATTAACTATTTTTCTTTGCACCCGCCTGTAGGGTATGATCTATTTTGGATTAGATTGGTACTTTTTAGTGCTGCCCCCCAAGCTTTCTTTTTTGCATTGTTGATGCATACCTTTCCAAAGGATCACATTCAATTATCTCGCAGAGTTTTTTGGGCGATGATGACAGTTCTACTATCTCAAATGGTTGCTTCTATCACACCTTTTGTTTTTGTTGGAGTCAGTCACAGTGCTAATGGTATTGTGCCGATTCCTGGCATAGGTATGCCATTTTATGCTTTGTCACTAATCTTTTTCTTTAGTTTTGGAATATATTTTCTCATAAGAAAATTTTTGGATGCAAAAGCAGAGGAGAGAAAAGCTTTAATTATTATGGGAGTTGGTTTTTTGATTACTATAGCCTTAGTCCTTTCATTCTTGTTGATTGCTGTTGTTGTCTTTCAAAATGCAAGTTTTGTACCAATCAGCCCAGCGTTTGTTCTGCCTCTGATTATGGCTATTGGCTATGCAGTTACTAGACAGAAATTTTTAAATATAAAGTTGATTGCCACTGAGTTTTTGGTGGGTTTGTTAACCATTGTATTATCAACAGAGGCACTCCTGTCTGGTTCTTGGATAACTATAATATGGAAATTAATATTTGCTTCTTTTGTTGCCATACTTGGTTCATTGCTCATAAGAAGTGTACAACGTGAAATTGCTCAGCGTGAGGAGCTTTCCAAGCTAGCCAAATCCCTCGAAAAAGCAAACCTCCGTCTCAAAGAAATAGACCAACAAAAAACAGAATTCCTCTCTATTGCCTCACACCAGCTCCGCACACCATTATCAATTTTAAAGGGGTACATTGAGCTGATCGGAGATGGAGCCTATGGCAAACCTAGCAAAGAAATGGTCAAAGTTTTGGGTGACATGGACGAGAGTAATGAGAGGCTGGTAAAATTAGTAGATGAGTTTCTAGACATTACCAGGATTGAACAAGGCCGTACCAAGTTTGTTTTTGAACACTCAGATATGAATAAACTGATCGAGGGAGTGGTCGAAGAACTGCACGAGAGAGCCGAGGCCAAAGGTTTGAAGATTATTTGGAAACCAAACAAAAGTATCGCTACCGTCTTTATGGATGAAGAAAAAGTTCGCCATGTTATATTCAATTATATTGACAATGCCATAAAGTACAGCGAAACAGGGACAATCAAAGTTGATTTTCTAGAAGAGCGAGGTGGAATAGTAACAAAGGTAAAAGATCAGGGATTGGGATTCAACCCTGTTGATAAAGCCAACTTTTTTCAAAAATTTTATCGTGGTGAAAATATCAAAGGTACCAATGTCAATGGTACAGGACTTGGAATATATGTCTGCCGTAAATTTATTGAAATACATGGAGGTCATGTTTTTACAAATAGCGCAGGTTTGGGAAAAGGCAGTGTCTTTGGGTTTTGGATCCCTAAAAAAGATAAATCCACCAAAAAGAAAGAAATCAATTCTTAACCAGTAGTTTGCACCGTTTTTTTTCCCAGGAAATTGGTTAATTGCTTTTTTCCTAAAATTCTTGTATTATTGTAGTATCATTTTTACAAGCATAATTATCATAAAATATGTTCCAAAAATCATCTCCAGACATCACTTTATCTCAATACGACACAGTTGACCACTCTCAAGAAGTGGAGACCGTGGTTGGCCCATCTGTTCACGTAGAAGGAGATTTTTCTTCAGAAGGAAATATTTTAGTTAAAGGGACTGTATCTGGTAGCGTCAAGACTAGTCGTCTGCTTACTGTAGAAAAAGGAGCAAGAATTTTTGCCAATGTTCGTGCTGGTAGTGCTTTCATTTCTGGAGAGATAAAAGGCAATGTCAAAGCCACTGACAAATTAGAACTTACTTCTTCTGCTCGTATCATGGGTGACATTTCTTGTACTATTCTGGCTGTTGAGGCAGGGGCACTTCTCCAGGGTAAAGTGTCCATGAAAGGGATCACAATTGATTCTAGTGGCGTTGAGAAAAAAAGAGTGGCTCGTCTGAAGGAAAAAGAAGATGTTGATTTTGTAGAAACTGAATAATTGGTTTTTTTTTATATTGTTATGTCACGGCCGTATTTGGTGAATCCGTGACTTTTTTTACCTAGTATGTACGTCTATCTTTACGATAATTTTTTGAGACAAAAGAAGTACGAGTCTGTCATAAAAGAGATCGAGACACGGTTGACAGACTTTGGTATCGCTGGTAAAATTATTCGACTTCAGGGATTTACCAATGCCGAAGGGATCGTAGAGGATGAGATAAAAAAAGGAGCCAAGACCATTGTTATAGTTGGTGATGATGAGACATTTGGTCATGTTTTGTCGAGAGCTGCGGTGTGTAAAATTCCTTTTGGGTTTTTACCAATTGGCATCAATAACACTATTTCTAGCGTGCTTGGTATACCTGTTGGTATAGAATCATGTGACGTTCTTTCTCGTCGCAGAAAAGTGTTGCTTGATGTCGGTTGGTTCAACAACCGTTACTTTATATCCAGATTGCACATTCCGCCAAGTAATATCACTGTTGAATATGATGAAAAGTTCAAAGTATCAGCCAGATATGGCAAAGTGGAGTTGGTAGTTTGTAATCTCCAGCCATTTCACTGGAAAGAAAGAGGTAGAAAATCTGATGTAATCGTTCATCCCCAAGATGGAAAATTAGAAGCTTTTCTTCGGCCAGTTATGGGAAGGGGAATTATCAAAGATAAATACGACGAACCTAGTATTTTTCCTTTTGAAGAAATGGTGGTTAGTAGTTCTAAGCCTTTTCCTGTTGAAGCAGACGGTCGGATTTCCAAAGAATTAAAAATAAAAATAAAATTGGCTAAGTCGAGGATTGATATGATCGTGGGAAAAACTAGGAAATTTTAGATAAGATACAAGATACATGGATTAAGATACAAAAAATAAGTAAACAAAAATTGTATTTATTATGTGTATTTTGTATCATGTAATAAAGCGCGAGTGGTGAAATGGTATACACGCTACCTTGAGGTGGTAGTGCCGAAAGGTGTGGAGGTTCGACTCCTCTCTCGCGCACCATGTGACAATTTACAATTGACAAATTGTCTTGATTTTAAAAAACACCACGATATACATCGTGGTGTTTCTTATTGTCTTATCCATTAAATAAGCCGAATTTTGTGTCCCTTGCGGGTGATGATCATTTCTCTAGATCTATTGTTGCCAATAGACTCAAACGAGCTAACTTTTCGAATCCCGACTTAGTCGGGAGACGCTACTCTTTCTCCAGGTAGGGTTTACCACACACTCTTGTCACCAAGAGGCGAAAACAGTAGCTTTTGTCTATAGAACAAAAACATCCATTTACTTTTCACGTTTCTCCCGATGGTCATCGGGATAGTATAGTCTCTGTGGCACTGTCCCGTCCCGATGTTCATCGGGGGGTGGGCGTTACCCATTACCATTTTTGATGGAGTTCGGACTTTCCTCCCCAATGGTTATCGGGGCGATCATCTATAATGAACAAGACAACGCTAAATATAGCAGATTTTAGTTACTTTGTCAATATAGGTCTGGTTGACTTTGAGCAGTTTTTTCGCTAAAATTAAGTATATATAATTGTAATCAACTGAGCCTTTCAGGCTTATTCAGCTTACTCCAGCCCCTGTCTGCCTGCAAGCAGGTTTTAAGTTTTTCTATACTATGAAAAGATCAGAAATAGTCCTAATGATTCTACAGGTTCCTGTGGATTTCGTTATGCTCATCTTGGCGGGTATATCTGCTTATTATTTACGTTTTTCGGATTGGGCTATTAGTCTTAGGCCAGTAATATTTGATATTAGTTTAGCTAAGTTTTTGTCCATTACTTCTGGAGTAGCTTGGTGTTGGATTGTTATTTTTGCTCTGGTCGGACTATACTCCACCAATCAGAATAGAAAGTTCGCTAGAGATCTTATGAGGGTGATCTTGGCCTGTTCTGCTGGTCTGTCTGCCGTGGCTCTCTACGTTATGTTTACCCAACAGCTTTTTGATTCTCGTTTTCTTTTGGCTTTTGGATGGTTATTTGCCTGTTTGTACGTTATTTTGGGAAGATTTTTCATGCGTGGTCTTAAGAGCCTGCTCTATCGAGCTGGGATTGGACTTCGTCGGGTTGTGGTTTTTGGATCAGAAGAAGTCGCAAAGAGTATTGTTTTTACATTGAAATCAAGACCAGAGCTTGGTTATCTCGTTGTTGGGGTATTTGAAAGCTATACCAAGAAGATGGACAAAGATTTGAAAAAATTGGGCATCAATGAAGTGATTTTCACCAATCCGAGAGCTCGAGAAAGAGAGATACTCAGTGCCATTAATTTTTGTAATACCAATCATATCGTCTTCAAATATTCGGCTGACTTATTTTCCACTTACGCCACCAACATGTCTGTCACGGCCTTGGCTGGTGTGCCAGTAGTGGAGATCCATAAGACTAGTCTGTCTGGATGGGGGAGAGTATATAAGAGGTTTTTTGATATTGTGCTTGGTATCGTAGTAATTATTTTGACCAGTCCGATCATGCTTTTGTCAGCCCTGATTATTCTATTTGAGACTGGTCGGCCAGTGATTTACAAAAACGAACGAGTCGGAATTCGCGGAAACAAATTTATGACTTTGAAATTTCGATCAATGTACCAAAAGGATAGCACAGGAGCACAGTTTGGTCGTTCTGGAAAACAGGCTGAAAAAAGAGAAAAAGAATTAATCAAAGTTCAAAATTCTAAGGAAGGGCCAATTTATAAAATAAAAGACGACCCAAGAATTACACCTTTTGGAGCTTTCATGCGTCGCTTTAGTATTGACGAGCTACCACAGTTTTTCAATGTCCTTAGTGGCGAGATGAGCATTGTCGGTCCACGTCCTCACCAGCCTCGAGAAGTAGAAGAATACGCCGACCAATATTCTCACGTTTTTACTCTCAAACCTGGGATTACAGGTCTATCCCAAATTTCTGGTAGAAGTAATTTGTCTTTTGAAGAAGAAATGAAATTAGATATTTTTTATACAGAAAAGTGGAGTCTGCTCCAAGATGTCGTCATTTTTATTAAGACACCGTTTGTGATTTTTCAGAAGAGAAAAGCACTGTAGATGTACGAATATACGAACAATGCGAAATGTACGAAAATATTAGAAAAATATTTCGTATATTTCATATATTTCGTAAATTCGTAAATACATGAAAGTAGCCTTAGTACATGATTATTTATCGCAAGATGGAGGTGCTGAACAAGTCTTGAAAGCGTTTCATCAAATTTGGCCTAGTGCACCTATTTTTGTTTTATTTTACGATAAGAAAAAAATATCTGGATTTCAGGGTGCTGATATTCGTCAATCTTTTATTGCCCATTTGCCATTTGGCAAAAGTAAGTATCAGTGGTATATCTCACTTATGCCCTTAGCCAATGAGTGCCATAATCTGCATGATTTTGATGTCGTCATATCATCTACCAGTGCTTTTGCCAAAGGCGTACTAACTCGTCCGGACACATTACACATCTCCTATTGCCACACACCTACACGCTATCTATGGACTGATACTCATGAGTATGTTGCTGACTTGAAATATAATCATCTCGTCAAAGCCTTCTTGCCAAGATTGATTCACAAACTACGCATTTGGGATAAGATGAGTACTGATCGAGTAGATTATTTCGTTGCCAATTCTGGCACTGTTCATAGTAGGATCAAGAAATATTACAGGCGTGAGAGCGATATTATTTATCCACCAGTGGAGACCAATCGATTCTATATCTCTCCAGATATCAGAGATTACTATGTCTCTGGTGGAAGGCTTGTGCCATACAAGAGATTTGATTTACTAATTCAAGTCTTCAATCGTCTCGGCTGGCCTTTGAAAATTTTTGGGACTGGCCCAGAAATAGAACAACTAAAGAAAAAAGCCAAGAGAAACATCCAATTTCTTGGTAGAGTAGATGATAAAGAGAAAGCCAAATTACTTAGCCATGCGCAAGCTTTTCTTCATCCTCAAGTGGAAGATCTCGGAATTACCCCGATAGAGTCCATGGCTAGTGGTCGACCAGTAATTGCCTATGGAGTGGGCGGAGTGACAGAGACCGTCATTCCTGGTAAGACAGGAATATTTTTCAATGAACAAACCTGGGAGTCGCTTCTTGATGTGTTGATCAATTTTGATTACGAACTTTGGGATCCAGATTATATACGCAACTGGGCGCTCAGATTCAATGCCGATGATTTCAAAGTGAGAATGAAAAACTATGTGGAAGAGAAATATACTGAATTTGTGGAAGAGAATAATAATTGTAGATTAGATGTCAGGTAATATACGAAAATAAACTAGCTTTTAATTTTTCGTATATTTCGTAATTTCGCACATATATATGAATATAGCCATCGATATCCGTTCACTCACTGAAAAAAAACGTACAGGAGTGGGCGAATATACCTACCAATTTTTGGATACTACTTTTTCTTCTGATCATACCAATCAGTATTTTTTATTTTATAACTCTTTTCAAGATGTTTCAGATCATATACCTAAATGGGAACAAGAGAATGTTCACTATGTAATTAGCCATTGGCCAAGTAAGTTATTTAATCTTTTTGTCTGGATGGGTGTTATAAAGTTAGACAGATTTATCGAGAAGAAGTTGGAGGCTTTAGACTTCAGACTTCAGATTACCTCTATACATTCATTTTTATCACCAAACATTAATTTCATATCTTTAAATCCAAAAACAAAGTTTATTCTCACTATTCATGATTTGTCCTTTGAATATTTCAAAGATTGTTATTCCTTAAAACGCCGGCTGTGGCACAAGTTTGTCAATCCACGGAAACTTTGCCAGCGAGCCGACGAGATTATTGTGCCATCGGAGAATACAAAAAGGGATGTAATACGAGAGTACAAGATTGACGCTGGTAAAGTGAGTATAGAACACCCAAGACTGTCATTTACCTTTTATGAACAACGAACAACTAATGACGAACAAGTTAAACTAAAATACAATCTACCAGATAAGTACATTTTATTTTTGGGAACAATTGAACCTCGGAAAAATATTCTTAGTCTTATTGAGGCTTTTAAGAATTCTGAACTGGGAACTATGAGTTATGAACTAATAATAGCTGGGGCAAAAGGTTGGAAGTATAAAGATATTTTGGAAGCAATTGAAAAAACTCCTAGTGTTAGATATCTTGGTTATGTGGATAAAGATGATAAGATAGATTTGTATAAAATGGCCAGTTTGTTTGTTTATCCGAGTTTTTATGAGGGATTTGGCTTGCCAGTACTAGAGGCGATGTATTGTGGTACTTCTGTGATTGCGAGCAACAGATCTTCTCTTATGGAGGTGGCGGATGGTGGTGCTTATCTTGTGAATCCCCACAATGTGGATGAAATTGCTAGGGCGATAGTGTCTTTGGCTTGAGGTTTATCTGTTTTTTTAACATCTATTCAATCTTAGATTTGGTTGTTTTGTACCCATTTTATTCAGAGCAAATATTTGACAGATGTGGTATGCTTATATTAAACTAAAAGCACTGGTTAATAAATAAAGAATATGTATTTATCATCACTATTGTCTGGCTTATCACCTAAAAAATGGGGGGCCACTTTTGGTGGTGAGAATGTGTGTTTCCACAATTGTATAATTAAATCCGTACTTGATACGGATTTTTTATTTTTTAAATGTTTTTATTTTTTATTAAAAATATGAATAAAAAAGTTATTTTTTCATTTCTCATTCTTCTAACTTTTGTTTTCACTGCCAGATACGCTTTTGCCCAAACACTGGAAGAAAGACCTTCTGTCGTGCCAACACATGACAACAGTATGTTTCCTATTGTGAGGAACATTTTTCCATCTGCTCCTAGCACTCAAAGGCCTACGCCTTTTATAGAACAAATTAATCCACTTTCTCCAATTGTCTTAGAGGAAGAGTCTGTCGTAAGCGTAGGTGAAGACGTTGTTGCAGACGAGAATATTAATATTGGTGAGAGAGATAATGATAAACAAAACATAGATAACAGCACTGAAGATGACAGAAGTTTTGATACTGCCCCGTCTGATAATACAGATACAAGTGGTTTATTTGATAATCTAATAGATAAGATAGGAGATTATGTAGATGGCGTAGTAGAAAAAGTGAGGGATATTTTTAGAGATGAAGAAGTTGTACAAGAAGATCCGAAGGCTGATGAAGTGACAGCAAAAGAGGTAGATGAGTCTCTTTTTAGTGTGGTGGATGAAGTGACAGATAGGGCAATATTGCCAGACGGAAATACAATGGATCGTGTCTATCTTCATCCTCGAGAAATATATACTGATGAGATAGGTACCGTGAGAGAAAGACCACAGGGTTGGCATAAATTTGACGAAGATGTGCGGTCTCAGCTCAAAAACAACAAGGATGTTGGGTATAGTTTTGTTTTACCATTTTCAGGAAATAATGAGTACGTCGAGGTATTTTCTGGCGCAGTTGAGAGAGCTGGAAATGATAAGGTCATTTCCTCTCAGCAGTCACGACAGGCAACATTTTTGCAGGATAGAAGTGCCAGTAGTGAACAAATTGTGTCAACTTACGAAAATGTGTATCCAGATGTGGATATAAATTTTGTTGACAGACGGCAAGCAAGAACAAAAGAAATAGTCATAAAAACAAAGCCAGAAATCAAGAGTGACGAACGACTGATTTTTTGGGAAAAATATAAAGTCCCAGCAAATGCTAAGATTTTTGTGGGTGATAAAGAATATTCTGCTCAAATAAAAACAACAGCACCTGTGCAAGTTAAAATGGATGGTGAAGGTGCTTTACTTATTACTCCATCAATCATATTTGATTCAGCTATTCTAAAAGACGACCCACGCTATCCTGTGCATGTTGATATGACTCAACAGGCAGTTGAGCAGATTGTACAATTTGACCGTGATAGTTTAGAGTTGAGGATTGGTTTAATTGTTGATGGAGAGTATCTGTTGGATGCACATAAAGTTTATCCAATAATTATTGATCCAACATATATTACGTGCGATACAAATACCTGTGAAGGTGATATTTATTTGTCATGGCTTACAGGAAAGAGCGCATGGAATTATCCATATCTCATTATGGGGTATGACTATGGCGATGCGTCTGGGGTCTGTGCTGGTACCACGATTAGTCGTCACACGGTATTAAAATTTGATTTTCAAGGTAACAGTATACCAAACGGGCAAACAATAAGCTCGGCGAAAGTAACGTTGAGACGAAACACTGGAGTGGTAGGGTGTGGTAATTATACGGGCGATATATCTTTTTCGCCTAAAAAAATTACCAAAAGTTGGGCTCTGGCAGACGACATAACTTATAGTTATGTGAGGGGCACATTAGCCACTGGGGGGCAAGCACTCAATCTAAAACAATCAGGTTCGTGTACAAATTGTGAATTTGTATTGGATAATGCAATGGTCACAGGATGGTTGAATAGTCCGAGTACTAACTATGGACTTTTGATAGAGCCAACGGAAAATTTTCCAAGTGGAACAACTGTGCCAACGAGTTGGTCCAGTAAACAGCGGTTATTTTGGTTCTATTCTTCAAATAACAGTAACAGCACCTACGATCCTTATTTGACGATTGTGTACGCTACTATTGCCAAACCAGACCTTACTATTTATTCAAAAAGTTTAAGTAAGACATCTGTTAGCCCTGGTGAAACCATCACGGCCTATACTAAAATTAAAAATAGTGGAACAGGAACAGCTGGCGGTTCATATGTGGGTTATTATTATTCCACGAACAACATATGCACTACCAGTGATACCAAATTGGCTGGTGATCTCGTTCAGTCGCTAAGTTCAGGGCAGATTTCTTCAGAAGAAAGTGCCTCCATAGTCATTCCAACCAACGTGATTGTAGGACAAACCGGATATATTTGTTTTATTGCAGATTATCTTGGCGGTATTTCTGAATTAAGTGAAAGTAATAATACGGCTTATCAGGCGGTGGCAATTGTGTCTGCTCCAAAACCAAATTTAACAAAATATACAGATTCTGTTAGTCCTACAACGGTAAAACCTGGACAAACCATCAATCTTAATCTCACTGTAAAAAATATAGGTACCGCAAGCGCTGGTTCAAGTTATGTGTATTATTATTTCAAAAAAGATAGCACATCATATACGAGTGCATATAATTTTGGTACAGATTCTGTATCGAGCCTTGCAGTTAATGGAACATCTGTAGAAAGTGTTTCTTACACAGTACCCGTGGGCACTGTGCCTGGTACTTATTATTTGTATTATTGGATAGATGCTGAAGGCATTGTGCCTGAAAGTAATGAATATGATAATAAGTTTCAAACGACTGTCACAGTACAAGCGGCCGATGTTCATGACGTCGACATCACAAGTGTGTCTTTTGCTAATTCTGGCGGGTATTACCAAGACGGCAACACAGTTAGTGTTAATGTAGGATTACAAAATAAGGGGAACGTGAGTGAAACCGTTCCTTATACGTTTTCGATTGTTGATCAATCAGGTAGTGCCGTGGTTTTTCTTACCAACCTTACGGCAAATCAGACCATAAGTGCAGGGCAATCAAAGACAGTGACCTTATCAGGCATGATTCCATACGATATAACCATGTCAAACAATTATCATCAATACAAGGCAAAAATTCAGCTGAATGTTTCTGGCGATCCTGATTTATCATCAGATGTGTTAAATTCTTCAAACACAATATACGCACGTAGATACAGCTATGGTGGGGGAGGGGGTGGAGGTGGTTCATTACCAAATTCAGATCTAGACTCCATACCGGATGTTGCTGAAGTATATGTGGGAACCAATGAATTTGTAGTAGATTCAAAACAAGTATATGATACAGCCTATTTTTCATATTCCGGAAGTAAAACGGATATTCAATCTCTCTCATACGGGGCAGATCCGGTAAATTTGCGAACAGGTGCATTTGAATTTACCCAAACAGATTTTAGTTTGCCTGGGCGCGGGTTAGCACTAAATTTTAGTAGGACATATATCAGTACCCTTAGCGAAAGAAGTAGTCGTTTTGGCAATGGCTGGAGTTTTTCTTACAACAGCTATTATTATATGGATGAAACGACCAAAAATATTCAGTTGTATTATGGCGGGGCTTTGGTTGCTTTGTTTACTACACCGGATGGTGGGGTCAATTATGAAGCCCCTAAAGGTATTTTTGACACCCTAAAAAAGGTTGGCAACACATTTGTTTATAAAACGCTTGATGGTGTGGAACATATTTATTCAAAAGTGCTTACTAATAATCTTGGTATTCTTGAACAAATAAAGGATACAAATGGCAATATCACGACACTTGGATACACAGATGTGCGTGGCGTACCACTTTTGACGAGTGTTACCGATCCATCGGGCCGTGGTATACAGATTACGTATTATCCTGACACTGATGAGGTTTTATGGGACAATATAAAAGACGTACGTGATACTATTTCTGCAACTAATCCTCGTATCACGACATATACATACGATACAAATGACAATTTGCTTACGGCAACAGATAATAGATATTATAATGGTACGACAGAAAATATTGTTGAGACATATACGTATGATGGTAATGGTAGAATGATGACATATACAGATCCTCGTGGCACTATATTGCGCAATGTATATGACAGTGCAGGTCGTGTGATAACACAATATGAATACAATCCTAATAAAGATTCTTCAGGTACTGATAGAAAAGTATACGAACTTAGTTATGAGGGTGCGTATGCCGGCTCAACAGGATCAACTGCATGTACACTGGTAAAAAATTATCGCGATGCAAACATACATTATGATGTGAGAACATGTTTCAATGTTGATCAATTAAAAATATTTGAACAGGATGGAATGGGTAATTCACAAAAATGGCAATATGACAGTAGTGGATTTCCATCAAGTTATACAGATGAGAGTGGAAATATCACACAGTATGTATATGATAGTTCCAATAAGACAAAAACAAGCGAAACATTGCCAGATGTCAACGGATGGCATACTACAAGGATATTTAGTTATGAGCCAAATTTTAATCGTTTAACTTCAGCTACAGAAACTGCAACAAAATCCGGTGCGACAACTTTGACACGTACAACTTACTATACAATTGATCCCGCAAATGGAAATGT
>Ga0065182_1000783_pt1 | contig 13627 bp, 12 predicted proteins | sample CryGey02umfilter_2_FD_59208 | JGI IMG/M metagenome (GOLD analysis project Ga0065182, IMG submission 59208) | Groundwater microbial communities from aquifer in Utah, USA - Crystal Geyser 4/10/14 0.2 um filter (version 2) (version 2) | ecosystem: Environmental > Aquatic > Deep subsurface >...
ACCTCACCTAACCTCTCCTTATAAAGGAGAGGAACACTACATCTTATTCCTAAAGTACATACAGAGTCCTAAACTTACTCAAAATTCTCAAGTCCGTGATTCCTAATTCCTGATTCTTGATTCGTTTACCTGATTTATGCAACAGTTCTAAATTTATGCAACGTAAGTTCTAAGTATTGATAATTCGTTAACATCTAACATAAACTTTAGTTCATGAAAATCGTTCAGAAACGCAAAATTTGGTTTCTATTATCAGGCTTACTTATTATTACTAGTATTGTTTCCCTTTATTTCTGGAAATTAAATTGGGGAATTGATTTTGTCGGTGGAAGTCTTTTAGAATTAGAATTTGCAGAAGGTGCACCAGATACAAATGAATTTAGAGAATATTTAAAAGCTTATGAGCCTGGAATTGGTACGCCAACTATTTTAGAAACAGAAGAAAATCGAGTTATTTTGCGCATGAAGGAAACAGATAAAATGTGGTATGATAAATTAACAAAAGATTTAGAGAAAGATTACAAAGCAAAAGAATATAGCTTTGAGAGTATTGGTCCTACTATTGGCAATGAGTTGAGACGAAGAGCATTATGGTCAATTGTTGGAATATCTATCTGTATTATTTTCTTCCTTTCCTATGCTTTTAGAAAAGTACCTCATCCTCTTAGCTCTTGGCAATTTGGTGTAACTGCTGTCACTGCTCTTGTCCATGATGTTCTTATTGTTGTAGGATTATTTTCGATTTTAGGGCATTTTAGAGGGGTTGAGGTAGATACTTTGTTTGCGACAGCGCTTCTTACGACTTTGGGTTTTTCTGTACATGATACAATCGTGATTTTCGATAGAATTAGGGAGAATCTTTTGGAATATTCAGGAGAAGATTTTGAGGAAATTGCTAATAAAAGTGTAAATCAGGCTTTGGTAAGATCTCTTAATACTTCTTTTACTACATTTCTTGTTTTGTTGGCTCTTCTCCTCTTTGGCGGGACAACTATCCATTATTTAGCCTTAGCGCTCATCTGTGGAGTAATTATTGGAACTTATTCTTCTGATTTTATTGCAGTGCCTCTTTTAGTTTTGTGGCATCGTTTTGCGGAAAAAAGGAGATAAATGTCTTAAATTGCTGTAAAATAAGGGATTATAGGAATTTAGTGATTTGAATCTAAGACCTACGGTTTTTTAATCTCGAGTAAAAACACTATAAAGTAAACGGTTTTCTTGAGGAGTTCCCATTTGACACTTGAGAGATCTTGTGATATATTATGGATAAATTTGAAAATCAATTCAATTTTTTATGTTAAATGAATAGGAAGATAAATCTAGACATTAGAAAAGAGGAGGTTTCTTTAAGAGAGACCGACCCCTCTAAACTAATAGTAGAAGCCTTACAAAGCTTGAAGGATGAAAGAATGCAGTGTGTTTTAGATAAGAGATTTAATGTTTTAGGAAATGGTGTTGAAACTTTAGAATCTATTGGGAAGAGCTTGGGTGTTACTCGAGAGCGAGTAAGGCAGATTGAGAAGACAGCTTTAGAGAAACTCAGAGAAAAAGAAAGATTTGAGGTTTTGCGACCTTTGATAAATAGTATAGAAAAGGCTTTAGAGGTCTCAGGCAAGATGGCGACTAAAGAAAGGTTATTTAGACTAGTTTTTGGGAAAGAAGACAGTAGTTCTAAGCATTATGCAAGCCTTATTTTAGCATTAGAAGTAGGCCCTATTTTTTTTAAGTCTAAAAAGAAAGGGAATTTAGATGATCATTGGTTTTTGAAAGGTGCTAAGAAAGAGAATCTAAAAAAGATAACTCAAGTTACAGAGAATATTTTTGAAGAGGCTAGAAGGCCATTAAAAGAAGAAATCCTACTTTCAAAGATTCAAAAAATATCTTATTTTAAAGGAAAGGATTGTCTTTCAAAAGATGCTTTAGTATCTTATCTAGATATTTGTCTAAAGTTTGATCAAAACCCTTTTGGAGAGTGGGGACTTATTGCATGGCAGGAAATTCGCCCTAGAGGCATTAGAGGAAAAGCATATCTTGTAGTAAGAAGAGAAGGAAAGCCCCTTCACTTTAAAGAAATTGCTAAATTAATTAATCGAGCAGGCTTTGATGATAAAAAGGCTTATTTTCAAACAGTTCACAATGAATTAATTAAAGATTTTCGTTTTGTATTAGTAGGACGAGGTACGTATGCTTTGAAGGAATGGGGCTTTCAACCTGGTTTTACTAAAGATATAATTATTAATGTTCTAAAAAAGGCACAAAAACCTTTATCTAAAGAGGAAATTTTAAAAAGGGTTTTAAAGCAAAGACTAGTTCAAAAAAATACTATTATTTTAAATCTTCAAGGAACAAAGAGAATTATTGAGACTAGTGATAGTAAGTACAGATTAGCTAGGGATTAGGTTGTAGCTAAAAAGTTGCTTTGACTCTTTTAACCCCACCTAGCCTCTCCTTGTGAAGGAGAGGAACACTGCACCTCATTTCTAAAACAGGTACAGAAAAGCTAAACATAACTATTGGTTCCAAAATCCCTTCAGCCCTAGGTTGATCCGTTCCGCCCGAGGCGGACGGGGCGGAAAATTCTTTCTTGATTCGTGACTTTTAATCCTTGTTTATGATTCTTCAAAGTATTACAGGCTTCTTCTCTGGTATTGCCTGGGTATTTTTAAAAGCATGGTGGCTTATAGTCCCTATCACTCTATCAGGGATGCTCTTTAAGGCTTGGTTGAAAATTAGGCAAAATCAATTTCTCGCTAGCATCGAGTGGGTTAATCTTGTAATTAATATTCCTAAGTATAACTTAAGAAGTCCTTTTTTCGCAGAGCAAATGATAATTGGCTTTTGGGGAATGATACACTCTATAAATGTCGTTGATAAGTACTGGCATGGTGCACTCCAAGAGTACCTTTCTCTAGAAATAGCAAGTATGGGAGGTGAGGTGAGGTTTATAATTCGTACTCCTGTACCACTTAGAAATTTGGTAGAATCTCAGGTTTATGCCCAATACCCTGATGCAGAGATAACTCAGATTGAAGATTATGTAGATTTTACCACATATGATGTAACAAAAGGAGATTATGATCTTTGGGGTTCAGACCTTATTTTGGTAAACGAAGAAGCTTATCCTATTCGTACTTATGTTGGTTTTGAAAAAGGAAGTACTGCAGAGGAAGAGAAAATAGTTGATCCTATTGCCGGTATTATTAGTGCTATGTCTAATATAGGTCCTGACGAGCGTATGTGGTTTCAGATTCTTATCCAGCCAATAGATAATCTCTGGAAAGAAGCAGGTGATAAAATAGTAAAAAAACTAATTGGAGCCAAGGCAGAGGAAAAACCTACAAACCCTATCATTGCTATCTTTAAGCCAATTATTGATGAATTTACTGACATGGGAAGAAGGCTTATACAGGCGCCCTTCCAATTACCAGAAGATATGCCTAGTACAGAGGACAAGTCTCGTCTTAAGGAGCTACCAAGCTTGATGCAGTATCTATCTCCGGGAGAGACTGATATTGTTGCTGCTGTGCAAAGTAAGACAAGCAAGGCTGGTTTTAACACAAAAATGCGTTTTATTTATATAGGTAAAAAAGAGGTTTTTAGCAAAGCTCATGTTGGCGCTTTTATGGGAGCACTTAACCAATATTCTAGTCAGAACCTGAATGCTATTAAGCCTTATGCTCCTACTAAGACTGCTGCTGATTATTATCTTACTAAATATCGTTTAAATATTAAAAAGGCAAAAGTACTCAAAGCTTACAAAATAAGAGATTTGTCTTTACCAAGCTATGTTTTAAATATAGAAGAGCTTGCATCGTTATTCCACGTTCCTGAAAGTAGCGTGAAAGTTCCTGGTGTTGTTGAAACAAAAGCAAGAAAATCTGAACCACCAATGGATTTACCAGTAGTCGGAAGTTAGCCTAATAGTTTAGTCTGACGTATTTCTTTGTAGTTTTTTTCATTTTTTAGAGCCTAGGCTACTTGGGACTACTGGGTTACTAGGATTAGATTTTAAGATAGATCGACTAAACCGCACAGCATTTGTTGTATTCACCGTACTTGGCGTTACGAATTATTCTTTATGTAACAAATACCTAGTTCCTAATAGCTTAGTAACCTAGTTGCCCAATACTCTAATTTCTAACTTATATTTTGCGTTTTTTGCCTAGGTTTTAAACTTCCTCTATGCCTAATGATAAAAATCCAATTATTCCTTTTGCTGAAACTAATTTTAGAAATCAGCGGGTAAGGTTTGGTATAAAAGAAGATGATAGAAGAAGACATATGTATCTTGTAGGGAAAACCGGGATGGGAAAGACCACAATGCTTGAGAATATGATGATATCAGACATTCAGTCAGGAAATGGTGTTTGTGTGATTGATCCTCATGGCGAATTTGCAGATAGGATGTTAGATTTTGTGCCTTCTAGCAGAGTTAATGATGTAGTTTATTTTAACCCTGCAGATACTGAGTACCCAATTGCTTTTAATGTTTTAGAGAGTGTTAACCCTGAGCATAGACACCTTGTTGCATCAGGGCTCATCTCTGTTTATAAAAAGATATGGGCAGACTCTTGGGGACCTCGCCTAGAGTATCTTCTTAGAAATGCCATCTTAGCACTTCTTGATTATCATACTAGCACTATGCTTGGGATAACAAGGATGCTTGTCGATAAAGGCTATCGCAAAAAAGTTGTTAAGCAAATTACAGATCCTGTAGTGAAACGTTTCTGGGTAGAAGAATTTGCAATGTATCATGATACTTTTAGAACTGAGGCTATTTCTCCTATCCAGAACAAAGTAGGACAATTTCTTTCTAGTGCTATTATTCGAAATATTGTAGGACAGACCAAATCTAGCATTGATATGAGAGATATTATGGATAACAAGAAAATTCTTTTAGTCAATCTTGCCAAGGGAAGATTAGGAGAAGATATTAGTGCTCTTCTGGGAGCAATGATTATTACTAAGCTTTATCTTGCGGCAATGAGTAGGGTGGAGGTTCCAGAGAAAGAAAGAGAAGACTTTTATCTCTATGTTGATGAGTTTCAGAATTTTGCCACAGAATCTTTTGCAGATATTTTATCTGAAGCAAGAAAGTATCATTTGGGTTTGATTTTAGCTCATCAATATCTTGCTCAGCTTGACGAGAAAGTAGCGGATGCTATTTTTGGTAATATTGGTACCATTGTTTGTTTTAGAATAGGTGCAACTGATGCCGAAGAGTTAGTTAAAGAATTTGAGCCAATATTCACAGAAAACGATTTAGTAAATATTGCTAAATACGAGATATATGTAAAATTAATGATTGACGGAGTAGCAGAAGATGCTTTTTCCGCACTCTCCTTGCCGCCTTCTCCAAAAAGTTTAAGGACAGGCAATAGAGAAAAGATTGTCAAAGTTTCTCGAGAAAGATATGGTGGTGAGAGAAATGTAATAGAAGATAAGATAAAAAGATGGAGCGGAATTGAGGGATTGAGAGAGGAAGGAAAAGAAAAATGATTTTAGAATTGAATGTTGACTAATAAATTAAGTACTATAAGTACGGGAGACTTCAAATTCCTAATTCCCGAATTAAGAATTTCTAATCAATGTCTAATGACAAAATGTCCAAGTTTTAATTATTAGTCGTACGCCACAGACGGATTGGGAGTTGATTAGAAATCTGAGAGCCCCTAATATCCTAATTCCTAACATTCTAACCTCCTAGCAAAAACCCATGAATCCCATCACAATTGTTGCTTTAATACTAAACCTATTCTTTTTAGAATCTATATTAAAAAACCCTCATTATGTGGTAGAGATTGGGTTAGTTTTATTTTTAATTTCTTCTTTTGTAACTTTAAAAAATTCTAAATTTGGTTTTTTCTCTCTAAAATCTTTAAAGTCTCTTATTCTTCCTTTACTTTTTCTTATAGGTACTATTTTAAGTTTGCTACTTTTGGGAAGTCATTTCTTAAGGCAAGTGCTAATTTTCTTCTATATTTTTACTTTTGGCATTTTTCAAATAAGCTTGATTGATATAGTTAAGAAATTCTCAGGCAAGAAAGACAAAGAAGAAAAAGTAAAAATGCATATTAGAGAAAGTTTTCTTGTGATTGCTACTTATTTTTTGATAACAACTGGAGTTTTAGGATTTTATTTTTACTTAAGTCTTCCTTTTTGGCAGGTTTTTTTAGCTATCTTTGTTGTAAGTTGGGCTTTAATGTATTATACTTTATGGAGAGCAGGGTTGATCTTCGCAAATACTTGGCTTTATGTGCTGATTTTGGGATTAGTAATGGTAGAAGTTTTATGGGCAATAAGTTTCTGGCCGGTAAATTTCTGGGTATCGGCAATGGTTTTAGTGATTATCTTTTATATTTTCCGTGGTCTTGTCTGGATGTATCTTCAGAAAGCATTTGTTCCTCGCCTTCTTAAAGAATATTTGACTTTAGGAGTAGTTTTTCTTATTATTCTTCTTGCAACAAGCCGGTGGACGATTAATTTTTAGGACTACTAACCTTTGAAATATTTGAATGTGTATTAGTCCTTAAGTTGGTAGATAATAACAGATAGGCGAATCAGGAATTACGGGTTCTAGATACGCCGGAAAATGGGTAGGTAAGAGCTCTTGCTCTCATTCTAGCGTATTCAGATAACATCTCTTAATACGTACTAATTTCCTAATAGCCTAATGTTCTAATATCCTATTTTTGAATTTTGCATTTTGAATTTATAGTGCTTTACACTTTTTGCTTTGCACTTTAAATTTTTAACTATGAGCGAAGAAAATAAAAAAACAAAAAAACCAAAAGAAAGCTTTAAGCCAACAAAATCTAAAAAAGTTTTGAAGACAAAAGAAACAACCAGTACCACAGACTCTAGCCTGAAAGAAAGGCTTGAGAAACTGGAAAGGGATTTTAAGAAGTCAGAAAAAAAAGTAAGTCACTATCCGAAGGTTTTGATCTGGGTAGTTATTGTAAGCGTAGTTTTCGGAGTAGTAGGATGTATGGCAACAGAGCGCTACCTTGTACCATATCTTGCAGCAAAACCCTTTTTTCAAAAATATGTTAAACCTTTAATTCGAAGAGAGGTAAACATTAATGAAAATAGAACAGTTCATGTTAAAGAAGAATCAAAAATTATCGATGCAGTCAAGAAAATTTCTCCATCTGTCGTTTCTATTTCCACGTCAAAAAATGTTTATGATTTTTTTGGACAGGTGCAAGAACAAAAAGGTGGGGGTACAGGATTCATAATTACTTCTGATGGTTTAATTTTGACCAATAAACATGTTGTAAGTGCAGGTGATAAATATACGGTTATAACTTCAGATGGTAAAACATATGAAGCAAAAGTGAAGGCAAAAGATCCGACAAACGACATTGCATTTCTCAAAATAGACGCAGAAAATCTTCCTGTAGCAGACCTTGGTTATTCTAAAGATCTGGAAGTGGGACAAACTGTCATTGCCATAGGTTATGCCTTAGGAGAATATGAAAATACAGTAACTGTAGGTGTAGTAAGTGCTTTAGATAGAGCAATTAATGCATCAGGAGGAGTTGAATCAAGTACTGAAAGATTAGAAGGAGTAATCCAGACGGATGCAGCAATTAATCCTGGAAACTCTGGCGGTCCTCTTATTAACCTTGCAGGTCAAGTCGTAGGTATCAATACAGCAATGGATACTGAGGGTCAACAAATCGGTTTTGCCATTCCTATTGATGTGGTGCGTCCAGCAATTACTTCAGTAATCGAAAAAGGAAAAATTATCCGCCCCATGATTGGAGTACGTTACATTCCTATTAACAAAAAGATCGCTGAATTGAATAAACTTCCAGTAGATCATGGTGCTTTAATTTATTCAGATGATCCAAAATTACTTCCAGTAATCCCGGGAAGCCCAGCAGCAAAAGCAGGTCTTAAGAAATTGGACATTATTCTTAAAGTAAATGATGAAGAAATTACAGAGGACCATGGTTTGTCTTATCTGATTCAGAAGTATCAGCCAGGTGACGAGATTACGCTTATTATTTTGAGGGATGAGAAAGAAATGAAGGTAAAAGTAAAGCTTTCGGAGATGAAGGAGTAGAAAAGACTATTTCAATAAAAATATTTATTAAAATAAAGGCGGCATTTTAAGATGTCGTCTTTTATTATTGATACGGTGAATTATCTAGATAAAAAAATACCAGGCTTACTTGAGAAAAAACCATAAAACTTTATAGTCAAATTTTTCTCAGTATGTAAGACTGGCTAGTTATTATTACCTCTTAGTTGTATTTCTATTACACATTCAGGACAGAAAAAATAACAATTATTACCATCACCCATAACTATCATAGCGCATTCTGAACAAACCCATCTTCCACATCCACCAAAACATTTTTGGATGTCAGTTATAAGGTTGGGATCACCACAGAAGTGACAGAAAATTATCGTAACCCTATCCTCATCATCTTCTGTCAACTCTATCACCTCCTCTTTTAAATTTTAAAATCAAACTGGTAATTTATGTGCTATCATACTATAATATCAAACTTAAGTAAAGAATTAGGAAGAGTATCTATTTTTTTGTTTCTTTTTTCTGATAACTTTTTCTTGACAAAAGTTCCAAAAATAGGTTAAATAATTACAAAGACTGCCTTTTGTTAAGTAGTTTTGTGTTCATAGAAAAAATTAGGTTTAAAAAGGAGGTGTGATGAATAATGTTTAGGGCCATTACATCAGAAGATTTGGACAAGTCGGTTAGAACAGTACTTGATCCAGATGCGTCTGGAGATGAGAAAACTGAGGCACTTAATGCATTAAGGAAGTATACACTTGAAGAAGTTTTTCATACCCTACAGAATATAAGCAGATGAGTTAAAGTCCGACACTGAATTTGTAGCTCGTGTGAGGGAAAGAATTCAGGAAGCTCATTAAGTTCATTTAATGAAGTAACAAATGTTGAGCTAGAGACTGACTAAGCCTCTAGTTCTTTTTATCTGTTTCTTTTATCTGCCAACTTTTTCTTGACAAAAGTTCTAAAAATAGGTTAAATAAATACAAAACTACCTATGCGGGTGGTTTTTTCGTTCTATGAAAATAAGTCGGAAGTTTAACATACCTTTAGGAGGTTTTTAGAAATGATTGATGGGTTGCTAAGAACTATGGCAGGTACAAGTTCATGGGCTGAAGAGCAGATAAAAGAAGCTTGTGGTTTTGCGCAGTGGCAATTGTTTGGAGAATGTGATCCTGAACTCAGTGATGATGTAGTTGGTGCTTGGCGAGTAGCAAATAAAGGATATTCTCCTAAAGTAGTCTTAGCTTTTGGAAGAAAGTATTTAGGCTGGGATCAAAAATATATTAATAAGATTGCGGCTGTGTTAGTTAAGATTACAGATGGGAGATAGGTGCCGGATTTTTTGCCTTTTTAGACATAAAACCGGCATTTTTTATTTTTGTTCTTTTTTCTTGACAACAGGTTATATATGATGTTAAATTAAGTATATAAAAACTGTTCAGGGAGGAGTTTAAAACCTGGGTGGTTTTTTTGTTTTTTTCCAATTCAATATTTGGGAGGTGAAATTGTTTTGAAAAGGTTATTGAAGAAGATACTAAAGTTCGTTGCCCCATATTTAGTTGTTGGGGTTCTTTTCTGGGTTGGTGCGTCCATAGCAAGTGGAATCCCGCTTTTGCCACCATGGATATCTTTTTCGGATACCCTGTATTATGGTGGTAACAACCTACTACTTGGCTTCTTTGCTAGTCTTACAGGACATAGAGTATTTCTTCCCTCCCTACGATTTGCTATAAGACGGTTGAAAAAGAAAAGAAGGGGAGAAAAAAGAACTGAAACAGATACGGGTAAAGTCGTAGAACCAGATCAAGAAATTTTAGGCGGTGAAGAGGAAGACCAATTCAATTCTTTTACTGATGAGGAAGGAAGTGAGAATAAGGATATAATAGCAGAAGGTATAGCGGAAGAAATTAGAGAGAGTACCAAAAGGAGTACTGGAGGAAGTAAAAAAGGGAACTTCCTTAGAACTGTTATTGCTATTCTCGGTATTGGTAGTATTGGTGCTGCAGGATATTTATTTCTTCCCCATACTCAAAGCATTCTTCTTCCAATTGGTATTAGTATTGGTGCACCAATAGTCTTTTTCTTGGTTGGGCCTTGGATGCTTCACCTCTTAAGGATGAAGTATATTTATGTAGGCGCACCTCGACCCTTTAAAGATGCTCCAGTACCTCCCTCTAAGGTATCCCCGACAAGGGTACAGACTGTTTTAGACTATACTATCCATCCTGAAGAATCTAAACTAGTACAGAGCTTAAAAGCTGTGATTGCAGAAGATGCAGTTCCTGTTATATTCTTTGAAGACCAAGTAAAAGTTGCTGAAAATCCACCCCTTTCCTTTTGGGATTGGTACGAGTCCCTTACATGGTGGGCAATAAAATATGTCCCAGCTAATACTGCAATCATCCTGTATAAGAGAAGTGGAAAAGTGATGGGAGCAGCATCCAATGTGGAAAGGGTAGAAACAGAGGGAAATTATGTACTATGTTCAGAGATGATAAAGAAACGTGTTAAAGTCAATCGAGCTGGTAGTGTATGGGTTTGTTATTGTCCTTATACGGAGTATGTCACGTTAAATCGTGATGTAATCGATCTTGGGCAGACCGATATCAGATTGAAAACTTTCGCCAATTTGTATTTTGGTAATTATCGACTGCCGGCTTGGCACATTAGTGTAGTAATAAAACCCATTGCAGGCCCCGATAAGATCATCAGAACCGTGATCATCCAGCGGTCAGTTACCGCCGACCAAGCTCTATTGGATCTGGAGAGTATGTTCCAAAGGCTTATTAATGAAGGAAGAATATCAGAGCCCAAGGAGCTTACCATGGGTCGACTAGATGAGAGTACTTTGAAGATTGATTTAAAGAGGTGCTCGGAAGACAGACGTAAAAGAGTAGCTTTAATGCAAACAGTCTTTCGTGGAGCTCGTAAAATCTTTGAGGATTACGGTTTTGACCTTGTTTTTCTTAGTACAGGTCGTTTCGAGATAAAAGATGAGGTTGCGCTAGCAGAGGACGGTAGGCGAATAGCGTTGATTAATAAGGATAAAGCAGAGATTGATGCCAATATCCTGAAGATTCAGGGAGAAGCTCAAGCTTGGGTTACTGTAGAACTTGCTGAAGCTGAGGCTGAGGGGATTTACGACAAGGAAATGGCTAAGGTTGATGCTCATGTTCAAGAGCTGGAGAAGCTTGTTGAAAATAAGAATGTTCTTGATCTGGAGAGGTGGCAGACGCTTTGGAGTACCGCATCAAAGCTGACTTTCATCGGTACTAGTTTGGGAGAGCTTGTTAAAGCAGTTGTGGGTAAGCCTGAGGGACCTGAAGGAGATCTTTCCCAAGCCCAAATAGTGGCTGCTGTCTCAGGTGTTATCGAGAGTATAAAGGAAAGGGTTCTCGCAGAAGCACAAGTAGCGAGAAAAGCTACGAGTGCATCTGCGGTCGAAGATACAGTTAAGATAGCTACTGAAGCTGAAACCAAAACTCTTAATCTCCCCGAGTAGGTTCTTGATCTTTTTAATGAAACAGATGATAGATAGGTTAAGTTGTGTTTATAACAAAGGAGGTGTGTTAGGATGGCAGTAACAAAAAATCGTAATAGCCGGGATTGGGATGCAAAAGAGAGACTTAGTGTTGTGTCAGAACAAGAAGCTGCTTTTACTCAGGCGGGAGCTTTCCTCAGAAGTAGATTTCAAGTTAATGCGAACGGTCCAATATCTGTTGAGGCTGCGAAAGATCTAGGGATGAATAATAGTATGGAGAAAATACGTCTTGTGCATCCAGGGTCTGTGCAGGTTGGGAAACTGGATTATCAGCCTCTAATTGAAGCAATGGCGAAACTCATGACAGAGAGAGGATTTTCTGCAGAGCAGGCTTTTCATGAAGTTAGGGGAAGCACCACTACAGGTGAGATTGTAGAAGGAGAATTCGAGGAAGTGGCGGGAGCACTCGAGGAGTAAGAAGCGAGGGCTCTGGAGGGTCAGGGCCAAAGTATCTGTTGAGTCCCTCCGGTCAGGGTAAAAAATAAGTGGTTTTATACTGGTAGATAACTTATTTTTTACTTAATGACCGGAGTTTTTTTATTTTCAATCCATTACTTTTATGAGCAGCTTCCAAAACCTTACTTATATTATTCTAGAAGCAGCATCAGAGTGCTGTTTTTTTTGTAATATAATAAGATTTTTCTTGCAAGACTCAAATTTGTGTGGTACTATTTCCTGTCAGCAAAAGCTGATAATTCATCGGAAAGGAGGGAAAAGAATGAAAACAAAAGATGTAATTATTATTCTCCTCATCATGTTTGTTCTTCTTGTGTTGACAGGAGTAATAAGACTACCTTCTAACAGCTACACAGGAAATGATGCAAATGATGCATATGATGCTTATAGAGCCGAGGAGAGTTATTTAGCAGCTAAGCAGAGGGACGAGATAGAGTCAGAAGCAGATCGAGTGAAGACGGAAAATCTCAGAAAGGCATATAATGTGCCTAAATTCCAGATTAATCTCCAAAATCCCAAGGAGAGTAAGCTTATATACCCTGACGACCCTGGGTATTAATCTTGGATCATAACCCTTAGGCTATGCATTCTGCATGTCCCGAGGGTTTCTTTTCTATTTAAGACCTATATCAATTTAAGACCTATATCAATAACTTTTTAAATTAGATCCGCAAAATATTTATTTTTAGTAGATAGGTTATATAAGCTTTTCAAGTATACTTTTAGGTAGAATATTTTTTTAGCTTTAAGACAATTGACTTCCCCCTCATCTTCATGCTATCCTCACCTGAAAAAGCTAAAATTTCAGGTTTTTTATTATTAGTAGTAGAATTAATTCACAATGTTCTAATCTCCTAACTTCCTAACCTCCTAATTCCTAGTACTCCATGCCTCGTACTTTCTTCCAAAAAATTAAAGATAATATTGAAATTATTTTAATTATTGCTATTATCATAGCAGCTATTTTTGTAGGGATAGATTATTTTTATGATGATCCTTTTTCTAGGACCGAGACGAAGATTCTTGTTAGCCAAAATGTGAAAGACAGGAGTGCGCTTGAGGTTTTTAGAGAAAATGAAAAGCTTGCGCTTTTATTTAGTGAGGCAATAGATACTAGCTCTTTTTCTGAGAAAGTTTTTGATTCTGATTCTGAGATTGCCAAAAGTTATTTTGGAGAAGATGATGCTGAGATTCAGAAGGAATGGAAAGAAAAAGTGAAAGTGTTAGAAAGCGAGGATTTACCTCTTATTCATATTGCTATTTATCATAAAAATAAAGATCAGGCGAAAAGGATTGGAAATGCTGTGGCTCAAGTTCTACAAACTCAATCAGAATATTATACGGGAAATATTTTTCAGAATTTAAGTTTAGGTAGTGAAGACAAAAACCTTCCTCGTTTTGAAATAAAAGTTATTGATGAGCCTTTTGTCAAGAGCTATTTTAGTGTTTGGGAAAGAGGGGCAGCAGGATTTGTGGGAGGATCTATTTTAGGCATTATTTTAGTTTCAATTTTTACTTTTCTTTCTGAGAGACGCAGAACAAAGTTTTTACGAGAAGTAGCAGGTAATATGAAAAGGATTAATAAA
>Ga0065182_1000785_pt1 | contig 13583 bp, 12 predicted proteins | sample CryGey02umfilter_2_FD_59208 | JGI IMG/M metagenome (GOLD analysis project Ga0065182, IMG submission 59208) | Groundwater microbial communities from aquifer in Utah, USA - Crystal Geyser 4/10/14 0.2 um filter (version 2) (version 2) | ecosystem: Environmental > Aquatic > Deep subsurface >...
CGCGCAATAACTTCATCTGCAAGGCCGGGCTAAACGCGTCTATTTCGTCTAAAAATATAGTCCCACCCTCGGCAGATTCAAAACGGCCAAGCCTGTCTTTGATAGCTCCTGTGAACGCGCCTTTGACGTGACCAAAAAGTTCGCTTTCAAGCAAAGTCTCTGAAAGTGCGCCACAACTGACCTCCACAAAAGGTTTGGTGTCCGCGCCCGGGCTGGTATAGTGAATAGCGCGCGCCACAAGCCTCTTGCCTGTGCCGCTCTCTCCTCTTATCATTACCGTTGTCTTTGCCTCGGAGATAATATCAATAAGGTCATATATCTTCTGCATCCTGTGGTTCTTACCAATGATATCACAGCACTTCTGACGGACAACTGAGGAGAGCTTGCTTCGCAGGTATTTATTTTCGTCAAGCAGATTAAGCTCTGTGGCAATGCGTTTAATAATAAATTTTATCTCATCATCAATTATGGGTTTGGTGATATAGTCCACCGCGCCCTCGCGTATGGCAGCCACCGCGCTTTCAATTGAGCCAAAACCCGTCACCATTATCACGGAAAGCCCGGGAAATTCGCTTTTTACCTTCTTTAAAAGTTCCATGCCCTCAAGCTTGGGCATCTTCATATCTGATATCAGGATGTCAAAATGGACCTGTCTTAATTTGGCAAGGGCGTCATCGCCGTCGCACGCCTGGCTGCAGTAATACCCCTCATAAGAAAGGACCTCGCACATAGACCTGCGCACAAGCGAGTCATCATCTGCTACGAGTATATGTATGCCGTTTAAAGTCATTATATATTTTTGATAGGCAGGAGGATCTTAAATTCAGTGCCTTGGCCTGGCGCGCTTTTTAAGTCTATCTTGCCTCCATAGCGCTGTATGACCTCAAAACAAATAGGCAGCCCAAGGCCAATACCCTGCCCTATTGGCTTAGTCGTAAAGAACGGAGAAAATATTTTTTCTTTTATCTCATCCGCGATACCACATCCGGTATCTTTAAATCTGACTGACAGGCATCCATCTTCAAATAAAGTCGTTATGCAAAGCGTCCCGCCGTCAGACATGGCGTCAAAAGCGTTCTTAATAAAGTTAGAGAATACGCGGCATAAACCTTTATCTATGATCTTAGGCAAGCTGTCGGAGAAATGTTTTTCCACCTTAATATGGCCCAAGAAAAGCGTATGCCTAAACAGAGAAAGCGCCTCCTCAACCATCTCGTTGACATCGGACGTCTCCTTATTGTCATTATCATTCAGCTGATGTGAAAACTCCAGCAAAGAACGCGTTATCTTAAGGATGCGCGTCAACCCAACCTTTATCTCATCTAAATATTCGCGCGCTACCGCTGGGTCTAAGTCCTTTTCAATTATCATATTCGTGTAGCGCATCACAGCGTCAAGCGGGTTGTTTATCTCATGCACGATGCCGCCGGCAAGCTTGCCAACAGATGCGAATTTTTCCAAAAATCCGTGCTCTTCCTTAATATCGGCATTCTCTTTTTTTAAGAGCTCATTTTCATCGCGCAGTTTGGCTAAAGCCATTTGATCCTCAACCATGCGCGAAGCAAGTTGAGCGAAAAGGCAGGCGAGATTGAAATCCTCTTCCGTGAACATCGCGCCGGAAACTTTATCTGAAATATTAATTACGCCGATAAGCGAGTCTTCGGTAAGTATTGGAACGCAGATGAACGAATTAGTGTGATATTGGCGGAAACGCCCCTGCTGAAAACGCGGGTCTGTATTTATATCTTTTACTAAGATGGCCTTGCACTCGTTGGCAACAGAGCCGGCCACGCCCTCGCCTATCCTCTGGCGCAGGCCCTTGAACTGAACTTTGTGTTCATCAAAAAAAGAATCTAGCACAAGCTCCTGGTGCTCTGGGTCAAACAAGAACAAAGAAGCGGATTCCGCGGCCAGAAAGCCTTTGAGCTTTGCTAACGTATCATTTAAAATATCTTTATGAAGTTCCGAAAAATCAACCTTAGGTCTCATCTTCACCCCCATGAAATTTTTTTAACCCCGGCCCTTTAAAATTTCTTTAATAACACTTCGGCTGACTTGGCGAGCTTAGATTGAGGATAATCGCTCACGATCTTCTGAAGGATTTCTTTAGCTTTGACATTATCTTTTAACCTATTCGCGTAGATCAACATCTTTATCCAGAGCGTCTGCTCAGGGTTATATTTAGGATAATCCCGGATAACCTTGTCTAAACTGGCGAGCGCGTCTTCGTATTGCTGGCCCGCCAGATAGGAGCGCGTAACAAGGCTCTGCAATATATATCCGCCCTTTTCCGTCTCAGACTTGCTCTTAAGCCCTGTGTAATAAGACACTGCTTCGTCAACCGCGCTCTTTATGGCAACCTCATTTCCGGCTTTGCGGTAGTGCCTGATTATATAAAGAGGTAAGTCCAGGCTCTTGGCTGAGAAAGAAAAAGACTGCATTATCATCTTATACTGCGATAACGCGTCATCCCACTTGCCCTCCAACTCATAACTATTGCCTATAGCGAAAAATGCCTCGGCGCAGAGATTGCCTTTTTTATCACAATCAAGGGTAAGCTTACGGTATTCGACGCGGGCCTTCTGAAAATCTCCAATTACAAGATAAAGATGGCCGATAGAAAATTGCGACTGTATAGCAAAGAGTGAATCAGAATATTTCTTGATGATCTTGCGGTATTGTTCCTGAGCAGCGGCCAATTGGAATGGCGGCGTGCCCTTGGGATTTTTATAGACAGCCTGCGCTGACTTATGCGCCCGCCACATCTCGCGTTCAGCCTTAAAGGCTTTGCTTTCGCAGCCTGAAAGCGCCAGGAGCGCTGGAAACGCGACAAGCGCGAAAACCGACAAATATAATATTCTACGCTTCATCTGTAGCCCCGATAAAAATAAGAGTTGTAGCAAGCGTCACCAACGCGTCCACAATGATCGTCCCTACTATGATCCCTATGAACAAAACGACTACGATGGATTCAGGCGAGAAAATGTCAGCTATCAAGCCCATATTGCCGCGGATCATGGTCACGGGAATATACAAGAACATCGGTACTAACACGGCCATAAAAGTCACTAAGAACTTCTTAAAGAAAAGCACGATGCCTGAAATAAGGGCCGCCAGGAATTTCTTTTCTTTGATGACAATATAAGGAATAGAGTAAACAAATAACGACTGCAGTATGACCGCCATCATAAACTGCAAGGCGGGCAGAAAAATAGCAAACCAGAACTTAGGCCCCAAAAAGAGCAATTTGGCGTGCTTGGCGAAAAAATATTTTAAGAGCAAAACTGATGGCTCTTTCATTACAAAATGGACGCAGGAGAACAAGATAATGGCAAGTAGGAAAAGCGAGACATAGCGCTTAAGCACTTTAAAAAATATCTCTTTTAAGTCTACGCGCCGGTTCTTTTTAAAATAATAGACCACAAGAACAGCCATACCGCTGGTAAGCGCTCCAACCATAACGCCTATAACGATCTTAGCGTAATAGAACATCCGCGGCAAAAGCTCGTATAAATAAGGATAATGTAGGTAAGTAGGCCCCCAAATACTCCTGATCGGAGGAGCCATAATAAAATTTATCGGAAAGTGCGGACTGCAGGAAAGGAACCACAAGGCAAATGTCTCAACTATGGCAAGCAGACAAAATGGCACAAGAACCCTGGGTTCTTTTACCAAGAGGCCTATAGCAGGCTTCCAGATGGCGAACAGGCCTTTTGGTATAGTTATCTTCATCTTCAGTTTTGCCATTTGAAGTGAAAGGATAACATATGTTCCAGATTTTGTCAAGGCTGAAACCGTAACATTGATAAGCAGTTAACGCGCGCGCAACGATTTCAGCAAATTCCAGAATTTTTCCCAGAAGAAAAAGTGAACGATGCCGTTGATCAATAGGCCCGCTAAGATCGCGGCATAGGAATGAGGCTGGCCAGAAAGCCACAGCCCCATACCCAGGCCGATAAGAAAAACAGACACCAAAAGGCCTGCCACAAAGATCAAAAGCTCCCTAACCCTCGTGGCAGCTACCGTTTACTTGCCGCTATTCTTGCGCTTAGAATAACATTCCTTGCAATATATCGGACGTTCATCCCTGGGCTTAAAAGGGACTTCACATTCTTTCTTACATTCTGAACAAACCGCCTTGAACATCTCCCTGGGCCCTCTGTCGTATCCACCACTGCCACCTTGTTGATATGCCACACTTCCTCCTTTTGTTATACTACTAAACCAAACCAACCATTTTGGCTCTTAAGTTACGCGCTATCACAGTATAAGGGTCTTCCCCTGCTCCGTGACTTAGATCATCAACATCTAAGCACTCGCCTATCTTAACCGTTACTTGGCCTGGTAAAGGGAATGCCCTTGTGCGCGGCCATGCCTTATAAGCGCCATCAATATACATAGGCAAAATTTTAGCGCCAGACTCCTTGGCCAAAATGCCTATCCCCTTCCTAAACTCCTTCAAAGTGCCGTCCGCGGAGCGCTGCCCCTCCGGAAAATATACTAAAATTTTGCCCTGCCCTAAAACATATTTGCATAATTTTAACGTTTTTGCAAGGTCAAGATTGGCGTCAATAGGTATAAGCCTGTGAAAACGCAAAGCCCACGCCAACAATGGATGATTGAATATCTCGCCAAAACCCACAAAATAAGTATTTAAAATAAGCCGCGTGGGCAAGGCGCACAATACAAAAAAGGCGTCAAGGTAAGTCACGTGATTTGGCGTTATCACAAACGGCCCTGCCTGTGGTATGCGCGCCTTTCCTTTGACCTTCACGGAAAACAATACCATAAATTTAAATTTAAACAATAGGATTTCCAGCGCCGAGACGAACTTATCAAAAATATCAAAGTGGAGTTTTAATTTTGCCTTGTCCTCAGGTGACGGGGCCTGTGCCAAAATATGCGGCCAGAACACCATGTCGTCTCTTTTTAAAAAATCCGTAAAGGCGCTCGCGGGAAAAGCCTCTCTCGCCTTTGTGATAATGTCGCGTATAGTCCTTGCCTGAAACATCTCAAGCGCGAGCGAATCATCAATGCCGACCTTCACCAATTCCTGCAAAGACGACAAAAGCTCAATGCGGCCCAGCGAGTCTAACCCTAGGTCCAGCTCAAGATGGTCGTCAAGATTTACTGTCTTTTTCAATATCTTGGAAAAATACCTCAGCGCCATATTCTCAAATTCAGAAAGTTCTTCAGGCCCGATATACTTTTTCTCATCCTGCGCGAAACCGCCGGCTTTATATTTCTCATCTATTTTGTAACGAAGTATTTTACCCAATCGCGTGCGCGGCAGAGCCTCTTTGGATAGAACAAAACCCGTTATCCTCTGATAAGGCGGCATCTGTTGAGAAACGTTATCCAGCTCCCATCGCAATTTAAAATGAATATTAAAATGCCTCTTTGCCCTTAGCTCTTCTTCATTAGGCACTACCACAGCCACTAAATGCCCGCCCTCAGCTCCTGACTTAGCATACAAAACGCACACCTCTTTGATAAAGGGGCTTTTAAGATATTCCGCCTCAACAGCCTCTGGGCTTACCTTCTTGCCGGATGGCAGGGCTATCAGTTCATTTTGCCTGCCCGTGATATGCAGGTATCCGGCTTTGTCTTTAAATCCCGCGTCACCTGTCAAAAACCAATCTTTTAAGAATACCTTTTTAGTCAAAGATGGCGCGCGGTAATAACCGAGCATTACATTATCTCCGCGCACAGCTATTTCACCTACGCCGTCACTGCCGGAATTGACGATAGAGATATCTACCCCGGGCAGAGCGCGGCCTACAGACGCGAATTTGCCGATATCAGCGTTATTGAACGCGACAACAGGCGATGTCTCTGTAAGGCCATAGCCTTCAATTATTTTATAGCCCCATCTTGTAAAACTGCGCGCGACTTGAGGGTCAAGCTTCGCGCCTCCGCTTACCATAAACCTTAAAGTCGGGCCAAACACGTTGTGCAACCCTTTTAAAAATACTTTGCATACATTACGGCCGCTGACAGCGGACAGCCCTACGCATACGTCAAGCAGCCTGTTCATAGGCCACCTGAGAGCCAAACCGTATTTTTTCAGACGGTCAGCCACTGAACGCTCTATTAAAGTAAATAACTGAGGCACGCCCACAAAAATAGTCACATTGTTCTCTTTTATGCAGGAAAAAAGTTCGTGATACGCCATAGAAGAAAAATAACACACGCACGCCCCTTTTAAAAAAGGCGCCAGGCACGTTATCATAAAAGGATACGTGTGGTGCAGAGGCAAAAGCGACACAAGCACATCGTCACCTTGTATGATATTTAATTCTTCAATGGAATTAAAATTGGCAAGCAGGTTCTTATGCGTCAGCATCACCGCTTTATGTTCCTGCGTTGTGCCTGAGGTATAGAACAACGCGGCGAGCTTATGAGTTTCGTAAGCGCCTAAACGCGCGGCGGCTTCGTTAACGCTTTCAGGAACAACAGTAACGTCTAACCTATCAATGAATCTCAGCTTAATGCCCGTATCCCACGTGAACACCGAACCGAGCGAGACACCAAACTTATCTTCCGTCAATAACATTTTTGTAGCTGAGTGCAGCAGAATAGAGCGCATCTCTTTTGGAGAAAGCTGAGTATCAATGGGCACTGCCACTGCCTGAATGGAAACGGCCGCGAAAAAAGCAACAGGCCAATTAACGCCGTTGGTTAAAAGAATAGCCACTCTCTGGCCTGGCCTGACGCGCGCCTTTATAAGTTCAGAGCGCAATTCGCGAACCCGTCTGAAAAGCTCGGCATAAGTTACACCCTCATACGCCTCGCCATTTTTAAATTTAAGGCAGGCCTTATCAGGATACTTTTCGCACGTCTCGCTAAAAACCTGGAATATATTCATTCTAAAACTTTGGCTGCAGTTCGGGTTCAAGGTTTTCCATGAAATAACTGAAGAATTGCGGGAATTTGGAATAGACGTTCTGCTCAAGTTCCGTCAGGCTCACCATATAAGGCGTAACCATGCCGTAAAAATCAACAGGCGCGCCAATGGGCTTAAAAATAAACCCGTGGATCTTTAAAAGCATCCATAGCTTTGGCTCCATAACAGCGAACCAATGATCAATGCCTATGCGCTTAGACTCGTGATACATAGCGCGGTAAAGCCCGAATGCCATAGGCCGCACGCGGCGCATAAAATACATACCTTTGTCTTCAACTGTCTGGTCATCTGTCTGCGGTTCATAGTAAAGTCCGTCATTCGCCCTTCTTCTGAAAAGTTTGCTTATAGTAAGCCGCGATATCTCGGCGCACTGCTGGCGCGGAGTCACGTTGTAGTCAACATTCGATCCCTTGCAATGATCTTCAATAGGGAATTTTTCGCAGGATGGCAGTATCAATCGAACACCACCCACAAGCAAGTTCTCCTGGTCAAACGCGCCAAAGTGCGCGCAGTGTTCATCAAGCTCATCGGTCTCAAAGCCTGAGGGACAATCCGACTCTTTGATAAAGTTGCACTCTTTACAATAGACCTGGAAGCGCAGCTTAAAAACAGCCATCATATCTTCTTTTGACTCAATTTTTCTGAACGTAAATTTTTCTTCCATAAGGGCCTAACTAAGGCTGGAGTGATCAGGGAGCTTCAATACGCCTCTTTTGCCATGTTCTATAACATCAATAATATACGGAGTAACCATTCCATATACATCCACCTCGCCGCCTAACGGCCTAAAAACAAAACCATGCAGTTTTAATAAAAGCCATAAAGGTTTTTCCATAAGGGCAAGGCAATAATTGATACCAGACTCCCTGCATTCCTGATACATGGCATCGCAAAGGCCTGTAACAATGGGGCTTACGCGCCTGATAAAAAGCGTCGGCTTTTCATGGATACATGATCTATTGCTAAAATCAGATTTATTCTTACCCATATATAATTTACTTATGGTAAGCCGCGATATCTCGGCGCATTCTTCCCTGTCAGGCAGCGAAGAACCAAATACTATATCTGGGTAAAGATATTCAATTGGGAATTTATTAGCAATCGGCTTTATCAAACGCACAGCGCCTACAAGCTGGCCGCAAAAATCAAACGCGCCAAAGTGCGCGCTATGTTCATCAAGTTCATCGGTCTCAAAGCCGAAGGGACAGTCAGACTCTTTGATAAAGTTGCGCTCTTTACAATAAACCTGGAAGCGCAGGCGAAAAACTTCAACAAGGGCGTCTTCTGATCCTATCTTTTTAAATGTGTATTCACTCATAATGACAAGCATTACCTTATCACAGCCCCGGGCATCAGTCAACCCTGCACTTTATAATCTCAGTTTGACTTTTTATCTATATGAAATATAATGAGTTATATGAAAAAGGCGCTTTTTGTATATGCCATTTTTATCTTCCTATTATGGCTACCTTCATTTTTATTTAGCCAAGAGCTTTCCCCGCAGGATATTGTCAAACACTCTGACGACTTAATGAGAGGCGACACCCAGGAAGGCAAATACACCATGGCCATCATAACGCCTAACTGGGAGAGGCGCCTTGAGCTATATGTCGTAAGCCGCGGCCGCGACAAGATGTTTATCCGCATACTCTCCCCCGCAAAAGAAAAAGACACGACAACCCTGCGCGTAAAAAATGAGATGTGGAACTACCTGCCCAGCGTTGAGCGCACAATAAAAATACCTCCCTCAATGATGCTTCAGCCATGGATGGGTTCAGACTTTGCCAACGACGACTTAGTCAAAGAAGCGAGCATTGTCAACGACTACACGCACAAACTGCTCGCGGAAGAAAACTCTGATGGCCAGGATGTATATGTAATTGAGCTTACGCCTAAACCAGGCTCTGCCGTTATCTGGTACAAAAGGATAATGCGTATCAATAAAAAAGATTTTACGCCGGTGCGCGATGAGTTTTACGGCAAGGGCGATAAACTGATAAAAACGCTCAAATACTCCAGGGTCAAAAAAATATCCGATCGTTTTATACCTACTTATTGGGAGATGAAGTCAGAAGCCAAACAAGGCCACGCCACCATAATTGAAGTTGACGACAAAGTCGTCTATAATAAGCCCATTGACGACAGCGTATTCAGCCTGCAAAACTTGAGAAGTAAGTAGTTTATAGTATATGGTGTATAGTTAATAGGACATAGAAACGTGGCATTCAAATTTGAAAGCTTAAACATCTGGAAAGAATCTGTAAAATTTGCCAGCGATATATACTCTCTGACAAAAAAATTTCCAAAAAACGAAGAATTTGGATTGATTAGTCAATTAAATAGGGCGTCCGTATCTATTAGTTTGAATATTGCTGAAGGAGAAGGCAGAAAATCAAACGTTGATCTATCCCGTTTCATACACATATCGATAGGTTCTTTATACGAAGCTGTTACGATCCTATATATTTGTTTAGAACAAAAATATATTAACAAAACAGAATTTGACACTTTTTATCAAGGATGCGAAGAGCTTTCCAAGATGTTGCATGGTTATAGGAATTATCTTAAGAATTAGTCCTACTATAACCTATATACTATAAACTATAAACTAATTATGTCTACCTTCATCAAAATAGCCTGGCGAAACATCGCGCGCAGCCCTGCGCGCTCGCTTATCACGATATCCGCTATTTCTATAGGTCTGTGTTCACTTATTTTTTTGAAAGGTTTTGTCAACGGCGCAGACCAACAGATGGCGGAAAACTACACAGGCCTGCTTATCGGACACATACAGATACACAAAAAAGGTTTCCAGAAGAATATGAGCGTTGAAAAAAGCTTAGGCGGCCTGGAAACCATTAAAGATGCCCTGCGAAAAACACCGCAAACAGCCGTCTTCTCTGAAAGAGTAAAAGATTTCGCGCTTATCTCATCGCCTGAAGGATCAGCGGGCATCCTGCTTTTAGGTGTTGACCCTGTCACTGAAAAAAATGTCTCCACTATCCATAAACGCGTAAACAAAGGCGAATTCCTTAAAAAAGGAGATGACGACAAAATATTGATAGGCGCTCAACTCTCAGGCAACCTCAAAGCTGAGATTGGCGACAAAGTAGTAATAATGAGCCAGGCAAGCGATGGCAGTGTTGCCGCGGCAGCCTATGAAGTAGCGGGCATTATAGAGACCGGAGCTGAAGAAATTGACAAAGGCCTGGCCATAATAACGCTAAAAGCGGCGCAAAGCCTCCTTGTATTGAACGGCAAAGTATCTGAAATAGCAGTAAAGACAGGCTCCCTTAAAGAAGTTGACGCGGCAACCAAAATTTTGAAGGCAAAGATAGACCAGGCAAAATTTGAAGTCCTGAATTGGAAAGAGATCTCGCCCCAGGTATACCAATGGCTCCAATTTGACGCGGTATTCACGAACCTCATCCTTTTTATAGTCTTGCTCGTAGTCGCGACCGGCATACTCAACACCATACTTATGGCTGTGCTTGAAAGAACGCGCGAATTCGGCATCATGCTCGCTTTAGGCACAAGGCCAGGCCAGATAGTTTTTACAGTAGCCGCGGAATCTTTCTTCTTAGGGCTTATAGGGACATTCACCGGAGCGCTTTTAGGCACGCTCCTCGTCATATTTTTCGGGGCCAACGGCATAGACCTTTCAGTAATATCAAACGCTTTGAATACTCTTTATTACGACTCTATTATTTATCCAAGATCAGGCTGGATTGATATCGCTATCTATAGCCTGATAGTCCTGACTGTCAGCATAACGATCTCAATAATACCGGCGCTCAAGGCGTCTCGGCTTTCACCTATTGAGGCAATAAGGCACATATGAGCTCTATTATAAATATCCAGCGCCTGTCAAAAACCTATACTGAAAAAGGCTCAAACATACGCTCCACAGCGCTTGACGATATTACCTTAGCGATTGAAAGCGGAGATTTCGTGGCTATTGCCGGGCCTTCAGGCTCAGGCAAAACAACGCTTTTAAACATTATAGGCGCACTTGACACGCCAACCAGCGGAGAAGTCGTAGTTGACGGCACGCTTTTATCTTCTTTGAATAGCGCGCGACTGGCAGAGTTCCGCTTAAAAAAAATAGGTTTTGTCTTTCAGGCGTATAACCTCGTTACAACACTTACTGCCATAGAAAACACAGAATACGTGGCATTGCTACAGGGCATATCAAATAAAAGACGGCAACACGAAGCTTATCAGATCTTAAAAGACTTAGGGCTTGAGAACTGCGTAAACAGGCGGCCTGGTGAATTAAGCGGCGGCCAGCAGCAGCGTGTTGCCATAGCAAGGGCAATACTCGCCCAGCCCAAACTGGTATTAGCTGACGAGCCTACGGCAAACTTAGACTCCAGGACAGGCTCAGATCTTATTGACCTTATGAAAACCATGGGCTCAACCTTAGGCATAACTTTCATCTTTGCCACCCACGACAAGATGGTAATGGACAAAGCCAAAACATTGATCCAGCTGCATGATGGCAAGATTATCGCGTAGAAAAATGCTATCCAGTCCCCCAGAACCCCGGTCTCCCAGAACCCCAACAACTGCTTTTGACTGGGACGCTGGGACACAGGGGCGCCGGAGCGCGAAATTATTAACGCGTATCCTCTTTACCACCCTCTTTATTTTTTTTCTACAGACAAACAATACCCAAGCCGCTGGCCTCACTGAAGTGCTTTCCGGTTACTACAAAATACTATCCGCTTTCTCCAAGTCCTCAACCACCAAAGAAGGCATATTTTACGCGCTTCAGCGCCTGCGCCTTGAATTTACCCCGAAACTTACAAAAAACCTGGAGGCAAATTTCACATATGACCACGAACTCATGCTCAATGATTTTTCTAATACACCTGACTTTAATTTTATCAGGCAAAAAAACCAAAGAACCCTCGCCTGGTTTGACGCGGACAAGGTCATAACAGATACAAAACATATCTACGAGCGCCATCTTCTCCATCGCGCCTTTTTAAAATTTGGATCGCCTCATAGCCGCGTAACCTTTGGCAAACAGCTCATAGACTGGGGCAAGATGCGTTTTTACTCGCCGCTTGACCTGTTTAATCAGCCTCTCCCCTCAGATATTGAAGCAGATGAGCGCGTGGGATTTGACGCGCTGAATGTGGAGTTATCCAGCAATAATTTTTCAGGAATGAATATCCTATATGGCCCTGGAAGAACAAACGCTCAGGACAGCTACGGCCTGAAATTCAACAAGAAATTAGGCACGTATGATACAACGCTGATCGCGGCCAAACACATCAAAGAAAAAGTGTTAGGTTTCGGTTTTGACGGCTACCTCTGGAATACCGGATTAAGGGGCGAGTTCACCTACACCAGAGCAGGTAAAGAGCGCTACCCTCGCGCGAGTTTAGGGCTTGACCACACCTTTTCTTCAGAGACAAACATCATCCTGGAATATTTTTATAACGGCGCGGCTAATAATAATTTCAGCGCGTTCTCAGGCTCCATATTAGAATCCCGCGAGCGGCTCTCTTCAAAAAAAAATCTCGTCAGCGCCTCTATATCGCGCAAACTTACCCCGCTCTTTAAGGCCCAATTAGCGGCCATATATGATATCAATGGTAAAAGTGCTTTCGTCAACCCCGAATTGAGTTATAATATCAAAGAGAACCTTGACGCCAAGGCCGGCGCCCAGCTTTTTGCTGAAACCCCCGGCTCCGAGTTCCAGGACAGTAATAACCTGTATTATTGTGAGCTAAAACTATTTTTTTGATATTTCGCCTATTAACTATAAACTCTCTATGTTCCGCCGCACTAAAAAATACCTGACAATACAAATGCTTGCCTCGCTTGAACCGACAAAGCTCAAGGCGCTTTCTGAAAAAAAGACCCTGAAGGCATTCCAAAGAGCCGCTTTAAAAGTTCCTGCCTACGAACAATTCTTAAAAGAACACAATGCGCCCGTCTCCTCCATCAAAACTATTGAAGACTTTAAAAAGTTGGTTCCTCTCCTTGATAAAGACAAGACATTCAAGCTCTACACTGACAATATTAAAAAGCTCTGTGTTGATAGCGAAATAAACAACATCCACGAAATAGTCTCAAGCTCCGGCCACAGCGGACTTTTCTCTTACAGCCTTATCAATAAAAAAGAATCCGCCATGTCCCAGGATACAATTGATTTCATGCTGGATTATATTTTCAATGTGGGCGGAAAAAAGACCCTGCTTATCAACTGCCTGCCTATGGGCGTTAAAATACACTCATCGCTCGTCACCATAGCAGACACAAGCGTCCGGCCGGACATAGTCATATCCGCAATAAAGACATTTGCCGCCTCATACGAACAGATCATACTCATAGGAGAGAACTCATTTGTCAAAAAATGCCTTGAAGATGGCGCGGAATCAGGCATTGAGTGGAAGAAATTAAAAATGCATATAGTTTTAGGCGAAGAAATGCTGCCTGAAAACTTAAGGACTTATTTTTGCGATATATTAGGAGTAGACCCTGACCAACCCGATTCCAAAAGCCTTATTGGCTCGTCTCTGGGGGTAGCTGAATTCGGATTAAACATTTTCTACGAGACAAAAGAACTTATCAGAATACGGCGGCTTTTACAGCGCGACAGGAAATTCAGAGAGGCTCTCATCAAAGCCGACCCTGACAACCTGCCAAGGCTGATGCAATA
>Ga0065182_1000786_pt1 | contig 13575 bp, 6 predicted proteins | sample CryGey02umfilter_2_FD_59208 | JGI IMG/M metagenome (GOLD analysis project Ga0065182, IMG submission 59208) | Groundwater microbial communities from aquifer in Utah, USA - Crystal Geyser 4/10/14 0.2 um filter (version 2) (version 2) | ecosystem: Environmental > Aquatic > Deep subsurface >...
GCGTGGGCTGGACTGAGACCGTTACCGCCTACGACGTCTATAACAACGTCGTCACAAATAATTCCACCTCCGGGGTGGTAATGTCTTCAACGGGGGCCGCGACGTTCCATGACAATGCCAGCTATACGACATTGCAGCCTGCCAATACTTATACGCTGACTAATGGCGTTGCCACTATTTATGTCAGGGATAACACGGTTCAGACCATTACTTTGACAGCTACCGAAAGCCCGCGCTCAATTACAAGCGGTTCTATTACGATAACGCCTGCCACGACCAGCAGATATAGCCTAAATGACGTTACATTCATAACCGCAGGCGCAGCGCCAGCGCTCTACACTGTTACACGCTACGACCCGTTTGATAATCTTTCAACAACTAATACCGAGACTGTAACTTTGACGTCAACATCCGCAGGCGCGAATAAGAAATTCAGTCTGACAGACGGCGGTGTTTCCATAACGACAGTTGACATAACAGCCGATAATTCAAGCGCGCAGTTCTACTACTACGATGAATTAGCGAGTGCGCCGATATTTACCATCACTGCATCGCGCACAGGCATAACGAGCGGCACAGACGACTTGGTCGTCAAGCCTAATGTCACGACAAGGTATTCGCTATCTTCGCCGCCGGATGGTATCGCAGGCACGCTTTTGCCGCAATATACTTTGACGCGCTATGACGCGTATAGCAATTTAAGGACAGAAGGCGCGCAGACCATCTATTTGACTTCATCGTCAGCAGGGGCGAATAAGCAGTTCCGCGCCCCGCTTTCCAACAGCCCGGCTGTGACATCTGTTGACATTGCTGACGGTACTTCATCGGTTGCTTTCTGGTATTATGACGAACTCATGGGCGGCCCATATACAATTACGGCTTCTGATAATGCTGTTGGGCCTGATGGCGCGGCAGGTATAGCTGACGCTGCAGACTCCATTAATATTGCGCACGCCGCGCCGGACCACCTGCGCTTCAGCGCTAATATCACCACACCCCAGAAGGCCGGTGTTGGTTTTGGTCTTCCCGTGATCCAGGCTTTGGATGCATTCGGCAATATTTTAAATGACCAGTTTAGCGCTATATCTTATACAGGTTCAAAGATCATTACCTATATATTAAGCGGTGTGGCAAATGCGCCTAATGCTTCAGCTACTGATTTGTGGACTACGGCTGTCAGTTTCGCGAACGGCGTTTCAACAACTACGCTTGATACGGCTCTATTCAGGGCGCAGACAACCACAATCACCGCGACATCTAAAGTATCTCAGGCTGGCGATCTGCCTGACGCGCCTGTCGCGGCAGATATCGCATCCAGCGCTGTTGTCGTGAATCCTGATGCTGTTGATCATATTGATTTTATTACTCAACAGCCATCAACTGCCGGGACTATCAACGCAGCCCTCGCGCAACAGCCTATTGTTTCCATACGCGATGTCTATGATAACGCCAGCCAAGATTTGACAGGCGACGGAACTCCTGAGGCAATGGACATATTGCTTTCTGATTCTATTTCTAACGCTTCGTATGCTGACGCTACGGGCGCGTTGAGCGCTACAAATAATCCCAAAGCGGCTACGGCCGGCCAGGCGGTGTTTGAAAGCCTGCGTTATACTGATGTCGGGACTATTTATCTTTACGCTACTTCTCCGGGCAATCCCGCTATTACACCGGCATTTTCAAATTCAATTGTTTTTGCCCTGTCTGCCACATCAACGGTTGAAACAGCAAGCGTTCCTTTGGTAAATTTTAATATAACTCCGATAAATGATACTGAGGCTGAAAAGTTCCCTGTCTTAAGGTTTAAGGTCAAAGATGCCGGCGAAGACGCAATACCGACATTGGTTGACCGCGTCCAGATAGCCATAGGCGGGACAGGAGCAAATGCCTCTGTTGATATTGCATGGGCAGAGTTGAGTGACGGGCTTTCCACCGTAGCTACTGCCACAGGCGCGGCCATTACCAATTCTATGATAACTTTTGGCTCCGCGCCTAACGGCGATAGTGCCGCGGGCGTTGCTTCTGTAGCGGATAACACAAGCACTGAATTTACAGTAAATATTTATATGAAGCCTTCTAAGCTGACAGCTGCAGAAGGCCAGACGTATACCTTTGATGTAGACGAGGCGAAGATTGGCTCGGATACTGGAAATTCAAGCCTTATGACATCTGACTCCGGCAAGGTTGCTGTATCAACGGGTACTATAAGTGTCGCGGTCACGCATATTGAAATACTCACGTCCACAGACCAGACATCAGCGTCAATGGATGCCGGTTCAAGCATTGGCATAAAGATAAACGCTGTTGACGCCAACAGGAATATTGATATAGGATACTCGGGTTTTCATAATCTTACTTTTACGGGGTTGAATGTTATCGGCAGTAATTATCCTAAAGTAGGTCCGGTATACGCGACAGCCACGAGGTTCGGCAATGTGCGAAGTGTGAATTTCGCCTCCGGAGCCGCTGCTGATATTCTCTGGGCTTTTAAGAAAGAAACCGGCGTTGTTACTGCCGCAGAGAGCGGCCAGTCTTATCAAAATCATGGTTTGACCGTGGATGCGGCAGCGTTGTCCGCTGCCAATATATCTATTTCAAGCGGCAATACGCAGACAAGCGCCATAAACGCGGTCTTGTTCCAGCCCTTAAGCGCTTATATTGCTGATACCTATGGTAACCCTGTTGGCGGGGTAAGCGTGGGCTTTGGTATAACTGGTGATCCGGGCGGCGCGACCGGCCAGGTTATTACGCCGACAGTTGTCAGCGATGCGATAACAGGCCTGGCGTCAGCTAGCATGACGTTAGGTAATTTGGCAGGCGTATACACCGCGCAGGCGGCATCAGCGGGCCTGACAGGTTCGCCTTTGACATTTACGGCAACGGCTGTCGCGCCCGCGGCAATGAATATTGTCAGCGGTAATTATCCTGTAGGCAAGTTAGTCACGCAAATATGCGCGCCGTTTGTGGTGGAAGTTGTTGGGCCGGGCGGCGAGCCCGTCCCGAATATTACGGTGAATTTCGCGTTCAACGGAGTCCCGTCGGGAACGACAGGCCAGAGCTTATCGGTTAATTCCGCGGTGACTGATGTTAATGGCCGCGCATCAACTATTCTGACATTAGGCGATAAAGTAGGCGTTTATAATACGCGCGCTACGTATTCAAGCTTTACCGCTGACTTTACTGCCAATGCTTTGCCGCAGGCGCCTTATCAGGTGGTCCTGTCAGGCCCGACCTCAGCTAAGGCAGGTGAGACATCTACCGCGTTTTCTTTCAGCGTCCAGGACCAGTTTGGTAACAATAGCCCTGTGGCTGCGGATACGGTATTTGGCCTTTCCAATGCGCCTTCAGTGACAGGCGGTTTTTACAGTAACGCGTTAGGGACCATACCTATAGCAGGCAACCAATTTACAATGGCCTCAGGCAGTTTTGGCCAGGCCTTCTATTACAAAGATATTAAAACATCTGAACCTACCATAACAATAGCCGCTTCTTATGTTAGCGGCCAGGCCGGTCTTAGCGTATCGTCAGTATCTATAGTATTTACTGTGATACCGGCTGATATTGACCACTTCATAGTAACTGGGAGTACCGCTGTTCTAAACGCAGGGGCTACTCGTATAGCCACAGTCAGCGCCTATGATGCCCAGAATAATATTAAGACCGATCTAGACAGCAGTTTGAGTGTTGTTTTCTCAGGCGCGGGAGTTTCGCCGGCGCCCGCGTCAGCAGTACCTACCGCGGATGGGACTCCGTTTGGCACAGGCATGCTTTTGAACTTTACCGACGGCGTTGCTACGACAACATTAGCGCTATATAAAGCTGAAAATACATTGATAAAGGTTACCGCGGGCAGTGTGCTTACCGCGGACGCCGCGGCCCTGGCTATACCAGTGCTCAATTTAGCGCCTGATCATTTGAAGTTCGCGGCGCCCATACCTACTCCGCAGGCAGCGGGCGTGGCATTTAATTTTGACACGACCATAGATGTTGTTGATATTTATGACAACATATGCGCAGGGGCTAACGGCGCGCCTGTGTATAATGACGCGGGCCGCACCGTCAGTTATGCCTTAAGCGGTACATCCAACGGGCCTTTGGGAGCAAGTGACATATTTACCGGTGCTGTGGCATTTGTCAGCGGTCGTTCAACGACAACATTGTCGGCCACGCTCTTCCGCGCCCAGAATACGACGATAACGCCGTCGGTCACTAATGTCGCGGGTGTCAGCACGCCTTCTAATTCTATCACTATAAATTCCGGGGCTATCAACGCGTTAAGATTCGCGCAGCAGCCCTCAATAACGTGTATTACTTCTCAATCTTTAGGGCAACAGCCTATTGTCGCTGTGGTTGACCAATACGGCAACCCTGTGGTCAGCGCTTCAGCTCTGATAACGTTGGCCGCGAGCAAGACCTTAGGCAGCTATACGCCTGCGACAGGTATTTTAAGCGCGCAAGCCCTGACTAAGGGCCTGACTAATGGCCAGGCTGCTTTTGTAGGAGTCATCTATAATTACCCTGAGATAATTTATCTTGAAGCGACTGTGTCGGGCCTGGTTCTGGCGCCTGTTTATTCGTCTCCTATAAGTTTTGGAACTGCTACTGACGCGAATATAGTCAAGGCGGCCCAAGCAGGGACAATTTCGTCATTGGCAACGACGCTTGCGACAAAGTCGGCGGTGTTGGGATTTACGCTTTCTGACGCCGGCACTGACGGCTATGATACTAAAGTAATGCAGTTCTTCATCCGCAATACGAATTCCGGGACAACGGCTAATTGGACCAACTTCATAGCTTCGGCATATATATCCGACGGAACTCAGGACATTCAGGTAAGTAATATTGTTGATGGCACAATCACGTTTGGTTCAGGCCTTACTCCTATGGTGACTATTGCTAACGGCGCGTCAAAGACCTATACCGTGGCTCTTATATTAAAATCGCCTCTGCCTGCAGGCGCGGATAAAGAATCTCTGGAATTCAGTCTTGACGCTTTGGCAGGAGATGCCATCTTAGAGGCTTTAGGTTCCAAGCTTAACCCGGCGATCACGCCTGTCACAGACGCGGCAGTTATCGGCGCGCAAGCAACTGATTTTAGGGTTGTGAATGGCCCTGCCTCTATGAACGCGGGTTCCACGTCGGCAGTAACGCTTAACGCGGTTGATGTTAATAACAATATTGATGAAGATTATTCCGGTGACCGCTCTTTGGTATTCAGCGGAGCCAGTGTTTCGCCTAAAGGAAATAATCCTACAGTTACAACCGGCATCACGGTTAATTTTGCCGATAGTTATGGTGTCGCGACACCGGCTATTGTTGTGCCGTTTACGGCGGGCGTTAACGCTATACCTGTTGATCTTACTCTTTACAAGGCCGAGATAGCAGCTATAAGGGCTTATGAATCATCTGGGCCTTATGGCTCAGCTATTGGGACATCTGTTCCCAATGCCTGGCCTGTCATAGTAAACGGCGGCACAGCTGACCAGTTATTCTGGAAGACGTCTCCTGTCGCTATTGCCGTAGCTAACGCGCCTTGGAATCCGTTCGTTGTTGCCATAACAGATATTTATGGCAATACAGCTCCAAGCTCTGTACCTGTGACCATTAATTTGACAGGCGGCAACCTTGGCGCGGGTTGCGTCAATGCTGTTGACGCTTTGAATGGCGAGGCCTACTTTGACAACTTTACGGCGTCAGCAGGGGCTTATCCGGCGTATGTATCTGTTGCCGCTACAGCTCCCGGCGTTACTACAGATCCGCCTCTTTCTTTTGGGCCGGTTACGTTAGCCAGCGCCTATAATGTTACCGTCATCGTAAAGGATTCTGTGTCTAGCTCGTCGTTGCCTCAGGTCGCGTTACAGGTCTTACAGGGAGCCACAACAATACAGACTTTCCCTATGGGTAATCCGCCGTTTATTTTTACGTTGCCTTATGGCGCTTACACATTAAGCTTGGATAAGGAAAAATATGTTCAGATGAATAAGGATATGGTAGCCGGCGCTGAGGCCGATTTTAGCTCTGATGGTGTTCTTGACAATAATATCACCTGGACCATTTATATGACGTCATTAGAAGAGGCTACAGCGGATTATCAGGTGAAGTCAACCTTTGTCTATGATGATGTCGCTGACAAACTTACCGCGAGGCTCTGGCTTGAGAGAAGGGGTAAACTTATCATGAATTCCGCGGATTCCATCAATAAGTTGGGTGATGCTACTCTCCAGATATTTGACGACACTACTGATACATGGCTTAATACGATGACGATCCCGCGTCCGGAATTTACAGATTATACTAAAGGCTTGTATCGCCTTGATGTCACAGATGTAACAAAGGCCGGCGGCCAGATCGTGCTAACACCCGGCAGGACTTATTATGTTAGAGCTGTAGTGAACTACGGCGGCTCGGATGGCACAGGCCACGCTTATGAGACAGGCACAACGTTTACCGTGACTTTGTCGCAGTCCTTGGCGTCTGTCACTAACCAGATAGCCGGCGTGACCAGCTCTATTGCCACAATGTCTACAGATATCCAAGCACAGGTCGCGGGTGTCAAGACTACTGTGGCATCTGAGGTAGGTGCGGCAACGCAGACATTGGGTACTCAGATAGGGACGGTCAAGACAGAGACGCAGAAGATACTGACCGCGACTGAAACGACTCTGCCTGAGCAGTTAAAGACCGTCCAGACAGAGATGACTACAGCCGCCAAGTCTGAAATTTTGAACCGCGAAAATGTGGTTTTGGCAGGAAGCACTATTGTGATACGTTACCGCACTTATGAAAATGCCGCGCCTGTCATCACCGTTTATGATCCGCTGAATGTGGCGCGTATTGCGGGTATGCCTATGGCTCAAGGCTCACCGGGCATTTATGAATATGCCGTGACCTTTGCTTCTACGTGGCCTACAGGAGATTATTCTATAGTCTGCTCTGAGCCCAGCTATGGGACTATGGATGCTGTTACTATAACGGTAAAGACAGCGGACGTAGAGAGCATTGCAAGCAATGTCAGCGCTGTATTAGGTTCTGTTACTCCTGTGCGCGATATTAAATCCAAAGTTGACGCTTTCGTCGCGGCCTTCAATGTCATAGAAGATAATATTGCAAGGGCTGCTGAAACGCTGGCTACTGTTAAAGCAGGGTCTGCCGAGGCCGCGGCTGCCGCGGAACAGATGACCTCGCTCTATAATAACTTAAAAGAGATGAGCTCCAAGATACATGAATTAGGCGCGACTGTTGGTTATGATATGGAGAAACTCTACGAATTAAACGACGCCAAGTCCAGGGATATTGATTATATTCGTAACAAGACCCAGGAACTTAAGGCGCTCTTGTTGCTTAGCCAGCAGATGATAGAAGGCTCTGCCAAGGAAGAACCTGTAGTCCAGACATGGTTTGAGTTCAGGTAATGAGACAATTCATCCTGCTTGATTTGTCTCATTAGAGAGGTAGTATGAAAATAATAGCTAGATCGAAAAGTATCATAGCGATAGCGCTTTTGTTATTTTTCTGCGTAAGCGAAGCGTTCGCCAACATCGTAGTGCGCTCGCTGGTAGTCAATCCATCGCCATCCCAGAAACGCAAGGTGCCATTCCGGTCTTATTTGCCCAAAGAGGTAAAGCCTGAAAACGTTATTGATATGGGTGACTTAGACATAGCCTTTGACCCTAAAGAGGGCGCGTATTATGTATTCAAGGATTATGAACTTGAGCCTAAAGAGACAGTGACAATTGAAATAGAGCTTGAGGATGTTTGGAAGATAGCAGGCAATGAGTTATCATTACTTCGGGGAGAGGCCACAAGGGCGGCAAAGGTATTAGCTAATACAGACTATTACGAGAGAGCTACTTTTTTAAAGAACTCCATTGAAAGTAAGCTTAATCAGATAGAGCGTTCTCAGAGTATTCAGAATCCTAGCCCGGGCGGTTATATCTCTGATTACCGTGAGAATTTAAAGCTTCTTGAAGCTGTTAAGTCAGACCTTGCCGCGGCAAAGACTCTTGTAGTTGAAGCAAAGAACATAGCGCCAATGCTTACCTGGAAGCTCATAATAGCTATCGTGATATTCCTAGGGTTCCTGGGCATAATTTTCTTTATCATCTGGCAGAAGCAGATAAAATCCCTGGCTGAACTTAGCGAAGATTACGCTGGCTCAGGCGAAAAACCCGGCCAAAGCCCCACCCCTGAACAAGGAGAAAGGCGCGCGGTCCAGGAAGATCGAAAGTCAGGCATATCTGACATAGAGCAACGTCTCAAAGAAAAACCAGAAGAGTAACCCCGAGCGTAGTTCACTCCTCATTTAATGAGACAAATCATCCTGCTTGATTTGTCTCATTCGTTTCAACGCGAGACCGGCGCAGGTTAGAAGGCTATCTGGAAGCCGGCTTAAGTTTAAGAATAATAGCCGATAAGCTTAATAGCCATATCTCAACAGTGTACCGGGAAATAAAACGCGGCCAGGTCAAAAGGTTAGACACGCATCTCAAGGAATATTGTATATGCCGGGCAAACGCAGGCATTCTTTGAAAATCGAAAAATACGCTGAATCATCCGTCTATATCCGTCAAAAGATATGCGAAGACAGATATTCTACCGATGCTGTAATAGGCGAACTAAATCTAAAACAACCGGAGTTTAAGGGCGTTATCTGCGCAAAAACACTCTACAATTATATCGCTAAAGGAGTGTTTGAAGAGATAACCACATTTAGCTTATGGGAGAAGCGCAAACGCCGCAAACGCCGATATGAACAGGTTAGCAGAATAAGCCTAAAGAATAAAGGGTCAAGAAGCATAGAAGAAAGGCCACAACAAATAAATAATCGCCTTGAGTATGGCCGCTGGGAAGGTGATTGTATAGTAGGGCGCAGGGGTGGAAAAAAGACGGGTTATTTACGTTAAGCGAGCGGATGACGCGAGAACAGATAATAATAAAAGTTGGATCATTAACCCAGGATCCAATAATAGAAGCCATCGATAAACTAGAAGATAATTACGGCCGCTTTTTTAAAGGTAAGTTCAAAAGCATAACATTAGATAATGGCAGGGAGTTCTTAGATCTGGGATCCATTGAGAAGAGCTCATCGAACTCAAAAACGCGCGCATTGGTATACTTTGCCCATCCCTACAGCGCATGGGAACGAGGCGCAAACGAGGATCAGAACAAAATGATCCGCAGATCCATCCCCAAAGGCACGGATATATCAAAATTATCAGATAGAGACATTGAAATAATACAAAATTGGATGAATAACTACCCTCGTAAAATACTGGGGTATAAGACAGCAAATGAGTTGGTTCTGGAAGTTACAAATAACAGGTTTGGAGCTTTGAATTGAATGTTTTCGCAATATGAGCTACAATCCACCTGGCTTGACACGAATCCTTAAAAATATTGATAAAAGTCTTGGCATGAGATATACTGATAAGCGTTAACTCCTTGCCTAACCGCTTGTAAATTTTAAGCTACCACGCATAAAATTTACTACGCAGGCTTCGGAGTTAATTTTGTAAGGAATAAATACCTACAATATGCAGAATTAAGGAGGAGCTATGTCTAAAAAATACTTAAGTTTTTCAGCCATTTGCCTGGCTTTGGCGATTACGGTATTTTCCTTGGGTTGTGAAAGCACCGGCGAAAATACGAAGCGCGGGGCTATAGGCGGCGCCTTGCTTGGTTCTATAGCAGGCGGCGTTATCGGCCACCAGAGCGGCCACGGAGTTGAAGGCGCTCTTATCGGAGGAACCGTTGGTGCTGTAACAGGTGGCGTTATCGGTGATAGAATAGATACCAGAGAAGCGCGTAGCAAAGAGCAGATCTTGACGAGCGGTGAGAAACTTGGTATTTCTGACGTTATCGTTCTTGCCAAATCCGGACTCGGAGATGACGCTATTATTGATAAGATAGCCAAGACAGGCTCAATCTATAATCTTTCCGTGGAAGAGATAGAGACGTTGAAAAAAGAAGGCGTTTCTAACCGTGTGCTTAACTATATGATGGGCACGACGAAGAAGTAGCACTCCTGGCTTAAGCGCTTGTAAAATTTAGGCTAATTCGCTAAATTTTACTTTGCAAGTTACGGAGTTAGTTTTGCAGGGAACAAATACCTGCAATAAGCAAAACCAAGGAGGGTGTTATGGCGTTAAGACCTAAGTATTTTTTAAGAGCTATAGCTCATTGTAAAGAGGGCTGTAGTATTTGCTCCTGGGCAGGAGCCTAAACTACCCTTTGCAGAACAAAACCCCGTTTGAGACAAAGCTGTCAAACTTTTCTCTAACGGGGTTTTTATTCCTGTAGTATAATGCAGTTTTAGGGGGTGAAGCTATGAAGATAAAAATAGACGAAACCGGTAAGATAACCATTGGTGATTTCAGCCCTGTGCAGGCGTATAAAATAGCGGTAAAGATGGAGAGGGATGGCATAGTTTTTTATCAAGGTTTGCTTGAGACTATCAAAGATCAGGAGGCCAAGAGGGAATTGGGTTTTTTGATAAAAGAGGAAGAGGACCACTTGGCTACTTTCCAAACCTTGCTTTCCAAAGAAAGAGAAGAAGCTGGTGATGCGTTTGAAGAGGACGATGTGGTTGACTATATAAAATCGCGAGTGTCTGATGCCTCTCTTAAGAAAGCTAAATTAAGTGAGATGGAACATAGGCACACTGCCTTGGAAGAGGCGATGAATATGGAACGCCGCTCCATTGTTTTTTATGAGGCGTGCGTTAATGAATCAAAAGATGAAAGATCAAAACTTGCATTTAGCGCTATTATAGAAGAAGAAAAGAAGCATTTGAGTAAGTTCGCGCAGTTATTGCGCATAAAGTGCATCAATTCTCAAAACGGCTGTATTCTGTGAGACAAATCATCCTGTTTGATTTGTCTCATTGGAAGAGGTGAAGATGTGTGTGGAATAGTTGGGTATATAGGCGATAAAGAAGCAACCCAGATATTGATCTCGGGCTTAAAGAGGCTGGAATACCGCGGGTATGATTCTGCGGGTATAGCTGTAATATCCGGCAATAAGATACATATTCGCAAGATTCCAGGTAAGATAAATGATCTTGAAAACCTTTTAGGCAAGGCGCCTATGCCGCGCGCGTTTTCAGGCATAGCGCACACAAGATGGGCTACCCACGGCGCGCCCAATAAGATCAACGCCCATCCTCATTCAAGCTGTGATAAAAAGATTACCGTCGTGCACAATGGCATTATAGAGAATTATCTAAAGCTTAAAAATGACCTGATAAAACAGGGCCACAGATTCTTTTCTCAGACAGATACGGAAGTCCTGGCGCATTTAATAGAGAAATATTACAAAGACTGCCTGAGATCCGCTGTGATAGAGGCTTTAAAAAAAGTGGAAGGTAGTTTTGCTTTAGGCGTCCTATGCAGTGATGAGCCTGACTTAATAGTATGCGCGCGCCAGGATAGCCCTCTTATAGCGGCTGAAGGTAAGAGTGGGCGCTTCATTGCCTCTGACGTGCCGGCTATATTAGAACATTGCACGCGCGTAGTATACCTTAAAGATAAGCAGGTAGCTGTCTTGAAAAAAGATGATATATCCGTGTATGACCTTAATAACAGGCGAGTGAGCGTTAAATTTGATAAGGTGCTTATGGATGCCGAAAGCGCCAAGAAGGGCGGGTTTGAGCATTTTATGCTTAAGGAGATATTTGAGCAGCCCGTGGTTTTAAAGAAGCTTTTATCCGTAGGCGCTAAAAATATCAGGAATTTTGATTTTACTCATAAGATAAGCAATATTGTTATTGTCGCCTGTGGCACAGCCTATCATGCCGGGCTCGTTGGTAAATATATTATTGAGTCGCTTGCGCGAATACCTGTATGGGTTGACTTTTCTAGCGAATTCAGGTACCGCAATCCTCTTATCTCTAAGGACACGCTTGTTATAGCTGTGAGCCAGTCAGGCGAGACTGCCGACACCCTGGCCGCGGCGCGCGAAGCCAAAAGAAAAGGCGCTAAGATAGTCTCTATCTGTAATGTCGTAGGCTCAAGCCTAACGCGCGAGTCCGACGCGGTCTTTTATACTCTTGCCGGGCCCGAGATAGGCGTGGCATCCACAAAAGCCTATACAGCGCAACTAGCTGTTTTCTATATGTTCGGCCTCGCGCTTGCTAAGTCTTTGGGGCGCGTAAGCTCGGAATTTTACCATGATTCTTTGAAGGCTTTAAACTGCATTCCGGCGTTGCAGGCTCAGGTCCTAAAGTCCCATGGCTTTATCAAAAAGATAGCTCAGAGGCATCACCACTATGGCAGTTTCCTGTTTTTAGGCAGGAACGTGAATTTTCCGTCGGCATTGGAAGGGGCTCTGAAGCTTAAAGAGATATCTTATATCCCGGCTGAAGGATACGCGGCAGGCGAGATGAAACACGGCCCCATAGCGCTTATTGATGAATACCGCGCGGTTGTCTGTATCACGGTCCGGTCTAAGATCTATGACAAAATGATCTCTAATATTCAGGAGATAAAGGCGCGTTCAGGCAAGCTTATAGCTATAGCCACAGAGGGTGACGCTACCATAAAAAACCATACCCGCGAGATAATAAGTATTCCTAAATGCGATGAGTTTTTATCTCCGTTATTAGTCGCGCTGCCTCTGCAGATGCTTGCTTACTACATAGCTGTCGCGCGCGGCTGCAACGTAGACCAACCCCGCAATTTAGCAAAGTCAGTGACGGTAGAGTAACAGAAGACAGAGGACGGAAGACAGAAAACAGGAACTCGGATGAGGAGCAACAGTTTTTTTGTTCTCTGCCCACTGTCCTCTGACCTATGCCTTCTGTCATCTGGAAATTATTATGTTATACGTCGTATCGACTCCCATAGGCAATCTTGGAGATATTACATATCGCGCTGTTGAGGTCTTAAAGTCTGTTGACCTTATCGCGTGCGAGGACACCCGCCATACAAATATTCTTTGTCAGCATTACGGCATAAAAGTTCCCCTAAGCAGTTACTACGAATATAACAAGGTTGTTAAAGGTGAGCACCTCTTAAAACTTTTAAAAGATGGTAGGCAAGTCGCCTTGGTTTCAGACGCTGGCACGCCTGGTATAAGCGATCCAGGCTTTAGCCTGATACGCGCGGTATTGGACGCCGGCATTAAAGTAGCGTCAATCCCAGGGCCCACCGCTCTTATAGCTGCACTTTCTATCAGCGGCCTTCCAACTCATAATTTTTTCTTTAAAGGGTTCCTTCCGATAAAACAGGTGAGTCGTAAAAAGAGGCTGGAATGGTTAAAAGGATTAGGTACCACAATTGTCGTGTATGAATCGCCGCACAGGCTTCTAAAAACCCTTCGGGATATGAAGGAAGTGTTAGGTGACAAAAAAATAGCAATTGTGCGTGAGGTGACCAAAAAGTTTGAAGAGGTCATACGGGCAACGCCTGAGGAGTTGATCAAAGCTTTTGAGGCCCGCAAGCCCCGTGGCGAATTCGTCCTCATTTTTTAAGCCCCCCATAGTTCCACCCCCGGGGTGGAACTATGGGGCATTCAGCCTGTAGCCGCAATATAATAATGTCAGTATTCTGCAAATAGAGAATGTCAGGTATACTCGCC
>Ga0065182_1000795_pt1 | contig 13456 bp, 6 predicted proteins | sample CryGey02umfilter_2_FD_59208 | JGI IMG/M metagenome (GOLD analysis project Ga0065182, IMG submission 59208) | Groundwater microbial communities from aquifer in Utah, USA - Crystal Geyser 4/10/14 0.2 um filter (version 2) (version 2) | ecosystem: Environmental > Aquatic > Deep subsurface >...
ACCGCCACCGCCACCGCCACAACATACTCAACCGACTTTTTTGAAGGAATAAAACTAACCAAAAGTTTTCCAAACATATTTTACGAAAATGAAGTTTACTACATTGAAGGCGAAGCACCCCAAACAAATGAATCTTCAATTTTCATTTTCCTTGCACCACCAAATGGAGAAGCCGGCGAAAATATTACATACGAATCCAACATAAAGAATAATAAATTCAAAATCCCGGTCATTTTCCACAAAAATGGAAATTTTCAAATAGGGATAATCCTTGGGAACCAAGGTGAAAGTAAAATCGCCAACATTTCAATTCTGCCAACACTGCCAAATATGCCATCCGAAAAAGCTACAAGCATGCCGTCATTTTTAAACATTAAATACAATAATCAAAAAACATCTGCTTCCTGGAATAATAACGGAATGAATTTCATTAAAATGACAATCACTCAAGACAATGCGGCAAAAACTTATTTCTTCAGACAAGGAATCCAAAATTTCGAACTAAATTACACCGACTTTATAGATTTCAAAGAATTAAAAACATACATAACAATCCAGGGAGCAGTACTTAAAACCGAAATACCATTACAATTCGAAACCGATCTAAGCCAACCAGTTCAAAAAAGTTTCGTAGCAGTAAAACACAGCCACAGCGAAATTCTCGCACCATATATTACAGTAAACAACCTACAATCAACACTCTCAACATTAAGTGAAATAACCTTTTCCGGATCAGTAAAAAAAGACGTTTTCACAGAAGCAGCCGTCATTAAACCAAATGGCCTGGTAGATCTTTTCGACCTAACAAGCACAAGCACTTTAGGAACATACAATGGATTAAAAACAATACCGGCCAATGGCAATTTTAGCTTTAACTACAAACCGAAAATCAATGGAACATACATTTTGGAAATCAACGGAACCGACGGATCCGCCATATTAAATATACCCATTTACGTAAATAACGGAATACCTTTAATACCGGACTTTTTTGACCTCAACATATACACCCAACCAAAGCAAAACTTTAACCTTCAAACTGCCAGAACAGAAATGCTAAACCTTATTAACAAAGAAAGAATAACCGTTGGACTCGGAGCCGTAAGCATGGATAGCAACCTAAATACACTGGCACAAAATCACTCACAAGACATGGCTAACCGAGATTTCTTCGGACATTTAAATCCGGACGGAGATAGCCCGGAAGACAGAAGACTGGCAGCAAAAATCCCAATGCCGGTAGGTGAAAACCTGGCACTGGCCCCAACAGTTCTATATTCCCATAACGGCCTAATGCAAAGCGGAATACATAGAAACAACATCTTAAACCCACAATGGACAAAAATAGGAATTGGAATAGCCATAGACTCTTTAGGATCACTACTGACAACTCAAGAATTTTCAAGCAATACTTACTCTGCAAGCGACCTTGCAACAATAGAAAACACTATTTTGGATGAGGTAAACAACAAACGAACCACCCTAAACCTTACGCCTTTTCAATCAAGCGCAGGTCTAAACACAGCCGCAACCGAATGGAGCAACAATATGACAACTCAAAACTTCTTCGATTTCACCTCTCCAAACGGAGATTCCCTCTCCGACATTGTGAATCAATACGAACCGGGCAAAGATATACAGGCAATAATATTCTCAGCCGGAAGTCAGGTTAAAATCATAGAAGAAGTCATAAAAAGCAACGACATCACTTCAAATATTTGGAAAAAAATTGGTATCGGAGTAAAAAACGATCCAATAGGCACCTTACTAACAACCATTCTTTTCAGCACATACTAAAATCGACTAAAGGTTGTTAAAAAAACAAAAATAACTACAATAGAGGGGACCTCTTTTCACCAAACCTATTAATTTCATATGGATTTTAAAACAAAAAAAATCCGCAAAGAACCAAAGCCTCCAAAAATCCCAAAACTAAGACCGGCCAAAAACTTCAAGAATGCTTACGGCAACAAATACAACATACACATTGCAACCGGGGGAGGAAGCGTAATCCTAATTGTATTTCTTCTATTTGGACTATTTTCGATAGTTAAAAGTCTGGATTTTTCCAAAATAGTTTTTTCATTTGGAAAAAGCCTTCAAACCGATTCAACCGGCAATACCAATATTTTACTGGTCGGAACCGGAGGAAAAACCCACGATGGCGCAAACCTGACCGACACAATTATAGTCGCGCGAATTGACTACAATGAAGAAATTGTGCCAATGCTATCCATCCCGCGCGATTTATACATTACAAAAAGACAACAACGCATAAACAGCATTTACGACTGGGAAAATAGCTCAAACAACGACAATGAAGGCATGCTGGAACTCCAACAAACCATTGAAGAAATAACGGGATTAAATATTCAATACTATGTAAAAGTGGATTTTGGCGGATTCACTAAAATAATAGACAGTTTAGGAGGTGTAAACGTAAATGTAAGCAAAAAAATCTACGATCCATACTATCCAAAAGGTGAAACCATTTACTACGAAACATTTGAATTGGATGCGGGACCACAAACTTTAGACGGAGAAACAGCGCTTAAATATGCCAGAAGCAGAAAAACAACAAGCGATTTCGACCGCGCCAGAAGACAACAAGAACTACTTTTTGCCGTTAAAGAAAAAGCCCTGGACCTTGGCATACTCACAAATCCGGGCAAAATAGGAAACATATACAATTCAGTCGACGACAGCATTGAAACCAATTTATCTCTTGGAGAAATAATAGAACTTGGAAAAATCGGAAAAGATTTTCAAAAAGAAAACCTATTCCCACTAGTAATAAATGACGACCCATCTGCCTGCGGAGGGATTGTATACGCCCCATCCAGAGAATACTTTGCAGGCGCATCCATACTTTTACCGGTTGGAAACAATTACGACTACGTCCACCTATTTACAAATCTGATTTTCAAAAATATAGGAACTATCGCAAAAGGATCAGAGTACATTCAAATTCTAAACGGAACCAAAACTCCGGGACTGGCATACGAAGTTCTAAATGTTTTAAGCCGCTTCTGTTTAAACATAAGTTACTACGGAAACTCCGAAGATCGCACACTTGAAAAATCAATCATCTATTTCAAGCCGGACGAAAATGGCAATCCCCCATCAATAATCAGCCTCATTAATACCTTAATACCGGGAATTCCAACTCAGCCCGGCATTCCGGGAAAATACCTGGCAACCGAAAAACGTCAAAAATCCACAATAGTTATAGAGCTTGGCAGTGATTATTTAAAAAACAGAATTGAAGATCCTTTCCATCAACTAAAATTCCTTGCCCCAACACCAAAAGACATAATACCGGAAGAACTGACAGCAACAGAAGAAAAACCGGCCGCATCGGAAACAACATCAATATGATCTCTACCTTAATTAGCCTGTTTACAGCCGGGACACTAATAACAACGGACCTACCTTCGGTAAGACAACATATAATGCCATGGAGCGAAAATATGTTGCTTGAAAACATATCCGGCCCACAAAAAAACGAAAAAAACATAGCCCCGGTAATTGATGCAAAAGGGGCAATTGTAGTCGACATAAAAAACGGCGTAATCCTTTACGAAAAAAACATACACAAACCACTTTACATAGCCAGCCTAACAAAACTAATGACAACAATTATAGTTTTAGAAGAAAACAATCCAAATGAAATTGTAACAATATCAAAAAACGCATCTGAAACTCCCGGGAAAAAAATGTGGCTCGCACCAAACGAAAAAATAACCGTAGAAAATTTACTTTACGCATCACTAATAGAAAGCGCCAATGACGCGGCCACAGCTCTAGCTGAACACAATGCCGGAACAGTTGAAAATTTCGTAAATAAAATGAATCAAAAAGCAATTGAACTGGGCCTACATTCAACCACATTCGTAAACCCCACAGGCCTGGACGAAAAAGAAGGTGCAGACCAAGCCGAAAACACAATAGAAGGCGGAAACATATCATCCGTCTACGACATGACACTACTAAGCAAATACGCCTACGGAAAAAGCTTCATCCGCAGAGCCGTAACAAAAACAGAACTAGACATAGCCTCTACCAACGAAAAAATAACTCATGAACTAAAAAGCACAAACGCCCTTCTAGAAAGCTACCTACCAATACTTGGACTAAAAACCGGAACAACCGACAACGCAGGTCAATGCCTTATAGCAATAATCCAAAACGAAAAAGGAAACGACATTTTAACAGTAGTACTGGGTAGTCAGTCCCGTTATAATGAAACAAAAATACTAGCAGACTGGGCGCTTCGAACTTATAAATGGTAAACCCTCATTATGGATCTTATTAATAACATAAGGCATTTATCGCTGATTTTCAGCTCACAAACATTTGCCTTCCTACTGGCCATGATGCTTGCACCGGGATTCATTAAACTATTGCAGAAATACAAATGCAGCAAACAAATAAGAGAAAAAACCTCCACAGGTGAAACAGCAACCATCTTCCAAGCTTTACACGGCAAAAAAAAAGGAACACCAACCATGGGTGGAATTTTAATATGGGGAACAGTTCTAATAATCACGCTGGCATCATTTATCCCCTATTATATGGGCATAACCAACAGCTCCCTACTTAGCAGAGAAGAAACATTACTACCACTATTTACACTAATAACCACAGCTCTACTGGGCGCCGTTGACGACTGGTTCAACATAAAAGGACTTGGCAAAAGCAAAGGCCTAAACATAAAACCAAAATTCCTCTGGCTTACCGCATTCTCACTCATAGGCGCATATTGGTTCCATTTCAGGCTTGGATACGATCAAATCCACATACCTGGCATTGGTGATATGCAAATAGATTTATGGTACATTCCACTTTTCATATTAGTAATTACAGCAACAGCCAACGCAGTAAACATTACAGACGGATTGGACGGACTCGCGGGCGGACTGCTAATAATTGCATTCGGAGCTTTCACAATTATAGCGTTCGCACAAGGACTATTCATTCTTGCAGCTTTTTGCGCCGTAATTATTGGAGCATTACTTGGATTCATGTGGTTCAACATTTTCCCGGCCCATTTCATGATGGGAGATACCGGCGCAATATCGCTTGGAGCAACCCTTGGCGTAATAGCCATGATGACAGATTCAGTGGCCGTATTACCACTAATCGGATTCGTTTTCGTTATTGAAACACTATCGGTAATAATTCAAATAACTTCCAAAAAGTTTTTTGGCAAAAAAGTTTTCCTAATAGCCCCGCTCCACCATCACTTCGAAAAGAAAGGATGGTCGGAACCAAACATAGTTATGCGATTTTGGATTATTGGAGGATTCCTAGCCAGTCTTGGACTAATCCTTGGTCTACTCGCGAGTACCGGACTTTAACCCCAAAGATCCTTCAGAAACATCCGCAGTAGCTTCCTGCGGAGTTAACATTATAACGCCACTTTCAATCTGCGCCCCTTCAGCATCCGGACTAATAAACTGAACTTGATAATCATCATTCAGCAATTTACTAACGGCAGGTTCAATCAAATCACTTTCGCCACTCTCTTTATCCACATAAGAATCATACAAATCTTTAAGCTGCAAAAGCGCTTCATCAGAAACTTTATTTGGATTCTGTTCAAGCGCGATAATCACCTTACGCAAAGTATCGGAACGAACCTCACCAACATTATGACGTAAAACAAACTGCTCCCTATAAACAATCGACTGCTCAATCGAAGTTAAAATCTTAATATTGTCCACCTGCCTTTGAATAAGAGCCGCAAACCTATCGCTAAGCTCAACCTCATTATCCGCAGTCAAAGTAAGTAAAAACTTATTAGCCTTATTTTCATACCGCTTCAAAAGCGTTTGGGCCAAATTAAACTGCCCGTTAACCAAAAGTTCCTGCATCTCCAATAAAGCATCCTCCGCCTGAGCCATTTGAACTTCAACCTTTTGGACTTCCGTAGACGCAAGTGTAACTTCAACTTCCTGGAGCGCCTCCTTAGCCCTATAAAGCCTATCGCCGGGCCTAAAAGAAGCAAAATCTTTTAACTGAATATTGATTTTTTCAATCAACAAATCCCGCAATATACCGGCATAAAGCGGATCATTTTCCTCCAAATTCGGAAGAGAAGTCCCAATAATCACCGCAACCCTATTTCTAAAATCAGCCAACCCCTTAATTCCTTCTTGACGAGCACCACGCACCAATTGAGCTTCGGACGTAACCAAAACTTTATAAGCATCTTCAATCTTTTGCTTAACAACATCCGCCTCCAAACTATCCGGGAGATCAATTGAAGATGCCACCGGCACCGACTGAGCATCCGCTACTGTAGCCGCATCCTCTTTATCTTCAGTTAAATCGGCTTTATATTTTTCATCACTGGAAAGATTAGCCGCAACCCAAACTTTATCCTCTTCATCCACTGAAACTTTTGAAATTTTTTCAATTAAAACATCACCATCGGTAATTTCCGCTTTATAACCGGCAATTACAGTTTTGGATAAATTCGAAGGTTCCTTAACAGAAGCCACCTTAACCACATTGTCATAAACCGCCACACTGGATTTAGCTTCACTGGACTCCAAGCTAAAGGCAGCCTTCTTCTTTACATCCGTACGCAAAGAATCCGTATTAACAAAAAAATCAGACGAATCCCGGAGATTAACAACACGAGTCCACACCCTTCCACTATCCACATACATCGAAACAGTAGTAACAAGAGGATTAAGTGGCTCAAAATAAAGCTTATTAACCTGAACATCAGTATTCGATCCAAGCCGCGAAATACTATCTTCAAAAAAATGAATCGTAGCCCCGGAATCACTATTTGTTAAAATTTCATCCCCTTCCAAAAGCACCATCATTGAATATGCCTTAATCATAGAGGCCTTACGCAAAATCATAACCTCCCCCGAAACAGAATCAAGATAAGTAGATTTAGCCTGAACCATTGGAACACGCATAGGCGCTACTATTAAAACCCCAACCGAAAAAACAAAAAGCAGTGTCCCGGCAGTTAAAGTTCGAAAAGCGGAGTAACTTCTTCTTGGAACTTCAATATTATTCAAAACCCGCTCTCGCAAAAGAGCCGCATTCCATTGCGGTATATGAATAAATTTAGCACTTTTCAAAATCGCAGCCCCCAAACTTCTAAGCCGAACCGGAAGAAACTCCGGACTCTCGGACTTAATTTCAAGCAACAACCTCTCTTTCATAGCACTCTTCATCCCAGCGGATAATTTTGGTTTCCGCAGAGCACAAAGTGCTTTTTCCAGTAGATCTGTATCCTGATTGTTACGATGAGAAAACATATACTATTTAATGCGAACTTTAGAACGAATAAGCTAATTATTTGTTACGTTCATTCATATCTTCCATAATCTGACGTAACGCTTTAAGAGCGCGAAATTTCAAAATACGCAAACTACCCTCACTCTTACGCATAATCATGGCAATTTCACGATTTTCAAGTTCATTAATATATTTAAGCACAATCACCTGCTGATGTTTTTTATTCAATTTAGAAATAGCTTTCATCAAATTCTCCCCACCAATAACCCCGGAAGCAATCCTAACAGGATCCGCAGCCCTCTTATTATCGGCAACATCAAAAGAAAGCTCAGCCACCTCTTTATTGGTACGATAATGATCAACCACCGCATTATGGGCAATTCTATAAATCCAAGAAGAAAAATACTTTCGTCCAACCTTATACGAACGAATATTTTCCCAAACCTTAAGAAAAACATTTTCCGTTATATCAAGCGCATCTTCGCGTCCGGTACGATAATAAGTATAACGATAAATTTGATCAACAAAAGAGTTATAAAGCTGTTCAAAAGCCTCTGTCTTACCTTGCTGCGCTTCCGCCACGAACGCATCAATCTGCTCCGGACTGTATTTTTTTTCCAACATAAATCAAGTACTATCTTTTACCATAAGACGCCGCCAATTGCACCTCTTTTGTCGACCCAAGAAAAATCGGCGTTTTTTGATGATATTCACGAATTAAAACATCCAAAATATCCCCTTCAAACGAAACAGCGCGCCCTCCGGCACGTTCAATCAAAAGCGAAATCGGCGCGCATTCATACAAAAGCCTAAGCTTCCCATCCGGCTTCTCCTTAGACCCCGGATACATATAAATACCACCCCCCTTACGAATAATCTGATTAACATCCGGAACCATTCCACCTGAATAACGCAAAGAATAACCATTCTTCGAAAATTCCAAAATCAAATCCATATACCAAGAATCACTTGAAACGATTGAAATATTACCGGGAGCAAAAATCTTACCTTCCTCTTTAATCTTTAAATCCGCATGCCGCGAAGCAAACTCTTTCTTTTGACGATCATATCCAAACTCAAAAACCCCCAATTCACCAATAGTAACAAGAAAAGTTAATTCAGGACCATAAACAGCAATAATCGCAGCCACCTGATCACGTCCGGTTTTTCCAATAACATCATTTCCTTCATAAATACCAACAATAGTCCCAACAGCCAAATTAACCTCCGCGACAGAAGATCCATCTAGCGGATCAAGCGCAACCACATAACCATTAACATCAGAATTTTTACGCACCGGCTCCGCAAGTTCTTCGGAAGCTATCATAGCAACATAATCATTTTGACTCAGCTTCTTAACAAATTCATCATTACAAATTACATCCAGCGCAATCTGCTTATCCCCGGAAACATTACTCTCTCCGACGTAACCCTCACGCTTTTCATTGGTAAAAACTGAAAAAGAGTCGGAAATAGTAATAAAAACAGCAGTAAGATCTTCTAAAATCGATGCCAAATTGGAATTCACTTTATTTAATAACAGAAAATCAACAAAATTTTGCATAAAAATCAATTTTAATTAATACAACCGAAATACTAATGTCCAAAATGCAAAGTTGCAGCATTAGAAATGCAATAAAGCGTTGCCCAAAGGGGGGAAATAGTATATAATATAAAGAAATTTTAAAAAACCCGACACAAAATTCTTGAAAAATGGGCAAAATAAAAATAAACAAATTTTCAAAATATTCAATTGTCGGATTAATCTCTGCAGGAGTTATTACGGCAGCATTAAGTGGAATTTCTGCACAAGTTCAAGCTGCATCTCCCGCAGCCTGGTCTGCAACCAGCTCAACAAGCTGCCCGGCCCAAGGCGCAGGAAGCGCATTAGTAACAGTAGGCACATTAGTTTACGAAATTGCCGGCGGAGGAGCAGCCAGCTTTGCAAGCTTCAATCCAACCACTCAAACCTGCACAGCACTGGCCGATTTCCCGCAATCACCAAGCGACGACGTTACACTTGAAAGCACAGACAATAATACTATTTACGCACACTACAATGGTCAAATTTACAAATATTTAATAAACCTGGATGACTGGATAACATTCGACCAGGCTTATTTGGACGATGCAAACGGCACGGCGGTAAGCAACAGCGGAGCAACACAAGGAGATGGCAATGCCATAGTTTCATACAATGGAGAAGAATATGTAATCGCAGGAAACAGCACAACTTTCGAAAAATACAATTCCGGATCAAACAGCTGGACAACCTTAGAAGTAACACCATCTGCAGTAGGCCAAGGAGCCGCGCTAGCAGTGCATAGTACAAACATTTATGCATTTAGAGGCGCCGCCACCACAACCTTTTGGCAATTCAACGGAACCTCATGGAGCGAAGTGGCCGCCGCCCCCCAGACAGTCAACTATGGCGGCGCACTGGCAACCGTCGGCACAAAGGTTTATGCACTCCGCGGCGGTAACTACAGCGACTTTTGGAGTTACGACACCTCCGGAAACAGTTGGAGCACCAGCCTAACCCGTGCACCCGGCTACGTAAACGCAGGAGGCGCATTAGTAGCCATAGGAACAGACCTTTACGCATTTCAAGGCGGCAGTAAAAACTTTTGGAAATACGACACAACTGGAAACACTTGGAACCAAACACTGGCACAAACCCCCCAAATCGTTTACGGAGGCGCATCCCTTGCCACGGATGGGACAGACATTTACGCAATCCTCGGAGGAAACGCTCCCGAAGCCTGGAAATACACCGTAGCCGGAGACACATGGTCACAGTTGGAAGATGTACCAAGCAACGTCGGAAACGCATCCATAACGGACGCACAAGGCGGCCTTACATACGACACCAATGTACTTTACGCCGTAAGCGGTAAAGGTGTAACCGGCACAGCCACAACAGGACGCGGCACAATATGGAGATTCCCGCTCACAGGTAACAATATAAACACATGGCCATACCGAACATTCGCCCCGGCCAGCATGACTGGATCTGGCGCGGGACAATCACTCGCGTATCCGGCAAGTGGCAATTTCCTTTACTACTTGGCAGGAAACGGAACCCAGGATTTCTTTAAATTCAGTATCCTAAACGACTCATGGATACCATGGACAAGACCGGTGCTGGACGGAACAAACCTTATCTCTCAAACAACTCCTTCCGCAATAACGGAAGGCACAGGCAATGCCATAGTCCAAGTTGGCGACCTATTTTACGTAGCTCCGGGAAACAATTCAGTTAATTTTCTTCAATTCAACCAAGCCACCAACAAATGGAAACAACTAACAGATCTACCAATTGGTGCAACAAGCGGATTTAGAATGGTAGAAGCAGACAGCAACACAATCTACGCAATTTACTCTACATACACCTTAAAATACAATATTTCACAAGATACCTGGCAAGCAGGATTTCCATTAAGCGTTACAACAACAGGAGAGATTTACTCACAGGCCGGAGCAAACCAAGGCAATGGAAATAGCATAACCGAAGTTAACGGTAAACTATACATAATTCCGGCAAACAACTCTACTTCCATACAAGAATTCGACCCAACATATAATACATGGACAACCTTATCCGCAGCCCCGGCGGGATTCAACAGCGGGGCATCCCTGGCCACCGTTGGAACAGACATTTATGCATTACAAGGAGCAAATTCACTAGCCTTCTACAAATTCGACACATTAACAAACATCTGGACAACACTAACATCTGTAGACGCCGGATTATTCAATGTTGAAGAAGGAGGATCACTTGTATATCCCGGCTCCGGTGATTATCTGTACGCACTTAAAGGTAATGGGAGCACAGAATTCTGGCGCTACAGCATTGCCGGAAATTCATGGTTACAAATGACAGATTCCCCTGCCGCCGTAACCGGAGGCGGAGCACTTACATGGCTAGATACAGGAGTATTAACAGATCCTTCCGACGACACATTGTTCGCCTTCAGAGGAGGAGCCACTACCGATTTCTGGAGCTACAACATCTCCGCGAACACATGGGATACAACCACAGCTCAAGGAGCCACACTGGCCGCAGCACCGGAAACCATAACTCAAGGAGCCACACTGGCCACCTACGACAATAACACCTCCGCAGACTCCTCCGATGACCTTATATACGCCACCCGCGGATACGGAACCAAAACTTTTTGGGCATACGATCCAGTAGCCAACATATGGACATATAAAACGCAAACACCATCAGTAGTTGGAAACACAAACACAACCACCTCCGCAGGCAAACTTGTATCCTCAACCTCATTGGACAATCTATTCCTGGTAACCGGCCTTGGCGACAACGGTACAATCTATTATTCCGCCGACGGCGGATTAGTTTTCCGCTATGATCCGGCAACAAACACCTGGCCAACAAGCAACTTTACAAAAGAAGCATCATTTATTAATCCTCCGGCACAAACCGGAACGGGAGCAAGCCTGGCTTATCCGGGCACCGGCGATCTTTTTTATGCAATAGCGGGATACGGAACAAACTACTTCTGGTCCTACAACAAAGCAATTGAAGAATGGAACGCATTCACAAAATCAATTCTTGCCGATGGCAACCCAATAAGCCAATACGGCTCCGACCACTTGGATGGAACGGACATAATAGAAGTAGATAATATATTTTATATTGCAGCCGCAAATGGAACCGCCTGGGAAAGCTATGATCCGGGAACAAACACATGGAAAAACTTAGCAGCCTTCCCACAATCAACCCCCAACCAAATTAGCCTACTTCAATTACCAACAGACGCAGACACCATTTACGCACTTTTCCCGGGAGCATCCATAACAAATTTCTGGAAATATACAATCTCCACAAATCAATGGGAAGCCATGCCGGACGACATAACAAATCCATACATAACAACTCTAATATATCCGGGCGCGGGCGACTGGATATACACCATTGCAGGAAACTCCCCTGCCTGGAACTCAACAGATCTATGGCGCTACAGCATATCTAAAGAATTATGGGTAAACTTTAACCGCGGAAAATTTGACGGATACGTAAACGGCAATACAAACACAAATCCAACACCAATAAGCCAAAACGATTCGGAGTCTTATGTGCAAACCTCAGGTAACACAATCGCAGAAGCAAACGGCAAACTATACATACTTGCAGGAGGATCACAAACATTCGAAGAATTCGACCCATCCACAAACGTATGGACAGCACTAACAGACATTCCGGTAAGCGCAACATTTGGATCATCCTTAGCATGGGATGGATCGGATAAAATTTATGCTTTCAACGGAGGTAGCACCAATTTCTATTCTTACAACATCACCGCAGGCACATGGGATACACTAGCCGCAGCACCTGTATCTACAAGCAGTGGCGCTACGCTTGCTTTTCCATCAACTTACGGCAATTACGTATTTGCCTTGGGCGGAAATAACTCCACCGGATTTTACGCTTACGACATAGCAGGTGGCAGCTGGTCAACACTTTCCAGTACTCCGGGGAATCAATACGGAGGAGCCTCTCTGGTTTTTATAGATGCCACACAGGCCTACGCTACGGGCGGTGGAGCAACCTCCAATTTTTGGACATTTGGAGTAGGAGGAAGCGCACCCGAAGGAACATGGACGGATCTCACATCATCCAATCCCCCTCCAGCCAGCATTAAAGTCGGCGCTAAACTTGTAACGGACGGCACAAATCTTTTCACAACCAGAGGAGCAGGAACAACCACATTCTATAAATACGCCCCCACCGGAGCTTCAGGAAGCAGATGGAGCGAAGTGGCAAATGCACCGGACACAATTGGTGAAGACAGTAGCGGTGGCCATATAGGAGGATCTGCCTACATTCCAAATATTAATGAAATATGGACAACTCCGGGTAATGGAAGGGCAAGCCGCGAAGAAATAAGCGGACAAAAGCTCAAAGGTCTACTTTTCAGATACAAAGTTGCTACAAACGAATGGCCATATTATGCAGCCGCCACAAATTCCGGAATGAGTCTTTATAGACCGGCAAGTTCAGCTGCATTTGGAACATCAGTAGTAGTAGATCACAATCTTTATTTTCTGGCAGGTCAAAATACAACAACATTTAAAAAATACACAATTGAAAATAAAAGCGGCACACCGGACAGAGCAGAGGCAGATCCGGGCGCGGGAGAATGGGAAGCCATGCCACCTCTTC
>Ga0065182_1000796_pt1 | contig 13432 bp, 8 predicted proteins | sample CryGey02umfilter_2_FD_59208 | JGI IMG/M metagenome (GOLD analysis project Ga0065182, IMG submission 59208) | Groundwater microbial communities from aquifer in Utah, USA - Crystal Geyser 4/10/14 0.2 um filter (version 2) (version 2) | ecosystem: Environmental > Aquatic > Deep subsurface >...
TAATCACAAAGACACGCACTGCGTTGCTAGCAAATGTTGCAATAGCTACTGGCTAACGGGAATCATAACAAAAAGCGGCGGAGAAGTTTAAAGCCGCCGCAACGCCTTGTCTTTTATGTAAAATCTATTAATATTCCACACCGGCAGCCGCGAGGAAATAATATATATGGAACAAACAGAAATTTTACGAAAAAAGTTCAAGTCGCTTGTCCTCGGTAAAGGGGTAGTGCTCCCGGGGGCTTTCAACGCGCTTACCGCCAGGCTTATAGAAGAAGCCGGCTTTAAAGGCGTTTATATTTCCGGCGCGGGCCTCAATAACGGCGCCGGTTTCCCCGATATCGGCCTGCTGACCCTGACTGAATTCGCCGCCATGGCCAAGTATATTACCGGGGCCACCAGCCTGCCCTGCATCTGCGACGCGGACACCGGCTTCGGCGAGGCGGTCAATGTGGCGCGCTGCGTAAGCGAGCTGGAGCAGGCCGGGCTAGCCGGTATCCACATAGAAGACCAGGTCTTCCCCAAGCGCTGCGGCCATCTTTCCGGCAAGCAGCTTATCCCGGTTGAGCAGATGGCAAGGAAGATAAAAACAGCAGTGCTCAGCCGCAAAGATAAAAACTTTCTGATCATAGCCCGCACCGACGCCCGCTCCGTAGAAAGTTTTGATAAAGCCGTGGAGCGCGCCCGCGCTTATGCCAAGGCAGGGGCGGACGTAATATTCGCGGAAGCGCTTAAAACCAGTGAGGAATTCGCGCGGTTCGCGCGTAAAGTAAAGACACCGCTGCTGGCCAATATGACAGAGTTCGGGGTCTCCCCGCTGCTGAGCTCGCAGGAACTTTTGAAGATGGGCTACAAGATAGTCATTTATCCGATGGGCGCCTTCCGCACCATGATGAAAGCCTGCGAAGGTTTTTACGCCGCAATAAAAAAAGAGGGGACCCAGGCCGGGATACTGGACAAGATGCAGACCAGGAAAGAGCTGTACGCCCTGCTCGATTACGACAGCTATACAAAACTGGACGAAAAAGCCTACGGCGATTTCCGCGGAAATATCGGGAAGAAATAAAAGGAGAGATCTAAATGAGCCATATATCCAATGTCAGGCCTGAGACCGACGCGGTTATTTCAAAGATAGCCGATTATGCGGACAACTATAAGATCGAAAGCGCCGAAGCTTATGAAACGGCCCGCCATTGCCTGATGGACAGCCTGGGCTGCGCGATACTGGCCCTCCGCTTTCCTGCCTGCGCCAAGCTCCTCGGGCCGGTAGTCCCGGGCACTACGGTGCCCGGAGGGGCCCGCGTTCCGGGCACAGATTTTATATTGGATCCCGTGCAGGGAGCTTTCAATATAGGGGCCATGATACGCTGGCTGGATTATAACGATACCTGGCTGGCGGCGGAATGGGGCCACCCTTCCGACAATCTCGGGGCCCTGCTGGCCGTCGGCGACTATGTGGCGCAGAAGCGCCGGGCTGAAAAAGGGACGCCGCTAGTGATGAAGGATATCCTGACCGCCCTGATCAAAACGCATGAGATACAGGGCGTGCTCGCCCTGGAAAACAGCTTTAACCGCGTCGGCCTGGACCATGTAGTACTGGTCAAGGTAGCCTCAGCCGCTCTTTCCGCCAAACTGCTCGGCGCTGACAAAGCGCAGATAGCGGACGCGGTCTCCCAGGCCTGGATTGACGGTCAGAGCCTGCGCACCTACCGGCACGCGCCCAATACCGGCTCCCGTAAATCCTGGGCGGCCGGGGACGCAGCCGCCCGGGCGGTAAAACTGGCCATGATGACGCTGCGGGGAGAGATGGGCTACCCTTCCGCGCTTACCGCCAAAACCTGGGGCTTCTACGACGTTCTTTTCAAAGGAAAAGAATTCTCCCTGCCGCAGGATTTCACTTCCTATGTTATGGAGAACGTTCTTTTCAAGATCTCCTTCCCTGCCGAGTTCCACGCCCAGACCGCGGTGGAATGCGCCGTAAAGCTGCACCCGCTGGTCAAAGACCGCCTGGACGGAATAAAAGAAGTGAGGGTGCACACCCATGAATCGGCCCTGCGCATAATAGACAAAAAAGGCCCCCTGCATAACCCCGCCGACCGGGACCATTGCCTGCAGTACATGACGGCTATCGGGCTTATTTTCGGAGGCCTGACGGCCGACCATTACGAGGACGCCGTGGCCAAAGACCCCAGGATAGACGCGCTGCGCGACAAGTTCACCATGACAGAAGAGCCCCGCTATTCAAAAGAATATCTTGAGCCCGCAAAGCGGTCCATAGCCAACGCCGTCCAGGTCTTCTTTAAAGACGGGACCAGCACAGAAAAAGTGGAAGTGGAATACCCGCTGGGGCACCGCCGCAGAAGGAAGGAAGGTATCCCGGAACTGGTCAGGAAGCTTGAGGCCAACCTGAAGACACGCTACACAGAGGCCAAAGCCGCGGAGATAATGGCTTCTTTCGCGGACCCGGCGAAGTTCGAAGCGATGCCGGTTGACGACTGGATGGCGCTGCTGGCAGGCTGATATCATAAGGGCACATAAGAAAACCGGCAGGCCGATATGCCTGCCGGTTTTTATTTACGAGTCCGCTGTTGATTAAAAATCGCGGGAAACATAAGAGCAAATATCAGCCCCACCCGCATTCTTTTCCCACGGCGCCGCAGGCTTTGTCGAAAAGCGCTATTGCGCCCGGAACATCCGGGGCCGTGCCATGCCCCGACAACTGCATAATACCCTGCATTGTACAGGCTTCCGCTATCCCTCCGGCGCAAGCCCTGTTTACAAGAGGGAATGCGCGCTCTTCTGCTCTTTAAGGCGGTCAGCGCCGGCCGGGGGCGCTGTATATTCGGGGTTCCTTTCTTTCTGCATAAACTTTCAGCCGGCTTGCCGGGTCCGGAACTAGCTGCCGGCCCGGCCCGCGTCCCGCTTCCCGGCCGGGTAGCAGACTATCTTGCCGTCCGGCCCGAGGCGGAACGAGACGGTCTTAACTTTCTTGTCGCGCATGGCCACCAGCTGCTCGGCGAAGAAGTCGAAGATTATGCGCTCCAGCTCGCGGATGCCGAAGCGGCTCACCTTCAGGTTCGCCTCCAGCGCCTGCAGCAGCAGCTCCGGCGCGACAAACTCCACTTTCATCCCGTAAGACTTGCCCAGCGCGGCGATCTTGAGCAGCGCTATCTCCGCCACTATCATTCCGGTGAGCGGCTTGAACAGGTAAACTTTGTCGATGCGGCCCATGATCTCCGCCCGGAAAACCCCGGACTCGGAAAGCAGCGTCTTGAGGGCGTTAAGGATCTCGCGGTAATCAGTCATTCCTTCCGTGGCTTTGCCGACTTCGTCGGCCAGGGCATTGCTGGTCAGGACCACGATGCTCTGCGTAAAATCCGCCGTCTTGCCGCTGCTCTGCTCGGTAAGGCGCCCTTCGCCCATAAGCTGCAGCAGCAGGTCGAACACCAGCGGGTGCGCCTTCTCTATCTCGTCGAAAAGTATCAGGCGGCGCGGGTTGGCCATGATCGGGCGCGTAAGCTGGCCGCCGGACTCGGAGTCTTTGTAGCCGGAAGAAGAGCCGGTCAGCCGGCTTTTGGCCATATCAGGGTTGCTCAGTTCGGAGCAGTCGAAGCGGAGCATGTCCTTCTCGTTGCCAAAAAGATATTCCGCCAGCGCTTTGGCCATCTCGGTCTTGCCGGTTCCGGTCGGGCCCAGCAGGAGCAGGCTGCAGATCGGGCGGGTGCGCTCCTGTTTTTCCCAGCTGAGGCGCACCAGGCGGGCGGCGTCGGTGATTATATCGTCCTGGCCCTTGATGCGCGACTTCAGGTGCTCCAGCAGCAGTTTCTCGTCCACGGTGCGGCTTTTGGTCTCAAGCTTGGCGTCGCTCACCAGCGCGCGCAGTTTGTCCCAGTCGGTCATTTTATTAAGGTCGCTCATAATATTCAAGTCACTCCTCTGGTTTTCCCGCTACTTTTTCGCGGGCGCCCTGGCAGCGCGCTTTTTTGCGGCCGGACGTTTTTCGCCCGGAACCAGCAGCCCGGTGTTTCCGGCGCCGGTTATAATGGCTTTGTCGCCCTGCAGCGGGCTGACCGCTATTGCGCCCATGGAATTGTCCGCGAACTTATTCCCGCGCGCCTCAAGAGTTCCGGCGCCGGCAAAGCCCACTCCGCACTTGTTGCGCGTCAGGGTCACCTGCTCCAGAACCAGCTTGCCGTTCTCCTCGATATAACCCCCGCATTCGCCGTTGTTCGTCAGCTTGGAATTAGACACGCGGACTTCCGCGCCGGAAGCGACCATGATGCCCGCGTAGCGGTTGCCGGAAATAGTGGTTCCGCTGACCCTGGCCCACGCCCCGTCCGAAACCCTGAGGCCCGCCCCGCCTCCGTCCGAAATTTGCGAACTTTCCAGCTGCAGGTCCGCCAAAGCATCCTGCGCGCTGATACCTATAAGCCGGCCGGTAACGGAGACATCGGTAAGCTTAACCCTGGATTTTCCGGAAACCGACAGCCCGGCGCTGCCTTCAAACTCGCAGTCCGACGCCTCCAGGTTTGCGCCCTGCACTTTTACGCCTTTGCTTGAGGATTTTATTTTCACGCCGCTCAGAACCATCGTGCCCCGCGTCACCGACAGCGCCCAGTAATCCACGTCGCTCGTATTTGCGATAGTGAGGTTCTTCATCTCTACGCGGCCGCCGGAGACGGCGAAAGTAGGATTTAAAGAATTTGTCAGCTCGACAGCTTCGGGGGAGCTTCCGCCTCCGGAAATGGTCAGAGACTTGGAGGTCAGCACGCTGACATCGTAGGTTCCGGGCTGCACCACTACGGAGTCGCCGTCGGCCGCTCTGGCCACCGCGTCGCCCAGCGAGGCGCAGTTCACCCCGGGGGCGCCGGCCTTGCCGACCACCCAGCGGCCCGGCGTCTTGGGTAAAGCCGGTTTTTCTTCCGCCGCGGCGGGAGCAGACTGGCTCACAGGCCCGGGCAGGGGCGCGCCGGCCCGCGCAGGCAGAGCGGCGGAGGGGAGAGCGGCCGGCGGGGCCGGCTGCATGGCCTGGGGCGAGTGCAGCATATAATGCAGCGAGAAAACTCCGGAGACTATGAGCAGCAGCACAAATACCTGCAGCCAGACATCTTCCAGGAGGGTGGCTTTAGGATCGGCGCTCATACGCACGCCCTCACCATGCCGGTTTTCTTATCCAGTTCCAGCCTCACCCTTGTAGCCCCGATCCGGCGGGCTTCTTCTATGGACGGCGTGGTTATATCCCGGATAAGGCCGGCCAGCTGCCTCACGCCGTAATCCTGGAATTCGACATTGCGCCTGATCGCGTCCACCAGGACCTCGGGCGAAGTATACTCGACCTCGATGCCGTACTGGCGCCAATGCTTGGCTATCTGCAGGCAGGCCACCTCGGCTATCTCCACGGGCTTAAGCTGGTCCATCAGGAGGATATCGGTAAAGCGGGCCAGCAGCGGCCGCTCGAAGCCCTCCCTGGCCATGGCTTCGCGGGCGCGCCCGCTGCGCAGGGCCTGGTCAGAGGTTTCCCGCCATATCGCGCGCAGAGCGTCTACTCCGCTGTTGCAGGTGGCGAAAAAAACACAGGCGCCGAAATGCACCTTCTTTCCGGAGCTTTTTTCGTAGCATTGCCCGTTGTCGAGGATGTCGTAGAAGCAGTGCTGGACGTCCAGATGGGCTTTCTCAAATTCGTCGAGGATTACCACCCTGTAAGGGTTCTCCAGCACCGGGCGCGTAAGCGAGCCGCCTACCTCGTAGCCCTGGTAGCCTGGCGGCGGGCCTATCAGCGTAAATACGTCCTGCGCCGACTTATACTGGCTCATCGACAGCAGCAGCGGCTCGGTGTCCTTGTAGAGAGCCTTGGCCACCATCTCGGAGAGGAAACTCTTGCCGGTGCCGGTGGGCCCCGGCAGCAGGAAAGCCCCCAGAACCTGCCCGGGCGCAGCTACGGCCAAACCCTGCTGTATATGCCCCACAACATGGTCGGTGACTTCGTCATGGCCGCGGACGTTCTCCTTTATCCAGGCGGCATAGGGCGCGAATTTCTTGGCGCGCAGCAGCGGGAAATCTATAGCGGCAGACGCGTCAGTCTGCTTTTTTTTCTCCTGGAGGACCTGGTTGAGCCGTATAAAGAAACCGGCCAGGCTGCACACGAAGATTATCGGCATGCTGACCGGAAGGATATTATAAACGGTATACATCCCGGTTACTATACCCAGCACGACCATCAGCATAAATAAAGGGTGCATTTTCATTCTAGTTCCCCGCCTGCGGCCCCGGAACAGCGGGGGCTTCTACCGGAGCCGGCTGCCGCGCGGCCGGAGCGGCGGGGCGTTCGCGGGAAAAAAATATTCCCGCGGCCGCTGCCAGCGCCAGCAGGAACGCGGCCAGCGCGTACAGCCAGCGCGGGCGGGCCGGCCGGGAGAAATCAGGCAGCGGGGTATAGGGTTCGCCCGGGCCGGAAGCCGGGGGCCCTTTGCGCGGGGGCTGGCCGGAGGAAAAAGGGGCGGAAGCCGGCTCTCCGGCGGGGGCTGTTTCGCTCCCGGGGGCGGCGGCGTGTTTTTCTGGTTCGGGGCTCATATTCAATTGATGACTTCGCTCAGCCGGTAGCTTTCAAAATTTCCGCCGGTGAATTCGGTAGAGCTTTTAAGGCTGGTCTTCTCGCCCGGCTTCAGCGTGAAAGTCCAGGCCTCCCCGGCGCTGGTAACAACCTTCATCCCTATCGTCTTGTTGGAGGTAAGGTTAACGTAATCATATATGTGCTTTCCCTCGCAGAGGCCCGCGTAGGTAGTGGAGATCTCGTGTTGTATAAAGCCCTCTCCGCCCTGCAGCGCGGCGCTCGTTTTAACGCCGGCAACTGCGCCCGCGCAGGAGGTACATGCTCCCGGTGAAACCGGCGCTGCAAGCGCTCCTGCCGGGCCGCCCATGGGCCGCAGGCGCGGGGCCAGCCGGCTCGCGGCCGGCAGCACGGGCCCGGCCGAAGCCGGATTCTGAGCCGGCTCAGAGCTGTTGTTATATGGCTGCAGGGCGGCGGTCTTCGGCACAACCGCGGCTTCTTCGGAGTTAAAAAAAGGCAGCGGGCTGGGGATGCTGCGGGGCGCCGGGGCGGTAGTTTCAACAGGGCTTCCCGGAGTTTCCAGAGTAGCGAGTTCGGACGGAGGCAGCACTGGGTTGACCGGCTCCCGGGAAAGAGAAACTGGCGCCGCTTCTGCAAGGGCTTCCTTCGAAATGACCTGCACCTTATTAGTTTGCGCCGGAGCGGCCTGCTTCGCCCGGGAAACATCGCCCTTAAAGACTATTCCGGACGCAAGCCCGGCCGCCAAAACCGCCGCCAGCACAAGCCCGAAAATATTGGAGCTTCTCTCCCCGGCCGGGCGCCGGGAAGTACCCGGCCCGGCGGGCATCGGGACGCGCTCTCCGGGACCCGGCCTTGATATACGGCCGGCGGATAAAGCCGGTTCCGCCTGCAGTTCTGGCTTTTCGAACTCTTTTTCCATATTTACATGATTATTATACAAACTCTATGTCGAGCCAGAGCGGCCGGCGCCTTTCACTGCGACACCCAAAGCGCCTGCCGCCTTTCCCCCTCTTTTTAAACCGCGCGGGCCAGCCGGGAGGCCAAAGCGGCCAGTTCTTTGGGCTCGGTTAGAACATAGGGGTCGCCGCGCAGGAATTCCGCCCTCAGCCGCCGGCCCTCTATCACAATAAGGCGCAGTCCGCCGTCCGGATGAAAAAGCGGGGCCAGCGCATTCTCGTCCCCCAGTGCCGACAGCACTCCGGGGGTTACCTGACCGCGGGCCGCCATCTTAAATCTGCCCAGCCAGGCCGGCAGATCTAAAGGAGCGCCGGCATGGGCGGGGACCTGCCTGGTAAGCAGCCTATAAAGAACCAGCCGCGCGCCAGTATTGGAGAGCGGCAGCTCAAGCTTCATAGAGAAGCCTGCGCCGGCCTCGCCGATGTTTATATATCCCGGTAATTTAGCCCGGAAAGGCAGTCCGTCCGACTCGCCGTACAGCCACAATGAAAAAGCATCCGCCCGCAGACCGCGCTCCCCGGCTATACGCTTTCGCTTCAGGAAGGCTACCAGCCATAAAGCCGCTGAGAACCACGCGGCCCCCGCGCAGACTCCGGCATAGGCATATTTAAAGTAAGGAGAATGAAGATCCAGGAAATAAAAAGCCGCCAGTCCCGCAACCAGCAATAGGGCCGGCGGCCCCGCCAGAACCGCGTTATGCCGCAGCTCCGCCCCGAAGTCCTTCTCCGCCTTCATCTTTATCTCACGCAGGCGCCTCTCAATATCTTCAGTCTCAAATCTTTCCATGATACCTCACGCTGAAACTTATAAGGCCGCCTGATTTACATCTTCACAAGCCCGTTCGCCTTTTAAAGTATAGCAGACACCCCCGGCAGCCGCCAGTCCGGCAGGAACAACCGCCTTTTTAAGCGGGCTGAGAGAACTTCAACACCCGCAATACCGTCGCTTTCTTTACCCAGGTTTCCGCCACCTATTCAGGTCTGCCCTCCGGAAGCGGGCCGGCCACGCTTTCCGTTTCGTCAAGGATTACCTGCTGAGCGGGGAATTCCGCAGGACCAGGCCTGAAGACTGCTATGACGCCCCTTTCCATCGGCCGGCTTTAATCCAGCTTACTCTGGCCGGAGGCGCGGGAGCGGCACATTCTTTCGGCAGCATGATTTACATGATGTCCGTTTTTATTATTGCCAAGACGGCAATAGAGCTTCGCCCCAAAGAAGGCTGTCTTGGCGGAGATAAACCCCCTTCCCCGGCCGGAAAACGGTAACAGAAGACTCCTGCCGACTTCCTTCCACAAAGAACTGATTACCTTACGATCCTGACCATGCCGCCGGCTGTTCTGCCGAATATCTCGGGCTCGTACATGCCCTCCACCAGCGAGGACGGGCCGTAATAGACTCCGGGGCTGGTCGCCTGTACCACATAGGAATATTTATGCGTTCCGGCCGTAAGATAGTCGGCGAAGATCAGCATCCGGTCGTCGTAGCGCTCGGCCCGCTCGAATTCCCCCCAGCCGCCGCCGCGCCCGCCCTTCTGCGCCAGCGCCCGCGCGTCCTCTGCGCCTTCCACGGCGAACTCGGTGTTAACTATTTCAAAGCCCGCGGGGACCGGGTCTTTAACAGCGACAAAAGTCCTGTCCTGCGGTGTCCTGACCGTAATAGTAACCACAGCCCTGGTTCCGGCCTTGAACGCCCCGCTCCCGTCCATCGGCTTTATTTCCCGGCTCAATTCAAAGCCTTCCGAAGCCGGCTTGTAGCGCTTCCCGGGCACAAAGCCCATGCGCACTGAATAATACAGCCGCCCGGTCCCGGTCTTTGAGAACCGCAGGCTGGCGGAATCTTCATCCCCGAACACCGGGAAGAAAGCGTAGTTCCCCCCGGCTGAAGTCACCTGTCTGCCCTTGAACGCCTGCTCCAGCAGAGGGCTGGCAGCCCCGCTCGCCGAAACAACCGCCTTGAAGTCCGGCTCCTCACTCTCGTAACGGCGGTAATATGACTGGAAAGCGCGCAGCGCCCAGGAATTTTCCTGGGTAGTCCGCCAGCGGCCTTTGTCCTTCTTTTCCGCGGTAAGCCATTTCACGGCTTTTTCGTCACCGGGGAAGCCGCCTTGCGCCTCCAGCATCGCGTCCAGCATTACGGCGGTGGTCTTAACGGGGCTATTATGTATCCAGGGCATGGCCTCGGCGTCCTCAAAATGAAGCTGCGCAGGAGAATACCTGGCCTGGTTCATGATCCCGGCGGTCAGTTTCTTTGCCGCTGTTTCGTCAAAGCCCAGCAGCTTCACCGTCTTAACCATATAACCTTTGGCCAGGTACGGGACCTGGTCCCGCCTGAGATAGAGCTGGTTGAAATAGGCGCTCACATTTCGCCCGTTCATAGCCAGGGCATAGACCGCGTAAGCGCGCGCCGCATAATCCTCGCTTACGCTGTAAGGATAAGCCCAGTCCGTCTTCTCGGAAGCCAGGTATTTTTCAAGCCAGTCAGCGTCCCGCTTGAGGATGCCGGCGTCCACGGAGTAGCCTTCTTTCAGCCCCAGCGCCCCCGCCTCAAGCGCGTAAGCGCTGAGGTAGGGGTCCGGCTTCCAGCAAACGCCGGGCCAGTAGCAGAAACCGCCGGAAGGATGCTGGTAATCGGCCAGTCTGCCGAATACTTTCTGCACCTCTCCCTTCAGGTCCCCCAGGGAACCAAGGCCAAAGGTCTCTATGAGTTCTCCGCCGGTAATAACGGGGATGGCCCGCGAAAGCTTCTGTTCAAGACAGCCGTAAGGATATTCAAGCAGGTAGCGGGCGCCCTCGTTAAGTCCGGCCAGGGCGGTAGGCGAGATATCTATGGCTATATCCCCCTTTGCCCCCGGATAGGGCCGCTTCAGCGCTTCTTCCGCCGTATCGGCGGCAACCCCGCTTGTGGCCGCGTATTCGCGGGGCTCCCAGGTTTTAACCGGCAATTTAACTTCCAGGCCGTCTTTTTCCCCTCCGGCCGAAGCGCGGAATTTAAACGCCGTTTCGCCCGGATTTCTGGCCGAGCAAGCCCAGGTTATTTCCGCCGCTTTACCGCTTTCAACTGAAACCTCGCGGGCGGGCTCTCCCTTTACCTCCACGGCGTCCCCGGAAGTCTCGATTGAAACCGATATTTTTTTAGAACCCGGCGCGTAATTATGCGCAACTACGCCGCATTCAAAAACGTCTCCCGCCCGCGCCAGGCGCGGCATTGAAGGCCGCAGCATCAGCGGCTTGGACACGGTCACGGAGGTTTCCCCGGAGCCGAATCTTTTTCCTGAATTCGCAACCGCCATCAGCCGGAACCGGGTAAGGCTGTCCGGCAATCTGAAAGAAACTTCGGCCCTGCCGTCAGGTCCTGACTTCACCGAAGCGTTCCAGTAAGCCGTAGCCACAAAATCAGAGCGCAGGTCGAAGCCGGCCAGCCCCGCGCCGCCGCCGCCGCCCCGGGCCTCGCCTTTCTCTCCGTAGCTGCGCTGGCCTATTACGTGCAGGCGGGAATCCGCGGTAAGCACGTTGAGCGGGCGCGGCCCGTAGAAGGCCGAAAACGCGTCCGGAGTATTATAGCCGGTCAGGCTCAGCACGCCCTCGTCCACCGCGAACACGGTCAGCTCTCCCGCGGCGGGTTTGCCGCCTTCGTCCGTGGTTTTAATTTCCAGCTTGAGCTCGCTGCCCGGGCGGTAATCGGCCCGGTCGCTCTTAAGCTCCAGCGAAAGCTTCCGGCCCGCCGGGCTTACATTGAAAGAGAGATAACCGAACCTGGCCTGGGGCTTGGACAGGTCGCTTTCCCCGTCTTCCGAGTATTTCTGCTCTCCCGCGCGGCCTTTTACCAGTATCACGCTGATAAAAGCGTTGGGCAGATAGCTTTCCTTTATAGGAACCTTTATAAAATCCGCCCCGCCTTTAGTAGCGGTCAGCCAGCGGTCCAGCACGCCCTCGCGCTCCACCGTAACCAGGGCCTGCGCCTCGTCATAAGGGGACTTCACCATTATATTCGCGGTCTCTCCCGGCTTATAGTCGTATTTCTCGGAGACCAGTTCTATAATATCCGAATCTTCACGGGCCCACCAGGCGTCGCCTTTGCCGAACACGTAGAAGCTGAAGGAGGTTTCCGTTTCTCGGCGCTCTTCGTCCTTCCCGGCGGCTCTGAAAATATAAAAGCCGCCTTCTTCCGGAGTGAATTCCCAATTTACGGCGGAGCCGGAGGTATTAAAAGTAAAACTTGAGACCACCGTATCTTTTTTCTCCGTCACCCATTCAAGGCGGCCGCCCAGGCCGGCCCGGCGCGAACTGAGCCAGACCCTTTTTGTCAGCTTGCCCGAGCCGGCAAGCCCGGGAGCCGGGGAGCCGTCAGGGCGCACGCTTATTATCTCCGCGCTCCAGGGCTTGCCCGCCTCCACAAAGCCGCCCGAGGCCTTAACGCCGAAGTAAAGATTGGACTTGTGCACATAAGCCGAGGCGCGCCCGAAAAGGCGCTGCCGCTCCGGATCGCTGACCCCGGCCTCGAAAGAAGCGCGCAGAGCGTTGCCCGCGCCGCCGTAGCTTTTTTCCAGCTGGAGTTCTATAGCTGTTTTGCCCTTTGGATCCAGCTCTGCGCTGGCCGAGCCGGCCAGTTTATCCAGCCGCTCGCCGCGGAATTCGCTGCCGAAACTAAATCCCTCTTTGCCGGGCGGATCATAATGTGCGCTGTTCAAACGCAGGGTCCAGTCCGCCGGGCTGCCGGCCATCGGGGCCCCGAAAAGGTACCAGCCCTCGACCGAGGCCCGGAACTTATCCCCTGCCAGGTAGGAAGACTCAAGCGTACGGGCCTTCACCTCGAAAACGGCAGGTTTAAATTCCTCCACCCTGAAAGTTTCGGCAAAAAGAAAAGGCCGCTCTTTGCCCGGGGCATAGCGGTAGCCCTCTGCTTCCTCTTCTGCTTCTGCGGCGCCCGCAGAGGAAAGGTCGTCCTCATAAGGCTCTGCTGCCTCCACCGTCCAGACCCCGGTAGGGGCTGCTTCTGACAATTTATAAGCATAGTCGAAAGAAGAGAACGCCTTATCCACCGGGACGGTGGTCTTAAAGACCCGGTTGCCGCGAGAATCTTTTATTGAGATCTGTACAGCCGGCAGGCCCAGGGCCGCCCAATCCCCTCCCGCCAGCTTGCGGCCGAAGCCTTTAATATCCACGGTTTCCCCGGGCCGGTAAACCCCTCTCTCCGTAAACAGCGCGGCCGAATAACGGCGCGGTCTCGGGTAGCTGTCATAATTCACCGAAAAACGCCAGGGCTCAACGCCGCCGGTCCAGGCGCTGCACATTACGGCCGTACCGTTCTTGTGCCTGGCGAAGATCCAGAGAGAGGGCCGCTCCCAGCGGGCCCAGTCCTTTATCCCCAGCTTGATCCAGCCGGGCGCGTCGGCAAAGCCCTGCTTGTCCGTGGTTCCTGCCCACAGAACTTTATTCTCGTCGTTCCTTATCTCCACCGGCAGGCCGGCGGCGGGTTTGCCGGTCTTAAGAAAACTGGTCCAGATAAGAGTAGAATCCTGGGAGCTCTTAAGCGTTATCCCTATGCGCGTGATATTATCGAGCGCGCGGTAAGGCGACTCCCCCATGCCGGGAGCGCGGAGGTAGCCGAAACCGCCCTGCTCCGGTCCGAAGAGGCCGGAATAATCCAGGAAAGTATTTAATTTAAAATCCGGAAGTCCTTCGGCGGGGTTCCAGTTTTTCCGCGCCGGGCCGCTTAAGAGCGCCTCGTCCTTCATATTGCCGCGGTAGAAAGGGATAAGGTTTTCTTCGCTTACCCGGCCTTTGGCTATATCCAGCGCGGGAAAGTTCACCCCGCTGAAAGGGTGCCGCGCCGGCAAGTAACCTTCAAGTATGCCGAAGCCCGCGGGCATGCTCCAGTAAGGGCAATACCCGGACGGGCCCAGCTGAAAATC
>Ga0065182_1000800_pt1 | contig 13394 bp, 8 predicted proteins | sample CryGey02umfilter_2_FD_59208 | JGI IMG/M metagenome (GOLD analysis project Ga0065182, IMG submission 59208) | Groundwater microbial communities from aquifer in Utah, USA - Crystal Geyser 4/10/14 0.2 um filter (version 2) (version 2) | ecosystem: Environmental > Aquatic > Deep subsurface >...
TAGAGCAATGCAGGAGCAATTGCCGAGTAGGACGATCTCAAGTCCGACAGACTCCTAGGAGGTTCCATGAGTCTCGAACGGTTCGTACTGGACCATGAATTGGCTGTCCGCCTGGGTTCGTTCTTGGGCATGTTGTTCATGGTCGGCCTGTGGGAGGTCGCGGCGCCCAGGCGCGCCTTGACCGTATCCAAGCTCCTGCGCTGGACCAACAACCTCGGTCTGGTGCTCCTCAATACCGCACTGCTGCGCTTGCTCTTCCCCCTGGCGGCGGTGGGGATGGCGGCCTTCTGCACCACGAACGGATGGGGCCTGATCCATCATTTCCGGGTGCCCCCCGTGATTGCCATACCCCTGGCGGTGATCGCCCTGGATTTCGTCATCTGGCTCCAGCACGTCATGGTTCATGCGGTGCCGACGCTGTGGCGGCTGCATCGGGTGCACCACGCCGATCCCGACTACGACGTAACCACCGGAACGCGCTTTCATCCCATCGAAATCGTGCTGTCCATGCTGATCAAGTTCGCCGCCATCGTCGTGCTCGGTCCGCCGGTGGTGGCGGTGGTGATCTTCGAGGTGCTGCTCAACGCCACGGCCATGTTCAACCACGGCAACATCCGTCTGTCGGCGGGGCTGGATCGGGCATTGCGCCGGTTCGTGGTCACCCCGGACATGCACCGCGTGCACCACTCCATCGAGGACGACGAGGCCAATTCCAATTTCGGTTTCAATCTGCCGTGGTGGGACCGCCTATTCGGCTCCTACCGCGACCAGCCGCGTGCCGGCCACACGGCCATGACCATCGGCATCCGCAGTCATCGCGATCCGAACGAAGTGGCGCGCCTGCCCGGCATGCTACTGTTGCCTTTCCGGGGCGCGGTCATGGGTTACGCCATCAACCGACGCGATGCTTCGAGTGCCGTGAAAGATTCCAGCACGTAATTCCGCCTATACCCCTTCTGGCGGTTGTCGGGTCGTGCGGGGTGCGTGCGTTTTTCAATGGCATGGGTCGTTGAAACAAAATCGAATTCTAGGGGAGCGTTGAAAAAGGCCTCCTGCCTTGAATCAGCACGCTGCGCAAAAACCAAAAGTAGGCGCCCTGAGGCGGCGATGGTTTTTGCTTCGCTTGCAAAATCAGAAGAGCTTCGGCGACGGGGTCGCCTCCTACGACAGCGTGCCATTTTGGCAGCCCATCCTTGGGGCCGCGCGGAAGCGCGAATCAATCGGCGCTTCCTTAGGGGGATGTCGCCCCCCACCCTGCCGCCAGAGCAATGGCCTGGGCCGGGTCGAGCCAGCCGTAGCCGGGGGCGGGGGTGCCGGGGCAGGTGGCGGGATCCAGGGGGGTGGTGCTGCGGGCCAGGATGGTGCGGATTTGAGCGTCGTCCAAGGCGGGGTTGGCGGCGCGGATGGCCTCAAGGGCCGGGGCGGCGGCGGTTCCGGCGTGCAACGCCCCGTTCATCCAAACCATGGCCCCCTCGGGGGTGAGGGCGCCGCTAAGGGCCAGGATGGGGGTGGAGGTTGAAAGGGCTGACGGTGATAAAGAACGGGGGGCGGCGGCGGGAAGGGTTCCGGCGTGGCCGTATTCCCAGCGGCTCGTGCTTAGATTGCCATCACCACCCTGGGCATCCACATAGTAACGATACCGGACGCCAGGGGTGGCAGTGGTGTCTACTGCCGACATGACGATGTCAGCGGTACGTCTACCGGTACTGGAGACAACGGGGGGGATTAGCGGTTGGATGTCGGCCCTCGTCCAATAGGCGATTTCGACCTGTCGCTCCTCTAAATTGGCATAGGGATCATCAAAAACCAAATAGCGCCACAGGGTGACATTGGCGACAGGAAGGGCATCGCCGATGCACCATGAAACAATAACCCGGTCAACATAAACTCCGTCACTGGCATCCAAACATTGAGGTTCCACGGGGATCCCGATTACATCAGGACTACATGCTGCTAATGGAAGAACCAAGGCAACCCATGAAAGAACGGATGTTGTCTTAATGTTCATGGGTATCCTACCCATTCTGGTGAAATGAATTCGTTGCGTGGGGTTGGCAAAGTCCCGGCATGGCCATGCTCGTCGCGACTGATGTTGCAACGGGCGACAGAACAAACTTGCACGAAATAATCATAGGCCATCCCCGGAATGACCGTGTTGTCATCGAATGTTATAAAAACGTCGCTGACAGGCTCCCCATGTTGATCTTTTGATGAGGTGTTGCGAAGGGCTACAACAACAGCGGTATCCCACATTGCTAAACGGACAACGTTGTCGTTACTGGCGAGTGGTTTTCGGTACAAAACATAACCCTCGGCATCACTCGATACGGGCCATTTCACCTCAACATGGTCGGTAAAAATCCCATCGCTGGCCGTGAGGCCAAGAACGTCGGGGAAGTGTACAAATACCCGACATCCAGACAGGAAAAAGAGGCAGCCCGATAAACAGGCTGCACACAATGCGCCTGGCCATATCAACCGCTTTTTGGGTGTGGTGGTTTTGATCACGATCAATTCACGTTAACGGTGACAAGACCAAAACTGTTGAACGGGTAAGCAATTTGGTCGATACGTTGCCACTGTTTCTTGTCGTCCCATTCGGTGTCGACATAGAGGTAGTGCTCGTCGGGGATCCAGAAGCACAAGCCATCAAAGTGACGTCGTTTGCTGCCCAGAACGGGCATGTAGTGGTTTTTGTATCTTCCGGCCAGACCAACATCCATCAGAATGGGGGGTCTGGCTTGGTTGATTTCGGCAACCGCCTTAGCAAATAACGACGCAGACCCTATTTCAGAAAGCAGAGGGGTATAAAAGGGGATTGGAATTCCGACGTTGGTTGAAAACCCGACCCCAAAATACGACGTTGATCCCCCACGACCCCCAAGTCCTTTATCCCGTAGATAGGCCTCGATGCCATCACTCATTTTCCACGGCAAGGTGCCCTGGGTGAGGACAGCATCGGTCCCCATGTGGCCGCGCATTGACACGAGATCGGCGTGAAGGACCGAGTCCGAGAAATTGATGTTTCTACGATCATTCGCGGTGCTGGTTGGCATCAATGACGCCCGCAACGCCGGTTTGCGCCAGCCGTGGTAGCGCAAAACGGCCAAGCCCGCAACCGGGCCGCAATTGTTGATATTCTGACCTTTGCGGGCGGCGTTTTTCAAAGAAATCAACCGCATCCAATCGTCGTTTTGGCTCTGGCGGTTGACCCCCGGCAATTGCGTGACATCCCTCCAGCTTCTGCATGGAGGAATTCTGATTTTCACGATGCCCATTACCGAGCTGCGCAGCGAGCTCACAAATCCTCCCAACGAAAAGCGGGCCAGCATCTCTTGCCGTGCGGCCAGCGGCGCTGCCGGGTCCACCCCATACGGCACCACTTCCACCGTGGCGCTTTCCTCCGGCAAATCGGCGATGGCCTGCCATTCTTGCAAACGCAGCTCTCCGGCGGTTAAGCCGGGGTCGGGCGGGGTGTCGGCGGCGGCGTAGGGATCGGCGGCCAGCATTTCGTCCAGGGTGGGGGGGAGTAAACCGGCGGCTGCGGCTTGTGCTTGCTGCTCGGCCAACGCGGCAAAACGTTGTTCATAAGCGGTTTGAGCGGCGGTGACATCGGCTTGGGTCAACTGCACCCAGCCATCGGTGTTGGTGCCAAGGGTGGGGTCGCCCATCACCAGGAAGGCCCCCAAGTCGCCCGATTCGTCCTGCACCGTCAGGTAAAGGTTGCCGGGGGGCAGGCTGAGGGCGTCGGCGACCACGGGGTGAAAGTGCCCCTGGTTGGCCAGGTGATCGAGCAATCCGGCCTTGTTGTAGTAATAGGCGGCGGGCCCCTCGGTAAAAGCCAAGGCGGCGCCAAAGTCCAGATCGGCCCCGACGACGACGCTGAAGAAGTCGCTCTCTTGCACCGTTCCGGCTCGGATTTGGGCGATCAACCCCTCTTCGTCGATCTCTTGGTAGCCCCGCACGAAGGTCATCAGCGCCACCGCGTTGGCCCCTGTGGTTTTGGCCACGTCGCGAAAAACCTGGGAATGGACCAGCAGGGTATCGCCAAACTCCTCTTGCGCCCGTTGCAGCGCCGCTTTGTAAACGGTGTCGAGGTAGTTGACGGTGGCGCTGCCCAACAGGGTGACATCGCCGCCAACCTGGGCGCTGCCGGTCAGGTACAGGTCGCCCGTCGCCCGCACGTTGCCGTGGATGGTCATCCGGCCCACCACCTCTAGGGCGCCGCTTTCCAGGTTGCCCTCCACCACCACGGCGGGGTCGAAGGGGTTTTGTACGTCGATGCGGGCGGCGCCGATTAGGGTGGCGTTGCCCCGGACCAGCAGGGCGGCGTGCAAATCAAGGTGGCTGGTTTGAAGGGTTAGGTCGCCGTCGACCAGCAGGGTTTGCCGCAAGGGAAGGTAACCGCCGCTGATGTGCCAACACCCGGTGACGGCATCGAAAAACCAGCTTCCCGGCAGGGTGGTGGGGTCGGTGGGGGTTAACAGGCCGGTGGCATCGCTGGTTTGGATGGCGCCGTCGCTGCCCAGCAGGATGGCGTGGGTGGGGGTTCCCCCAGTGGGGGTTCCCCCTTGCAGCAAGGTATCGATGGTGGGCAGTTCGGGACGCAGGGTGCGGGCGGCGGCCAAGGGGGTGTTGTTTTGGCGTTTTCGGGCAGCCCCAGCGGGGGCCTCTACCTGCCGGGCCGAGGTTAAACTCCCTGCCACCCGGCTGGTTTGGCCCCGCAGTGCCACGGCGCCGTTGGCATGAACCCCTGCCAGCACCCCATGGGTGGTCAGCGCCCCTTGGACGGTCAGATCGCCACCGCTGATCAAGGCTTGTTGGGTGAAACTGGCCGGGGTGGTGTGCACGGCGGGGACGGCGTGGGAGGAGGAGGGCGGGGGGGAATTGGCGGGGCCGGAGCTACAACCGGCGGCCAGCAACGTCAGCCCCATCAGGGCCAAAACTCGGGGGGGGGGGGCAGCAAACGCATGATGCGAACTCCTTGATCCTAAAACCGCGAAAACGACATTCGGCGCGACCTGATCCTGCCCGGTGCGATTCGGCGTGCGACCCGGCACGCTTACCCATCCTGCACCGGCGGGAAGAGGGGTGTCAAATGATCGGTCGCGCCACGCCCGCAGGTTTTGTCTCGGCGTTCTCAACCCGGCAAACTTCGGGGTCGCCCTTCCCCCATATTGGAGCCCCTCATGACCACCCTGCACATAACCCTCTCCGGCATGACCTGCGACCAATGCAAGGCCCGCGTCACCGCAGCGCTGGCCGAGGTCGAAGGGGTTGAAACGGTCGCGGTCGACCGCCTCGCCGGGATCGGCACGGTCGTCCTAAAAGAGGGGGCCGACCCCACCGCCACGCTGGCCGCCATGCAATCCGCCGTCGAGGCGGGGGGACGCTACCGCATCGAGGGGGCAGTGCCCGAAGGGTGGTGCCCCAATCCCGACGACAAGATCCTCACCCTGGGCATCGAGGGGATGACCTGCGACAAGTGCAAGGCCCACGTCACCGCAGCGCTCGCCAAGGTGCTGGGGGTCGGAGCGGTCGAGGTCGACCGGGAGGCGGGGACCGCCCGGGTCGTCATCCCCCCCTGCCTGCTCGCCCTTCCAGAGGTGCTGCGCCGCGCCCTGCACGAGGCGGTCGAGGCGGGGGGACGCTACCGGATCGTCGCCATCCTGGGGCTGCCTGTTCCCCCCGCCCCCCCCCTCGCATCTGAATCCGAAGCCGCATCCTGCCCCCTCCCCCCCCCCGCCCAACCGACCGCCCCGCCCCCCCAGGGGCCGACCGAATCCTTCACCCTGCCGGTTTCGGGGATGACCTGCGCCTCGTGTGTGGCGGCGGTCGAGGGGGCGGTACGGGCGGTGGCGGGGGTGAAACAGGCCCAGGTCAATTTCGCCCAAGAGACGATCCGGATCGAGGCGGCGACATCACTGGGGAAAGGGGCGGTGATCGCCGCGATTGAGGATGCCGGGTACGGCGTCCCCGTGATCGCCTCACAGGCGGGGGAGGATCCGCTGACCGCCCAACGGACCCGACAAATCGAGGAGATCGCCCGGATGCGGCGCCGCCTGACCGCCTCGATCCTGCTCACACTCCCCATTCTGGTGCTGGCGATGGGACCGATGCTCGGGATCCGGCCGCTTCCCGAAGGGCCGATGTCGGGCTGGATTCAATGGCTGCTCGCCACCCCGGTGCAGTTTTGGGTCGGCGCCATCTTCTACCGGGGGGCCTGGGGGGCGCTCAAACACGGGCGGGCCGAGATGAACACCCTGGTGGCGGTCGGCACCTCGGCCGCCTGGGGGGCGAGCGTGGCGGCGTTGCTCTTCCCCAACGCCATCACCGCCCTGCTCGGCTCGGGCGCCCTCTATTTCGACACCTCGACCCTGATCATCACCCTCATTCTGCTGGGGCGCTTTTTAGAGGCGCGGGCCAAAAGGGCCACGGGGGAGGCGGTCGCCGCCTTGATGGGGCTGGCCCCCAAGACGGCGCTGGTCGAGCGGGAAGGGGGCTGGAAAGAGCTCCCCCTGGTCGAGGTGGTCGTGGGAGACCACATCTCAGTGCGGGCCGGGGAGCGGATCGCCGTCGATGGGGTGGTGGCGCAGGGACACGGTCTGATCGATGCCTCGATGGTGACCGGCGAACCGCTGCCGGTGGCGGTCCACGAGGGGGACGAGGTGATCGGGGGGTGTCTGAACGGTGCCACCGCCTTTGTCATGCAGGCGCGCAAGGTGGGAAGCAACACCCTGCTGGCCCGGATCACCGCCCTGGTCACCCAGGCCCAAGCGGCCAAGCCCCCCATCGCCCAACTCGCCGACCGGGTGGCGGGGGTGTTTGTCCCGGTGGTCATCGCCACCGCGACCCTGGCGGCGCTGGGGTGGGGGCTCTTCGGTCCCGAACCGGCCTGGGGGCATGCCCTACAGGTTTTTGTGGCTGTGTTGATCGTCGCCTGCCCTTGCGCCCTGGGGCTGGCGACCCCGGTTTCGATCATTACCGGCACCGGTCGGGGGGCCAAGGAGGGGATCCTCTTCAAGGGGGGCGACAGCCTGGAGTTGCTGCGCCGGGTCGACACGGTGGTCTTCGACAAAACCGGCACCCTGACCGAGGGCAAACCGCAGGTGGTGGCGGTGTGGTCGGCGCATGAACCCGATACCGGCTGGCTCGCTCAGGCCGCCGCCGTCGAGGCGGTTTCCGAACACCCCTTGGCGGGGGCGGTGCTCGCCCACGCCCGTACCCAAAACCTGCATTGGAACCACGCGACCCAGGTGGCGACGGTGGCCGGTTCGGGGGTGACTGGCATGGTCTCCGGGCACGAGGTGCGGATCGGTCGCCCCGAGTGGATCGGCGGTGCGCTGCCCAACGACTGGATCACCGCCCGACGGGCCGAGGGGGCGACGGTGGTGCTGGTCTGCGCCGACGGGATTTTGAGGGGGGGACTGGCCATCGCCGATCCCCTTAAGGCCGGTGCAGCTCTGGCGGTGGCGACATTGCAAAACCAGGGGATTGAGGTGGTGCTGCTCAGCGGCGACCACCCCGAGGTGGCCAGGGCGGTGGGGGAACGGCTCAAGGTCGACCGGGTGATCGCAGGCGTCCTTCCCGACGGCAAGCACGACCACATCCGGGCGCTACAAGGCGAGGGCAAAACGGTGGCAATGGTGGGGGATGGTATCAACGACGCACCGGCCCTGGCCGCCGCGCAGGTGGGGATCGCCATGGGCGGTGGCAGCGACATCGCCATGGAGAGCAGCGATGTGACCCTGATGCGGGGCGATCCGGCGTTGGTCCCCAAGGCGATCCACCTGTCGCAGCGCACGGTGGGGAACATCAAGCAAAACCTCTTCTGGGCCTTTGCCTACAACACGGCGTTGATTCCCCTGGCGGCAGGGGCCTTGTATCCCCTCTACGGGGTGTTGCTATCGCCGGTGATCGCGGCTGCGGCCATGGCGGCAAGTTCGGTCACGGTGGTGAGCAATGCGCTGCGGCTTAAAAGGGCGAAGTTATAGCCCCTTCGCAAAGATCATTCGTATTGTCTCTGCCGTTCATGAATCACACACCCCGCCCCCCCTTCATGCCCAGAATCGCTTTGCTGGGCAGCGCTCATCTACCCAGACGCATCGTCGATCTTAGCCCCCCTTTTTTGCCCCAACTGCCAAGGTTCGGCATGGCCTCTGATGTTCGTCCGACGCCCCATCGGCACCTTCCCATTCACCCCCCAGCCAGGAGCGGGTACGCCATGGCCCTGCCCCTCCTGAACGTCGGGTGGATGTGGTGAATTTGCGCGCCCTCATCCCCCCTCGCCGCCAACTCCCCTTTCGCCTTGCCCTGTTCGGGGCAGTGGCTGCTCTTGGTTTGGGGCTGGTGGGGGGGGTGGTCGATCTGGCACGGGGGTACACCGTCCAACAGGCCCTTTACAACCGGGAGGGGGTCGAATTGCTGGCGGCAATCCGCCAGGCGGCCACCCTGGCGGTCACCCGCGAGGATGGCGAGCTGGCCCATAGCCTGGCCAAGGTCATCAACACCACGAGCACCGTCTACCGCATCGACATTTTCGACCGCCACGACAAAAGCATCGTCAGCCTGGATCGCCCTCTTCCCGACGCGGGGGGCCCCGCCTTGTGGCTCAGCCGTCTACTCTTTGCCGACCCCCACACCCTGCAACTGCCCCTGAACGAAAACGGCCCCGGCGCTGGCCCATTGGTGGGCAGGATCGAAATCCTGGTCGACCCGACCCAGCCGGCCCTGACCTTTGGACAGCAGGCTTGGCACACCCTGCTTGAGGGTGGCTTACGTCTGGCGGGGCTAACCCTGGCGCTGCTGCTGCTGTTTCAACGCAGCCTCGGTCGACCGCTCGACCGGATGATCGCCGCCCTTGAAAGCCTCGATCCGCGCCAGCCGCAGCGCAGGCGTCTGCTACAGGAGCACGGCGGGGAGGAGGGGTTCGGGCGATTGGTCGGCTCGGTCAACCAACTGCTCGACACCCTGCAAGACCGAATGAACGAGCAAGACATCTCAGAGCAGCGGCTGGAGGATGCCCTGTCGGAGTTGTCGGTCCTGCTCGACAACGCTCTGGTCGGCATCATGTTGCTGCGCGACGGGGTAGTGGTGCGCAGCAACGCCAAGGTGGGGGAGATCTTCGGGATCGACGAGGCCCACATCCTGGGCTTTCCCCCCCTGTTTCTTTTCCCCAAGGCAGAGGACGCCTCCGCCGGACTCGAAGCGTTGCTTTTCCGCATGGCGCAAGGGCTGTCCGTCACCGAGGAGCGGCTTTTAACCCGCACGGATGGCGTCCCCTTCTGGGCTCGTATCCTGGGCAAATCGGTGGTCCCCGGCCTACCCGAGCGGGGGGTGGTGTGGATGATCGAGGATGTCTCCCAGCGTCGCCGCTCCGAGACCGACCTGCGCCGCGCCGCTGCGGTTTTCGAGGCTTCCCCCGACGGCATCATGATTACCGATGCCCACAAACGGATTCTTTCGGTCAACCCCGCCTTCACCCGCATCACCGGTTACGACGCCCAGGAGTCGGTCGGGAAAACCCCCGCGCTGCTCAGCTCGGGACGACACGGGACCGCGTTTTATCAAACCATGTGGGCTCAACTGCTTAGGGAGGGGGCTTGGCAGGGGGAGATCGTCAACCAGCGTAAGAGTGGTGAGCACTTCCCCGAGTGGCTTTCGATCGTGCGCATCGACGACGACCGGGGCGACTTGGCCGGTTACGTGGGGATCTTCAACGACATTACCGAACGCAAAGAGGCCGAGGCCCGCATCCGTTATCAGGCCAATTACGACGGCCTGACCGGACTGCCCAACCGGGCCTTGTTCCACGACCGGCTCGACTTCGCCCTGGCCCAAACCCGGCGGGAGGGGGGGCTGACCGCCCTGCTCTTCCTCGATCTGGATCGCTTCAAGCAGGTTAACGACTCCCACGGCCACACGGTGGGGGATCAACTGCTCAAGGAGGCGGCCCACCGGTTGAAAAAGACGGTGCGCGAAAGTGACACCGTCGCCCGGCTGGGGGGGGATGAGTTCATTTTGATCCTCACTGGACTCAACCATCCCGACGATGCCGCTCGGGTGGCCGACAAACTGATCGACGCCTTGACCGCCCCCTTTGCCCTGCACGGCAAACAGAGCTTCATCAGCGCCAGCATCGGCATCACCCTCTACCCCATGGACGGCGCCGACACCGAAACCCTGCTGCGCAACGCCGACACCGCCATGTACCGGGCCAAGGAGGGCGGTCGTGGTCGCTTTGCCTTCTTCACCGAAGAGATGAACCAGAAGATCCAGGAGCACATCGCCCTAGAACAACGGCTGCGCATGGCGGTGGCCAAACAGGCGCTCCACCTGAATTTTCAGCCCCAGGTCGATTTAACCGGTGGTGGGGTTTGGGGAATGGAGGCGCTGCTGCGTTGGGAAGAGCCAGGTTTGGCCGCAATCCCACCCAGCCGGTTTATTCCTTTGGCCGAGGAGACCGGGCTGATCGTCCCCCTGGGGAGCTGGGTGCTTGAACAGGCCTGCCGACAATTCGCGGCCTGGCGGAACGAGGGGATCGCCCCCATACGGATCGCCGTCAACGTCTCGGCAAGGCAGTTTCTCGATCCCAACTTCGTGACCACCGCGTTGGAGATTCAAAAACGCTTCGACATGCAGCCGGGAACGCTTGAACTGGAGATCACCGAAAGCCTGCTGCTGGGCCATACCCCCGAAATGTTCGAACAGCTCGAAACCCTATCCCGGGCCGGCATCGTTTTTTCGATCGACGACTTTGGCACCGGCTACTCCTCGCTGGCCTACCTCAAGCGGCTACCGGTCTCCACCTTGAAGATCGACCGTTCCTTCGTCACCGACATCCTCACCGACCCCGACGACGCCGCCATCGCCACCACCATCATCGCCATGGGGCACACCATGAACCTCAAGGTGATCGCCGAGGGGGTCGAAACCCAGGCGCAGCGCGATTTCTTACGGAATCAAGGGTGCGACTTGGTGCAGGGGATGTGGCTGGGGGCGCCGGTCGAGGCCGAGAAGGCGACGGCGTTCTTGCGGGAACATGCCAAGGCGGGGGTGGGGCAGGGGGTGTGAGGTTGCGGCCTGGGACGGAGCGGACACGTCCGACCGGGCCAGTGTCTGAGGAGCGAGCCTTTGCTGGGAAATCTGATGGTAGACCTGGTTACAGCACTACGCGCCCCCCCCACCATGACTCTACCGGGGGTGGAACCCGAGTTCTGCATCCGCACAACGGTCAAAGCCCAGCAGTAGCGGTGCCGTCGGAGTTAATGAAACGGGGGCTCCCAACCTCGGCTAAGCCGGTTGCCCCTGCCCCATCAACTCATCCACCAAAAGGTACACATTGGTGTAAGACGCTTCGCCGTCGTGTGCTGTTGTTGTTCGGGACAACTCCTGAGCACGCTGCCGGGCTTGCTCCAGATGCTCGCATGTGGCGACAAAATGGCCCACGCCTCCTTTTTCGTAGCCGGGCAGATATCGCTTCAAACGCCGCACCACCTCGTCCCGGTGCATAGCTGAACGCACATCCTCGAAGTGCAACAACAACCACAACTCGAAGCAGGGCACCGAAACGATGGCCGTGAAACGGACCGGCTTGCGGTTGTCGTTGCGCAATTTGCCCTTCAGGGCCTCAACTTGGGCCAACGCATCGTGGTAGGTAAGGTGCTCGTCACGGTCGAACGCCACAAAAACCTGCTCGAAGGCCCCCGGAGCAATTCTCTTGGTGGAATCGCCCTGCTCCAACAACCGCTTGGCGTATGCCACCACCTGATTGGGGGCAGTTCCCAACTCACTGGGCACCACCACGACGTGGGCCGTGCTCAAACGCTTAGATTGCCGAATTTCCCCAAAATAATTCGGCTCGGTTTTGCTTCCTTCGCTGACGATCAGAATGCGGTCGTAGGTCGGACGCTTGCCATGTTTACGACGCAGATCCTTGGCTTGCCGATGTTTGGGCTGGTTGTCCCTACCCATAGCGCCCTCTTAACCCCTTCCGGTCGCGGGGGACAGAAACGAATCGCCAAAAAATGGCACCGCCCCATAACGCCCCGCCAAATACCCCCTTTCCAGCGCCTCCCCTTTACGGGGACTGAAGGAGGTCAATGGATAAAGCCGAGTTGCTTGGTCGGCCCCTTTTTCGGTGAACCAGATTTGATCGCGCCGGAACAGGGTTTGGTCGAGCAACGAGGTGTCGTGGGTACTGAACACCAGTTGGGCGCCATGGGGATTGGTTTTGGGGTTGTGGAAAAGGCCGATCAACTGCCTGACCAAGTGTGGATGCAGGCTGCTGTCGAGTTCATCCGCAAGCAGAACTTCGCCTGAGTCAAGAACGTTGAGCAGCAAACCTGCCAGCCCATACAGGCGTTGGGTGCCCTGGGATTCTTCCTGAAGCTCAAAGTTGGCCGCAGTGCCACTGACTGTTCTGTGGAGGAACTGTGGTACTAAAACCTCTGTTTCTTGCCAATCACGACCAGCAACCCGGGGTCCTTCCTCTCCAAACTCAATATGGATGCCCTGCTGGCGCTGCTTACGAGCTATGAACTCAAGACTCTGAATTCCGGTATCGGCTGATACCAAAAGGTGCTGGATAGCTTGCCTCCCCTGCTCTCGTTGAAACCATTGTTCGGTTGTTTGATTTAATTGGGGGCTAGCGATGCGCGAAAGCCACTGGTAAACCACTGTCAACATTGCACTATTGAGTTGAGCTGCTACCGACAGGAACAACGTTGTAGGGCGAGTGGCTTGCTGCCAAAGTTGACGCGGACCAGTCAAATAAGAACTGAATTCATATCGATCGGCGTTGGCCCCCACATCGAAGGTGCGCCGGAACCATTGCTGGGGTTTGGCCGTACGGTACACCAATAGCCATTCTTCAATGATTCTTTGCTTTATAAGCGAAAAACCATACTGATACCGTACGCCCTTAAGTACGAAAGTCATTTCGAATTGGCTGGGTTGCTCAACGGAACTTGGGTCTAACTTGAAGGGAAGGACATCCAATGGTTGTCCTGGAGGATGCCCTGCCGACTTGGCCACCATTGAGCTCATATACGCCAGCGCTGCTAAGACTGTCGTTTTCCCGCTGGCGTTGGCCCCATAAACCACCACGCTGCGCACCGCCTGATCAATCCCCTTGAGGCCGGTTGGCATCAGGTTGGTATCGGCCAGCTCCTTGTCGCGGGAAGCCACCAACGTGAGCACCTGTTCATCCCGAATCGAACGGAAGTTTTGAACCCGGAACTCCAACAACATGATCGATGCTCCATAAAATTTTATGAGAATTCGCAAAATTCATGCGTTTTTACCAAAAATTTCATGCTTGCGCCAGCCCCCCGTAGTGGCCGCTGCATCGGCGAGGGTTAGGGCGCCTTATGGGGCACAGGAAACACCCTTTT
>Ga0065182_1000812_pt1 | contig 13257 bp, 16 predicted proteins | sample CryGey02umfilter_2_FD_59208 | JGI IMG/M metagenome (GOLD analysis project Ga0065182, IMG submission 59208) | Groundwater microbial communities from aquifer in Utah, USA - Crystal Geyser 4/10/14 0.2 um filter (version 2) (version 2) | ecosystem: Environmental > Aquatic > Deep subsurface >...
TATTAAAAATAGAAAAAGAGATGGGTAGAATTGTCAAAGCGAATCTGCCAATGGAAAAGAAAGAGTTATCCCTAGCCGACGCCATTCAATTATTCATCAACACTAATCAAATCTACAAAGTAGAACTACTCAACGATCTACTAAGTAAGGGTAGTACGAGACTCGATGAATCCTTAGCGAGTTTTTCGCCAGAACAGCCAGTTACTATCTATCAGACTGGTGATTTTATTGATCTCTGTCGGGGGCCACACATTAAGTCTACCAAGGAAATGGGTGCCTTTAAACTCACCAGCATCGCTGGTGCTTACTGGCGCGGTGACGAGAAAAACAAAATGTTGACCAGAATTTATGGGCTTTGCTTTGCTAATCAAAAAGAGTTAGAAGCGCATTTAAACATGCTAGAAGAAGCTAAGAAACGAGACCATCGAAAACTAGGAAAAGAGCTGGATCTTTTTCATTTGGACGATCTGGTCGGTTTGGGTTTGCCACTGTGGCATCCCAAAGGTGCTTTACTATGGCGTAAAATTGAAGAGTTCTGGTATCACGAGCATTTAAGCAAGGGTTACCAACTTGTCCGTACGCCACATATTGGCAATCGACAACTCTGGGAAACTTCGGGGCATTGGGGTTTTTATAACAAATCAATGTATCCACCATTGGAAGCTGGTTTGTCGCTAGAAGAAGTACAGCAAGAAAAAAAATCGGAAAACAAAGAAGAGTATTTACTAAAACCAATGAACTGCCCATTTCATGTACAGATTTATAAAAATGATTTGCGCTCTTATCGGGAATTACCGTTGCGTTGGGCGGAGTGTGGCACTGTTTATCGCTACGAAAAAAAAGGTGAGCTATCCGGTTTAACGCGTGTTCGTGGTTTTACTCAAGACGATGCCCATATAATTTGTCGCGAAGACCAAGTAGCCGACGAGCTAAAAAGAGTGATTGACTTCATTTTGTATATTTACGAACAATTTGGTTTTGCTAAAGAATCGGTAAAAGTTTACTTATCCCTACGTGATCCAGGAAACAAAGAAAAATATGCTGGCGCTGACGAAGGCTGGGAATTCACCGAAAAAATACTCAAACAAGTTGCTCAAGAAAAAAATCTCAACTTTATTGAAGAACTTGGTGAAGCGGCATTCTATGGACCAAAACTAGATTTCAAAATAGCCGATTGTTTGGGTCGTCTCTGGCAATGCTCTACTCTCCAATTTGATTTTAATTTACCAGCAAGATTTGATATGAGTTTTATTAATGCGCAAGGTGAAAAAGAAAAACCTTACATGCTCCATCGCGCACTATTTGGCTCCTTTGAACGCTTTATTGGTTTATTGATTGAAAACTACGCTGGTGCTTTTCCCTTGTGGCTCGCACCGGTACAAATTATTTTGTTACCAGTTGGTGAAAGTCATAAACAATATTGTCAACAATTAGCTCAGGAATTGAGCAGCTATGATTTTCAAGTGGAGGTCGATGATGCTAATGAAACGATTGGTAATAAAATTCGTAAAGCTACTAGCCAAAAAATTCCTTACCAACTGGTAATTGGCGACAAAGAGCTAGCATCAGATCAACTAAGTGTTCGTTGGCGCGGACAACAAGATCTGTTATTAATTGATAAAAAAAGTTTTATCCAACGTCTACAACAAGAAATTAAAGATCGGAAATAAAAAAACAATAGAAAAACCGCTGTTATTTTAACAACGGTTTTTTTATTAAATAAGCTTAATGCCTTGTTTACTAAGTTCTGTTTTCTTAGTAATAAAGTCTATGCGTAATGGTAATTGTTTCACAATCATATCACGATAACTGTAATCAATGGCATAAAATCTTGTTTTGGTCGGACCAACCAGCAAAGCTACTCTTCCCCGTATCACCAAAGAACACAATTTAACGTCCTGGTAATTACTAGCTGCGGTAGAAAAAGCCACCTGATAATAATCGTTAGGATCAACGGTTGCCACGACTACTACTTTTTGCCAACCAAAATTGGTTTGCCAAAAATTTTGCCACCAATTACCACGGTCTTTTACCGTTGGATCTGGCAAAACACTAATATAAGCATAATCACTATCGAGAAAGGTAGAGTTTTGTTTGTGCCAGTGCCAGAAGTGTGATCTTTTCAGGGAAACTGGTTCCCAGAAAATCTTCATTAATAAACCAAGCGTCCAATCCCAAAGAGAAAAATTACTCCAAAATAATACTGTTTTTTGCAAAGCGGAACTCCTTTTTTTATTTATTAAAATACAATCTTTTCAATCAAATGATAACCTTGCCAAAGAATTAATAATTGAACCAGAGCAATCCCGATATTCGCTGGGGTCTTAATGGTATATCGAGTGTCGCGTTGTTTGATGACGATCAATGAAAGTAAATTAGCGACAATAAAAGTACTAGAAAAAATCAAAAACATATTATCAACATCGAGAACACTAACTCTCAGCATGGGGAAAAAAATGATGGCGGCAGTATAAACTACAAATCCAAAGAGCATGCTAAAAAAAATATAAAATTCTCTAAATGACAATACAATATATGCGGCAATAACAATGGCTAGCATAAGTGAAAGTTCTAACCTTATCGATAATGAAAATTGAACCGGTTGTATAACCAAATCATCATAACGTACCATTATGGCTAAGATCATAAAACTAAAAAGCAAAATTACTACCTGCAACAATCTTGCCATGATCACGTTTTTCAAAGCAATACTTAACGACATACTATCTCCAATCTATTAATTTGTTAAAGAATATATAATTGATAATCTACTGTAGCATTAAATGATACCATTGTCAATATTAAACTTTGATGGTATTCTATAGCAACTATGCCTAAAAAAAATAAATCCATCAAATATTATTTAATGGTACTTGGTTGCCAGATGAATGAAGCAGATGCTCAAAGAGTCAGTACGGTGCTAGAAAAAAACAACTGTATCTTAACCATGAACGAGCCAGATGCTGATTTGATAGCAGTTGTTGCTTGCAGTGTTCGTCAATCAGCCATTGATCGCGTTTATGGCAAAATACGTATTTGGCAAAAAATAAAAAAGAAAAAAGAACTAATTACTGTATTGACTGGTTGTGTTTTGCCAAGCGATCGGAAAAAACTGTCTCCTTTTTTTGATTATGTTCTTGATATTACCGCTATCAGCCAATTACCCCAGCTGTTATGGCAAAAACCTATTGACCGTCAAGGTGCCAACGAGTATCTGGAGATTGAACCATTACTATCCTCTGATTTTCAAGTATATATACCAATTATGACCGGCTGTAATAATTTCTGTACCTACTGTGCTGTACCGCATACTCGTGGTCGAGAAAAATCCCGAGCCAGTAAACAAATTATTCAAGAAATAAAAAAATATATTCAACAAGGATATAAAGAAATAACACTACTTGGTCAGAATGTTAATAGTTATGGCTTAGACCAAAAGAAGGAATTAAATTTTGTTCAACTGCTCAAAAAAATTGATTTAATTACCGGTGATTTTTGGCTCCGATTCATGACTTCCCATCCTAAGGATTTATCACCAGAATTAATTCATTTTATCGGTCACAGCAAACATCTTTGTCCTAATTTGCATTTACCAATCCAATCCGGTGATGACCAGGTGCTAAAAAAAATGAATCGCCAATATACCGTTAAAAAATACTTAAGTTTAATTAAGAAAGTACGTCAAAGTAATCCGAATCTTAGTGTTTCCACTGATACAATTGTCGGCTTTCCGGGGGAAACAAAAAAACAGTTTCAAAACACTGTTAAAACCTATCGCCAAGCAAAATTTGATATGGCCTATATTGCTCGTTATTCTCCTCGCCCGGGTACTGTTGCTGCTCTGTGGGCAGATGATGTGACTAAACAGGAAAAGCGCTCACGGGAATTGCGACTCAGTAATGTTGTTGAAAAGGCGGGTTTAAAATTCAATCAAAGATTTATTGGTCAACAGGTAAAAACTCTAATCAAAAATTGTAAAAAAATTGACTCCCATCAATATAAATTAATTGGTAAATCAGCTCATGACAAAACGGTAAAAACCATCGGTCCGAAAAAACTAGTCGGTCAATTTGTTGATATTCAAATTGTAGAAGCAACACCTTTTGGTCTAAGTGGAAAACTAAAAGCTGTCTAATTATCAGACAGCTTTAATGTTAAATTTGGCGCAAGGCCCAATACTCCAAGATTACTCTGATCAAACATCCTGCGTAAAGCCACAAGCGACCAAAACGCAATTTAGCTCGAGAGTTTACATAAGCTAAAGTACCGATCTTACCCAAATTAATAATGGTGGTTGAGAGCATTAAACCCAAATACTCTAAATCAATAATGAGTTTAGACCAACGACTTGGTGTATTGCGTGAATCGCGATCATCTGATTTAAAAAATATTTCTAACTTAGGCAATATTCTCTGTTGCCACCAGTGAGTATAGCGAATATTTTCAAAAAAGTAGATCTCACCCTCAATCACCAACCACAGATACGAGATAGCCGCAATATTCCAATAAGATATAATACTGCCCTGCCGTACGGCCATTAGAATCAATCCTTCAAATAAAGGCATGATAATGCTGGAAGTAATAACTAACAGCCACCAAATTGTACTTACTTTATTACGAAAAACATTCACTTTAATTCTCCTTGATAATGTACGTTTGCGTTTATCTGCATTTTACTATAGAACTAAGATATGTCAACAAAACCTAAAATTATCGTCATCGTCGGCCCAACGGCTAGTGGTAAAACATCACTGGCTATTGGCACTGCCCGGCGCTATCATGGTCAGATTATCAGTGCCGATTCCAGGCAAATCTATCGTGGTATGACCATTGGTACTGCTCAACCAACTAAAGAACAACGACAACAAGTTAAGCATCATCTAATTGGCTGTATCAATCCAAATCAACCTTTTAGCTTGGCTAATTTTATCCAACTGACCAATAAGAAAATTACCTACTTATTTCATAAAAATATTACGCCAATTATTGTTGGCGGTACTGGTTTATATGTTTCAGCGCTTATTGATAATTACCAATTACCCAAAGGAGAAATTGATTTAGCATTAAGAAAAAAGCTAGAACAAAAAACTCCGCAACAATTAATAGCTTTATTAAGAAAAAAAGACCCACAGACTGCACAAATAATTGATCAAAATAATAAACGTCGACTAGTGCGAGCGCTGGAATATGTTTTGACTAACAAAAAATCATTTACCGCTAACCAACAAAAAAATACCAGTAATTATCAATACCAAATTATTGGTCTTAATCCCGGTAAAGAAAAGCTGGAACAAAATATTCGTCAGAGAACCAAAGAAATGATTAAACAAGGTTTAGTGGCTGAAACCAGAGAACTGTTAAAAAAATATAGCTCATCTTTGCCGGCCTTACAAACTATTGGTTATCAGGAAATCATTCAATACCTCGATGGCAAAATATCCTTAACTCAAGCTGAGGAGCTAATCAACATCCATACTCGTCAATATGCCAAACGGCAAATGACTTGGTTTAAGAGAGACCAAAGAATTAAATGGCAGTAAAAAAATAGCTCAGTTTTAATTGTACTGAGCTAAATTAATTTATACTATTTTTTTACTGGCGATCTCCCAAATGTCGCTCCAGACCTTTTCTCTGCTTTGCTCACCATTAATAACCACAATATTGGGCCAATCAAATAAAATCTGATCATAAGCTGCAGCAATCTTGCTTAGTTTCTCCTCTTTCTCAAAATAATGGGCTTCTCCGCTTTCTAGAGTTAATCGACGAATAGCTTCGCTAGCCGATATTTTGATAAAAAAAGTAATATCGGGAATAGGAAAATTGATTTGCAGTTGTTTTAAAAGTTGATAATCAACGCCAAAGGCCACGCCATACGCTAAGGTAGAAAAAAGATAGCGAACTTCAATTAATGATTTGCCACTACTTAATGTTGGTGCGATCAAATTACTGACATGCTCAGCACGATCTGTAATATATAAAAACTGCATTTCCTGTGGTACTGGTGCTGCTTCTTGATGCTGTAAGATACGCCAGATGCGCTGACCAGCCTCGCTGTCCTTAGTTGGTTCACTACTAAATTCAACTGAGCGACCCAACTCAATCATTTTTTCATATAACAAATCAGCTTGCGTGTCTTTACCGCACTTATCAATACCCTCAAAATTTATGAAATGTGGTTGATGCATAATTACTCCTATTTTTTAATGATCTATTATTCGATGTTTAATTTAGCTTTAAATAATCTGGCTAGTATCTGGGGATCAGCACGGCCCTTCGTTTCCTTCATGGCTAAACCAATAAAATATTGTAATAACGAGGACTTTCCAGTACGATAATCATTAGCTTGTTCCGGATTATTAATAATAATTTGATTGATTATAGTACTCAGCTCATCATTACCAGAAATCATGCTTAAATTCTTTTCCTCCAAGACGTGCTCGGGATCGGCTCCGGAAAAATACATTTCCTGCAAAATTATCTGGGCCGCACTGCTATTTATTTTATTTAGATAAACCAAAGTAATAAACTCCGCCATATTTTCCGGTGTAATTTTAATTTGTCCAATCTCTTCCTTGGCTTCCTTCATTAACTTGAATAACTCCGTAGTAATCCAGCCAAAAGCCGTACGGGCCAATTTTAATTTATTTTTTGCCAATTTTGCGGCACCATCCTCGTCATCAATCATCTCGGTATTTAACCAGTCTTGTAATTCACTCATTACTTTCTCAAAATAATCAGCAACTAAATAATCTTCGACCAATACTTCAACATCAGCACCAACTAATTCAAATTCTTTTTTGAACCTTGCTCTTTTCTCGGCTGGTAACTCTACTAGTTGGTGACGTATTTGTTCCAAATAACCCGAAGAAATATGTAATGGTGGTAAATCTGGTTCGGGAAAAAAACGGTAATCATTGGACTCTTCTTTCAGACGTTGCTCGTAGGTTGTTCCCGTTTGCGCATCCCAACCGCGAGTGGACTGTTGACTTGGTGGTTCATCGGAAAGCCATAACTGTTTTTGTCTTGCCACTTCAAAAATCAAAGCTTTTTCTACAAAACGAAAACTATTAATATTCTTTATTTCTGTTTTCGGCCAATATTTCTGTTCACCGATGGGACGTAAAGAAATATTAGCATCACAGCGTAAATGACCTTTTTCCATATCAGCATCAGAGACACCTAAATAACGAGCCAGCAAACGCAACTCTTGCATATAAGCTTTCGCTTCTTGAGGTGAGGTTAAGTCGGGACAACTAACAATCTCGATTAATGGTGTACCACCGCGATTATAGTCCACCAATGTTTTATCTGTGGAGTGAATATTCTTCGCTGCATCCTCTTCTAAATGCAATCTCTCAATTTGAATTTTCTTTTGAAAATTACTACCGAAAATACTAAGAAAACCATTTTTACCTACTGGTTGGTCGAATTGGGAAATTTGATAACCTTTGGGCAGATCCGGATAAAAATAATTTTTACGATCAAATTTTAAATCAGCACCAATTTCCATATGCAAAGCCAAAGCCATCAAAATGGCATAATCCAAAGCTTGTTTATTCAAAACTGGCAGTGTACCGGGATGACCCAAACAAATTGGACAAATCGTTGTATTGGGTAGCTGATTTTCACCATCATTAGAACAGCTGCAAAATAGCTTGGATTTGGTCCGAAGTTGGATATGTGTTTCTAAACCGATAATTGTCTCTAATTCCATATAGATGGTATTTAATAGAGATATTTTAACACGGTTACTGATTAAAAAAAAGAGCGCTAATTTAGCGCTCTAAACTTAATAATATTTACCAGCTTTCAGCCGAACTTCACCATTATTCCACACTGCTTTATGCGGTTTTTTGTTAATAACCACCACCCGCACTTCTGTTAAAAATGATTTGAAATCATTTTCCGTAATCGGCACAGAGTGACCGCCGTTAAAATGATTTTTAACCATCTGCCGCAATAAACTCTTGCTAAAACCACTGATACTGCTTTCCTTAATCTGCGTAGAATAATGATCGGCGCAGATAATAATATCAGAAATACCATTGATACACGTTTCCATAATAACTCTCCTCTTGGTGTTGATAAATATATTTATTATTTTTGAAAGAACTTTGGTTAAAAAAACCGTCTAACTGAGAGACGGGTTGAGAGCGCTGAATGAACTATCAAAAACCCGTCAATCTCTTGACTTGTTAATAGTGACAATCAAATTAAACTTCCTGACACTCTTCATGATAATAGCATACCAATTGATAAAAATCGTGTCAAATTATTTTACTTTTCCAAAATTAAATAATTTAAGTGATACTGCCCATCAATGGCCTTTTCACTGCTTATAACTTTAGTAAATTGAGAATACTCAGGAAAATAAGTATCCGCCTCATAAGATCCATCCACTACCGTCAAATACAACCGATCAGCCAGATCAATTGTTTGCTGATAAACTGATCCGCCACCGATAATAAAGATCTCCTCACCTTCAACGCTCCTAGCATACTCAATGGCATTAGCTAGTGAATTAACAACTTTAACGCCTACTGGTTGAAAAGTAGGATCCAAAGATAAAACAATATTCTGACGATTTGGTAATGGCCGACCAATGGATTCAAAAGTTTTCTGACCCATAACAACAGCGTGACCAGCGGTAATTCTTTTAAAATGAGCCAAATCAACTGGCAAGTGCCAGAGTAGCCTATTGTCTTTACCAATAGCTCTGTCGGGCGCTATAGCGCAAATTATACTAATTCTTGGTTTATTCATATTAAACGGCAATTGGTGCTTTGATCGGTGGATAAGGATCGTAATTCTCCAAAGTAAAATCACTATACTGAAAAGAAAAAATATCCTTTACTACGGGATTTATTTTCATCGTGGGCAGTGGTCGCGGTTCTCTGGTTAATTGCTCCCGCACCTGATTCAAATGATTACGATAAATATGCACATCGCCAAAGGTATGAATAAATTCTCCTGCTTGCAAACCAGTAACTTGCGCCATCATCATCGTAAAAAGCGCATAAGAAGCAATATTGAATGGTACGCCGAGAAATACATCAGCGCTTCGCTGATATAATTGGCAAGATAATTTACCATTAATTACCATAAACTGAAACAAGGTGTGACAGGGCGGTGGAGCGTGATGATGATTACGAATTAAATACAAAATCTCACCAATATTCCAGCCATTAATAATCATCCGACGCGATGTGGGATCGGTTTTGATTAAATCAACTAACTCCTGCACTTGATCAATCTGTCCACCATTCTTGGTTTCCCAAGCTCGCCATTGCTTGCCATAAATAGGACCCAAATCGCCATACTCCTTAGCAAAGTCATTATCTATTTTTATTTGACTGATAAACTCTTCTAATTTTTCTTTCCAAACTTCACTATAACGAGGATATTTCTCTACCAGTTTATTTTTTTCTAAATAAATCTGATAAGACCATTCATTCCAAATTTTTACATCATTTTGCACTAAGTACTGAATATTGGTATCACCACGCAAAAACCACAAGAGTTCATAGATGATGGCTTTTAAATAGACTTTTTTTGTAGTCAGTAACGGAAAACCCTGATTTAAATCCACTCGCATTTGATAACCAAAAACGCTTCTCGTGCCAACTCCCGTACGATCATCTTTGTCGGTTCCTTGATCTAAAATAGTTTGTAACAAATCCAAATATTGCCGCATAAATATATAATTAATTATTTACCAGTATGACCATGACGGCCTTCGCCGCGCACTGATTCACTCAGCTCCGCTACTTCTTCTATTTCCGCAGTAGCGACGGGTTGAATCAATAGTTGCGCTATTTTATCGCCAGCTTTAAAACAATAAGGTTCTTTACTTAAGTTAAGCAAACAAATAATATATTCACCACGATAAGTATGCTCAAAAACACCGCCTAGTACTTTTAAACCAAATTTCTGTGACAAGCCGCTCTTATCCCAAACCAAAGAGCAATAACCCTCTGGATACTCTAGGGCAATGCCCGTATGAAAAGAATATCTTTCACCGGGGTTAATAGTAGCGTCTTCACAACTAAACAAGTCTAATCCGGCATCACCGGGTAAAGCATAACGCGGGATAATGGCTTCGGGCTTTAATTTTTTAATCTTGATTAATATCATTTATTTTTTGATAGATTACTGCTAACTGTTGATTTAACTCCGCCACTGTACCCTCGTTAATAATGGTAAAATCGGCCATGGCAATCGGACCGCCCTTTTCAATATTTTCAATCTCAGCAAAATCACGAGCTTGTGCTTGTTCTACCGTCGCCGAACGATAGATTAAATTAGGATCGTTTTGATAACGTTCAGCGCGATGAGCTAAACGCGCATATCTAGTTTGTGGCGCGGCATAAACCGCCACTACCAAAAACTGCTCTCCGTATTTCTCTCGTAAATATTTATACTCGGACCAACTATAAAGTCCGTCACCAATAACACTGCCACTCTTTAATAATTCATCAAATTTTAGACTATTTAAAATCGCATACGCAGCCGGACCGTGCTGACGACGATTCTCTTCGCGTATTGGTCGTTCATTCTCTTCTGTTGGTTCGAGCTTTCTTCTTTTGACTTCATCTAATGTAATCTGACCAAAACGTAAATATTGATAGTTTCTTTTTTTAAAAAAATCAGTAATCTCTGTTTTGCCCGATCCGGTCATACCAACAACGCACACTAATTTATTCATATTGTTGCACTTCATCAATTAAAACATCCAATTGAACGCCTGCTTCTTTTAACATCTGACGCGTATATTCGCCAGTTTGATATCGTCGCTGACAAACAACGCGGACAATGCCTGCGGCGATCAACATTCTAGCGCAAACCGGACAAGGCTCAAATTTAACATAGGCCGTAGCACCCTCAATCGCGAGTCCTAAACGTGCTGCTTGGACAATAGCGTTTTGTTCAGCGTGAATAGTGCGCACGCAATGATCGTGAAGTTCACCGTCATAATCCATTTCCGAAGTTGCTTTAATCATTAAATGGCCAACTTCATCACAATCCGAAAACTTGGGTGGGGCGCCGACATAACCAGTGGTCAAGATATGATTATTTTTAACAATTACACAACCAGCCCGACCGCGATTACAAGTCCCGCGTAAACCTACGACTTCCATAATTTTGATAAAATATTCATCCCAGCCAGGACGCTGATATTTTTCGCCTTGATCCATATAATAAAAAATTAAGTCTAAAACTCAAAAACAACTTAATATAAGTTTAGCTTAGAAAGCTGTGACTTGGCAACCCCAACTAAGATGAATCAAAAAAAGCACCCCATAAATGAGGTGCTTTGGTAACTAGAATAAGTAAATTTAAAAGGCCAGGGCAATGCTTGGTCCCATCGTGGAGGTTACATAGGCAGATTTAATAAAAGTGCCCTTCACGCCATCGGGCTTCATTTTTTTCACTTCATCAATAAAGGTTTTAACATTTTCTTCCAACTTTTCATCAGCAAAAGATAATTTACCAACACCACAGTGCAGACCACCACCGGCATCATTCTTAAAACTCACCAAACCTGTATTTAAATCAGTAACCACTCGTCTAATATCAGTGGTGATAGTACCGGACTTAGGATTCGGCATTAAGCCCTTTTGACCCAAAGTTTTAGCAATCACTGCCATCTTCGGCATCATGTCGGGCGTTGCTACTGCTACTTCAAAATCGATCTTACCACCTTTCTTGATCTGCTCAATTAATTCTTCACCACCGACTAAATAAGCTCCTGCTTCTTTAGCATCTTTAACCTTATCGGGACCAACAAAAGCAGCGACTTTTCTAGTTTTGCCAGTGCCATTGGGTAATTTAAGAGAACCGCGTACCTGCTGATCTGATTTTTTTACATCAATATTCAAATTGATGTGCAATTCCATAGAAGCGTCAAATTTCAACTGACCAGTTTCCTTCACTAATTTAACAGCTTCGGCGATGGAATATTTCTTAGTACTATCAATTTTACTGATAGCATTTTTAATTCTTTTTGAACTCATAAAAAATATCTTTCTGGTGGTAATAACCCACAACGTCCAACGGACTCCGTGGTCCCACTTCGTATTAATTAATCTATTAAACTTCTTTTTCTTCTTTTTCCTTACGATCTTTCTTGATCAAAGACCAATGGTACAAATAAAGCGGTAAGCCAATCAAGATCATAGAAATAGCGCTCGACGCCTGACTTTCTCGGCGTTGTCGCACATAATCAATCTTGGCCCGACCCTTTTCCGATGTCAACCAATTATTATAATCCTGCAACCAACTATCAATACTCTTAATCTGATCTGTGGTTAATTCACATTTATCGCCCTGCTTCTTTAAATCGGTAACTTGTGTTTTCGCTACATCATAACTATAAATAGGTGGTTGTACCGAGTAAGACATCTCATTGCTATCCGCGTTACGGAAAATATAAATCTTTAATCCTAAATCAATAAGTTGGCCGAGGCCAATAACCAAAACGGCTAAGCCTACCAAACTAAAAAGGTAAAGATAGATAGTACGAATTATTCCGTGTTTTTGCATATTTTTTTATTTAATTTTCAATTACAATACCCATTTGCTTAGCCGTACCTTCGATAATACGCATGGCGCCCTCAATATTTTTAGCATTAAGATCCACCATTTTGGTTTCGGCAATTTGTTTGATCTGTGCTCTAGTAACCTTGCCCACTTTTTCTTGAGCTGGTTTACCACTGCCCTTAGCAATTTTAGCAGCTTTCTTCAAAAGCTCGGCGGCTGGGGATGTTTTTAATTTAAAAATAAAAGAACGATCAGTATACACGGTAATCTCTACCGGAATAATGTCGCCCATCTTATCTTTAGTCGCTTCGTTGAACCGCGTACAAAAATCCTGAATAGCGACACCCTGCTGACCCAATGCTGGTCCGACTGGTGGTGCGGGGTTTGCCTTACCGCCAGGAATCTGTAACTTTAATATTGTTTTAATTTCCTTAGCCATATATTTAAGAATAATTGATAATTAATTTTTTTACTGGCTGATCAATGACGATCAGAGAAGCGATCCAGTATTTTATGTTAAATTTTTTTAACTTGTAAAAAATCTAATTCCACCGGCGTTTCCCGACCAAACATGGTGACCAAAACTTTAACTTTTCCCCGAGCCTCATCCACATCAGAAACCTTACCCTCATAATCTTTGAAAGGTCCATCCACGATTTTAACTGGGCTACCCTGAGAAATATCCATCTTGAATTTTGGTTCTTCGATACCCATTCG
>Ga0065182_1000813_pt1 | contig 13256 bp, 8 predicted proteins | sample CryGey02umfilter_2_FD_59208 | JGI IMG/M metagenome (GOLD analysis project Ga0065182, IMG submission 59208) | Groundwater microbial communities from aquifer in Utah, USA - Crystal Geyser 4/10/14 0.2 um filter (version 2) (version 2) | ecosystem: Environmental > Aquatic > Deep subsurface >...
ACGTTATAACTGCCAGATGGACTGTTATCATTGCCAGGCCAAAAAAGTCTTTTAACCACTCCGGAAAACCGGGCTGCAATAGATCTATAAAGCTTCCAAGGTAGCGGTCGGAGTAGTCTTTGAATAGATAGTATCCGACTATTAGCGCGAATTGGTAAAGTTTTACCGGTTTTAGTTCGCTGTAGATTATGAATGATTGTAGGGCGTAGATTGTTACCCAGATCATGTTGCCCAGTGTGCGCCAGCCAAATCCGACAAATTGGGCCATGTATATGGGGAAGTAGATATAGGCCATAATGCCGTAGCTTATTATCCCTATGAAAATGAAGGTTGTGTACCAGGCGGGGATTTTTTTCTTTAGTATTTTAAGTGTGAACCAAATGGCTAGTGTTAGTGGGAAAAGCGAGCAAATTGGTGTGAATGGGCGTAAATACCAGTCTACGCTCATTAGCCATGGCCAGTCTACAATGTTGGAGAGCGCGGCCATTGTGAAGTCGACCAGGATTAGGGCTATTAGGGCTTTTTTATTGTTTTTTAGCCCATCCATAAATGATGTGAATTTTGTTATTTTTGATTTGATCATGTTGTCTTAAAATGTAGCTTTGTAGAGATTAAACGCTTATAATCGGGGCGTCAATCTGCTTAAGTTTTATGAGAAATTTTGTGGAAATTTTGCGGCTGCTTAGTGAGCATTATGCTCAGGCTAAAACGGCTTTGGATTTTAGGACGCCGCACCAGATGTTGGTGGCGACGATTTTGTCCGCGCAGTGCACGGATGAGAGGGTTAATAAGGTTACGCCGGGGCTTTTTGCGCGGTATAAATTTGTAGAGGATTTTGCGGTGGCTGATCTTTTGGATTTGGAGAGGTTGGTTCGCAGTACGGGGTTTTATAGAAATAAGGCCCGGAATATTAAGGCTTCAGCGGAGATGATTGTTAAGGATTTTGGAGGTGAGGTTCCGCGAAAAATGGAAGAGCTTTTGCTTTTACCGGGGGTGGCGCGTAAGACTGCGAATGTGGTTTTGCATAATGCGTATGGGACTTCGGTTGGGGTTGTGGTGGATACGCATATTGGAAGGTTGTCTCGGAGGCTTGGGTTTAGTAAGGAGAAGAGTCCGGAAAAGGTGGAGCGGGATTTAATGAAACTGGTTCCGCGGAATGATTGGGCCAATATTGGTTATTGGCTGATTGATCATGGGAGGGCTGTTTGTAAGTCGCAAAAGCCGAATTGCGGGGAATGTTTTTTGAATGAACTTTGTCCTTCCGCTTTTAAGTTTGGTAAGGATGGAAAATGGGTTGGGCCGAAGTAGGTGTTTGGCGCGGGTTAACCACGGGAGTATATGCCTACCAGTTCTGTTCTGGTAATTATGCTTTCTTCCATAGCGGATTCTATTTCCGTTTTTTTTGCGGTTGGCGGCAGGTTTAGGGTTGTATTAAGAGCGTATAGTTTAAAGAAATATCTGTGTGTTCCGTTAGGTGGGCATGGGCCGCCGTAGTCTGCTGTGCCAAAATCGCTTACTCCTTGAATTCCGGTTGGTGCTGATCCTTCCGCTATATCTGTGGTTGTGGGCGGAATGTTCCATACCATCCAGTGTACCCAATCTCCTATTGGTGCGTCCGGATCGTCCACTATTAGGACTAAAGACTTGGCTTCTGTTGGTACATTGGAAATTTGTAGTGGTGGGCTTATGTTTTCTCCGTCACATGTGTATTTTGGTGGTAGGTTTTGGTTATTTTCAAATGCTTGGCTTGTAAGGTGCATGGTTGTAATGGTTAGTGGTTTATTTATTGTTTGGTTGGTAGGTTTTTGTAAATAGTACCAGGTTCCTATTATTATTAGAAGAATTGCGATTGCGTATAACCTTAAGTGTAGTTTCATTATTTGATGATGATTGGTTTCTGTGCTAAGAATAGAGTAATTTAATTATAAAAAAAATATGAAAAAATTCTCGTCCATAAAGAAAATTTTGGCTGTTTTTGCTGTTGTTATGATTATAATTCCAACTGCGGCTTTTGCGGCGGTTTTTAGGCAAGATACTAATGTTCCAGCCGGCGAGATTATTATTGGTAATCTTTATTTAGCCGGTCCTAATCCTATTGTTGGAGGGAATGTGCAGGGTGATTTGTATGTTGCCGGCGGCAATGTGACTATTACCGGAAAAGTTGAAGATGATGTTTTGGCTCTTGGTGGCAATATAACAATAACCGGTGAGGTGAATGGAGATGTTAGGGCTATGGGTGGAACTGTTTATATTGATAGTAGTGTTAATGGTGAAGTTATTGCGTCCGGCGGCGAAGTTACAATTGGGCCGAATGCAAGAATTCGCAAGGATCTTGTTGCTACAGGCGGAAATGTGGTAGTGGATGCGCAGGCTAAGGTTTTTGGATCAACAAAAATTGAGTCCGAGGAGGATGAGCACAATGATGTGTCCCAGTTAAAAGGGTCATTTATGCATTTTACGAGAACCGGTTTTTGGATTGGGCAGTTGTTCGCGCTGCTTGGGTTTCTTTTGGTTGCTGCGATGATTTTTGGGTTTTTCCCTAATGTAATTAAAAAGCTTGGCACCAGGGTTTATGCTAAGGGGGAGTTTTGGCGCATCACCGGTTTAGGGCTTCTTATATTGATTGTAACGCCAGTGGTTGCACTTTTATTTATTGTTACGATGGTTGGCGGTTTTCTTGGTGCGCTTATTATTATTGCTTATATTGCTTACGTTTTGGTGAGTCTGGTTGTTTCAGGAATGCTGTTCGGTGAATTTATGCAAAAGTGGTTTATCAAATCCAAAAGGTCCACTCCTACGTGGGCGTGGGTACTTGGCGGAGTGGTTGCTTTGCATATAGTCTCACTGATTCCTTTTATTGGCTGGATTGTCGGGCTTTTATTTGTTTCTTATGCAATGGGGACAACGTTGGCCTTAAAGTGGAAAATGCTGAAAGCATTGAAGTAGATAATTATGAATATACGCATACCGGATATAGGTATTGTTACCGGCTTTATTGGCAGTAAGGGCATGGATAGGCTTATGGATGCTCTTAATGAAAAAGTTAATCCTTATTCCTGCACTTTGATTCCCAGTGCTCCTTTGGGTAAAGCTTTTATGCATCCCGAAGCGATAATCAGGGATGTTTCGGAGAGGGTGGATATGATTAATTCAAGAGATCTTGTGCTGATTGGACATAGTTACGGTGCTTTGATTGCCCTTGTTGTTGCCTGCCGGCGCCAGATGGAGGGGATATCCAGACTTTTTTTAATTGACGGACCGCTAAACAGTCACACGAAAGTTGCTCCGTCCAAGCTTCTTCATAATCTTTTTTTTAGACACTACGCAAATAGGGAACCGCTTGCCCGCGAATGTGAAGATGTCATAGCCGGGTTTGATTCTGCCATGTGTGCCAAGATTGTCAGCATGGGATCCGGGCTGGACAATGTAGTGCCCCCGCCCGCCAAAATTTTACCTGGTAATTTGGACTTTGTTTTACTATCTCATGATGATGATGTGAAGCCGAATTTTCTGGGCAATTCGCGCGGTCATAACGTGGTTTTGCCCGCCTCTTATAAAGGTCATAGTATAAGTAAAAGAGTGCCCATAGTTTCGGATATTATTCGTTATTCTTTAGGTAGTTGAAGCACGATTAAAACATGTCGTCCATATCCACTACCACCCATTGGTCGGATGTGTTTGGTTTTCTTTTGAGTGTTATGTCGATGCCGGCTCTTGGGAGTTCTTCCAGACTTTTATGTCTTCCTTCTCCTGTAATTCTTGCTCTTCTTGCTTGGCGAATGATTAGAAAATCCATTCCGTTAAGACTGAATTCCACCACTCTCTGATCCCCTGTTTCGTATTCCTCTATGCCAACTGATGTGTAGATTGGACTTTCTTCGTCTCTTGTTATTTCTGCGCCGGCGGTTTTTATTTTTGTTATGATTTCTTCAAAACGATCTTCGGCCGCGCTGTCTGCGGTGTCGTCTATTTCCTTTAGTGGTTTGTCATCATATTGCATGAGGTGTGTGATTATTGGCTAGTTGGTTTCAATTACCGTGAGTATATTTTATCATTTATTAGGTTTTTGGCAAACTTCGCGGGGTTTTAAAATATAATGCGTTATTAAAAACGCACCCGATTGGCGATTTGCAATCGGGTGCGTTTACTTTGCTTATGTTATTACTTTTGATCCATTACCAAGGAAATTATTTTTGCCGCTTCCGCGCGGGTTAGGAAGTTTCCCGGACCAAATGTGCCATCTCCGTATCCGTTAACTATTCCGTGTTCGGTGGCGTAGGCTACGAATCCGTAATACCATGCTCCGGATTTAACGTCCTGGAAGTTTAGGTTTCCCGGACTGCTAATGTCTGCACCAAGGACGGTGATTAGGATTTTTACTGCTTCGGCTCTGTTTATGTTGCTATTTGGCTTGAAAGTATTGTTGGAATATCCGGATACAAGACCTTTCTGCTTAGCTACAGATATGAATGGGGCGTACCATGCGGCTACATCTACGTCACTGAATAGTGCGTCTGTAATGTTGACCGGTAGTTGGTATCCGAAGGCATTTACTACCATCTTGGTTAGTTCGGCTCTTGTTACGTTGGCCTCCGGGTTGAAATGAGTTAGATCGGATCCGGAAATTACGTGCGCAAGGTAGAGATTTTCTACGTAATTCTTTGACCAATGAGTAGATATGTCTACGAATGGTGTTTGGCCGTATGCGGCTTCCTGCGCGCTTTCTTGGTTGTTGGCTGCCGCGTCTGCTGCCGCGTCTGCTGCCGCGCCTGCTGCTGCGTCTGTGGTTTCTGCGTTATCCGTAGTGGCGGAAGCTTCGTCATTATTGCTACCTCCTCCTCCTGTTGTTAGGCTGCCACCGCTTGACGAGGATGGTGCCGCGTCTGCCGCCGGAGTTGAATTTACTGCGCTGCTGTATGCAGATGTATTGCCATCCGGAGTGTCTACAGATGCTATTTGGAAAGCGTAGGCTATACCATTTGTTAATCCTGTGATTATCTTTGAACATGTTGTGTTTCCGCAACTTGCTTGAGCTAATGTTGTTAGGATTCCTTCTGTAATGTTTGCTTCCCAGATGTTGTATGAACTCATGTCTACTTCGGTGTTTTTTGTCCAGGTTAGAGTTACCTTTGAGTCTCCCGCAGTGGCGGCCAAACCTGTTGGGGTGGCCGGTGGGGTTGCTCCGGTAGATACTATTGGGGCAAAAGTTGTAAAGTGATCTACGCTACTTACAAGTTCCATTGTGGCAACTCCTGCATCGCTTAAGCTATCAAAAGTTGCGACTGTGTTTTCCGGGATTACAACTCCCAATGAATTGTAATAAATGTGTTCGGTGCTCATTGAAGCCCAACCGCCTGTTCCTTCATCCCAGTATGCGTTTAATACGCTGCTTGCTTCGTCCGGGGTGTCTACACCTTCCGCGGCCATGTCTGCAAGAGTTAATGGGATAGAAATTGCTACATCATCACTCATGGTTGTAATAGGGTTTCCTATGCTGTCTGTCGCGGAGATTTCATAACCATTTCCTAGCGGATTTGCGGATTGTGTCTGGATTACTTCGTTTGTTTCTCCTATGCTCAACTGTCCGGCGTCACTTGAACTTCCAATGGCGTTTGGTGGGGCAACTACTTCTACATTTGTTCCGGAGTCCAATACGGTTCCACCGGAACCCGGAGTGATGGATTCGGTTTGAGGTTCTTGTAGGACGCTGCCTCCGGTTAATTCGGTTAGGGCGAAATTTTTTGATGTTTGTGAAGTTGTGGTGTCTACCGTAATGGCTGTTCCTTCGGAATATCCTTCATCTATGCCGTTTACTACCCAAACACCCGGGTCTACGTTTAATGTGTAGGTTCCGTCGGTTGAGGTTTCTGTTGAAACTACTCCCCCACCGGATTTTGTTGCCCAAACTGTTGCTCCGGAAACGACAGTTGCATCTACTGTAACTGTTCCGGTAATTGTTTTGCTGCTTGCGGCTAATGCAAAGTCGTTTCCGGATGAAGTAGCAGCAACCGTTAGTTCAATAGGAGTGGTTGTGTATCCGGCTTTGTCTGCTGAAAGTGTATAAGTTCCAGCTTGTACTTTTAGGCTGTATTCTCCATCTAATCCGCCTCCGGCTGCGTCGTTTGCGCTTGTGGCTCCAAAGGATGCGTTTGTGGTTTCATCGAAGACAGATACATATACGTCGTTTACTCCGGATCCTTCACTGGTTACCTGACCTGTGATTGTGTACATGGTTGGAAGAGTGATTGTAATGTCATCACCTGTTCCATCTATGTTGATTTGGTCTGTTGTTACCGATACTGCGTTAGGAACATTGAACTCAGCTCCATCTACAGTTACATCTTCAAAGTTTACACCTGGAAGATCGGCGTCCAGATAATAGGTTCCTTCCGGTACTTTAACTGTTCCGGAAGTGCTGCCTGCCGGGATTATGATTTCGTTTCCTTTTCCATCGGTTCCGAAAAGTCCAATTGTGGTGTCTTCGGTTACTGCTTCACTTAGTGTTAGCGTAAATGTTTGTGGTGCTGCAACAATGAAATTGTTTCCTACTTCATTACCGTCTACTACTACGTCTTCCAAAGGTGTCAGATCTCCCATTCCCGGGATTACGGATTTTATATCGTATGTTCCATCCGGAAGATTTAAAGTGTAGTTTCCATCTGTATCTGTTTTTGCTTCCGCTGATCCGTTTGGTCCGTACGCGTAAACTATAGTTCCGGAATCGTCTGCGGTTCCAGGAATGTCTACTGTTCCCTCTATAGTGTTTAGATCACTTGCGACTTCAAAATTCTGACTGGATAGACTATCTGTGGAAACGGTTAGGGTTTTTGATCCTAAGTATCCGTAGTTAGGGGCATCTCCTTCAACTTTCCATGTTCCTGTGCTTACGTATAATGTGTAGTTTCCGGATGAATCTGTTACTGCATGAAGTGCCGGGGATGGGACATCTGTTCTGTGTGCCCATACTGCCGCGCCTGCGATTGCTGAACCGCCACCTGTTGCTACTCTTCCTTGAATTGTATAATCGGGTACTGTGACTTTAAGGTAAAAAGGATTAACTCCGCTTGATCCGCTTGAAGCTGTTGGAGAACCATTGGTGTAAACACCTACTGAGTTTACCAATGCGGATGTTTCTTGAGAATTGGATAATCCCGGTAGGAATGCTCCAACTTTATATGAACCGTTCGTTACTCCCAGTGAGAAAGATCCGTCTACTGTTGCGGTTGTGTTTGCATTTTTACCGGTTTTTGGATCGTATGCGTAAACTTCCGCGTTAGCAACGGCGTTACCGGAGTTATCTAGTACTTTACCTGCTATTGCTTTGTCGGATACGCTCATTGCAAAGGTTGCTCCGTCTTTAGCCGCACCACCAAGATCGGCGGCGGCAATTGTTACTTTCATATTTTGTGGAGGCATCCATCCGCCCATTTCTGTTTTTCCGAAGCCGGCAGGGCCTTTTGGCATTGCAGGTCCAATTCCTATATTCCAATCTCCATCTGTTGGAAGGAAAAGATTAACAGTGTAAGGACTTACTCCCAGTGCTACACGAGAAACGGTTTTTATAACCGGATTTCTGCTGGCCGGGTTGAATGCGAATATGTCTATACTGTCATTGAATCCTAAACTTGTAACTGAATCCAGTGATGGGAATGTGATTGTTATAGGTTGTGTGGCTTTACCGGTAGAAGTCGCGGCGGTGACTGTAAGATTTTTTGTAGTCGCACCGGAAACACTTAACGGTTCAGGCATGGAGTTTCCGTAATATTCGGTTGCTCCGGAAGTGAATAATGGTTCGGTAAAGACAAAATATTGTCCTGCCGGTAAATTCTCAAATTTGTATTCTCCATCGTTTGAACCGACAACAAGGGTTCCGGCTCCATCTGCTGAAGTGGTTACTTCCATTGGACCTGTCATTGGAGATCCCAAGAATACTTTTACGTCATTAAGTCCGGTTGCTCCAACTTTAACTTGTCCGGATACACTACCTGTTCCGGCAGTAGAGATGAAGAATGGCATTGTTGTCATTGCTTCAAGTAGAGAATTGGATGTGTCGAATGTTTTTATGTTGATGCTGTATCCTGCCGTGTCGAAGCTTTTTGGTTCGCTTGAATTTACAATTCCATCCAAATCTATGTGCAAGAAGTCGCTTGCTTGTGATGCCGCGGAAAGTTTAATTATTATTTTTCTTGCGGCGGTTATGTATCCAATACCGTCATTTGCTTGGGCTCCAGCGCCATCTGTTAATCCGGTAATGGTTGGTAGGGTTGTTGCAAAAGTTACTGTGCCGGTTGAAGGACCGTTAAAGTCGCCGTTCATTGGACTTTGAGCGTCACGTTTTGCGCCGGTTACGGTGAATCCGCTTGGATAAGTAAGTTCTATGTATCCTCCTGAAGGAATTGCTGTACTTATTGGTATGTTGATAAAGTATTTTGTTGTAACGCCGGCCATTGTGTTCAAAGGGTTGGCATTAATTGGTTTCATTCCCATGGTTTTCATGTCGAAATCTTCCATACCAATACTGTCCATGTTGAACATTCCCTGTCCTCCGGCGAATTTGTCCGCACCCATAACAAATCCTGTCCAGGATTTATTGTTTGCGGCGTGAACACCGTTTCCCGTGGAGTCTGTGACACCCGCTGCCACTCCAACGTAGAATCCGTCTCCGGCGGTCATGGTTAGACCATCCATCCATACTGCGTTTTTATCTCTTTCATAATGCGCGGTAACTCCGGAAAGAAGGCTGACCGTGCTTACGAGGCCTCCGTCCGTACAGCTTGTGCCGTCCGCGGATATTTCCGCCTGACTACAGGTTTTTATTGTGTAAAAAGACCTGTTTATGGCGTTGGTTTCGTTGAGCTCCTCATTGAATTGCAGGTGAACACCGTAGTTGTCGGCATCGGCGAAAACCAATTGCGGTTCGGTAGTATCCGCGACTCCCGTTGTAAAGGTATTGCTAAGAGCGGTCACCGCTGTTCCGGAAACACTGGTTACACCGGTTGAAATTGTGAATGCGTAAGATGTGCTTGCTGCAAGAATGCTTGTTGGTACAAATTCTATTGAATTACTATTGGCATCATAAAATACATTCCCCGCCACAGGCGTATTTCCGCCCCTGTTCAGCTTTATGTTTGTTGAATTTACGGTGGAAGGATTTAGAGGCTGATTGAAGCTTGCTCTAATAATTTTGCTGGTTGGGACACCGGTAATGGAATCGCCCGATTTATATTGATTTATGTTTAAGCCGAGTAGACTTGGTACCGTCGCCGCCGCTGCTCCTGCTCCGGTTTTGAATTGCTCTCTGAATGGGCCCATATTTTCGAAGCCGAATCCAAATCCGCTTACGGAAACTCCGTCGCTTTCCGGCATACCCGCCAGTTGCGATCCTTTGTCGTCGGTAACACTTCTTGTTACTACTACTCTGTAATCTGTATTTGCTTCAAATGTGTATCCACTTATACATACGCTTTCATTTCCCTGAAGTGGGGTAACTACCGGTGTTCCGGCAGGATCGGATTCAACGCTACTTACCAATTTCTTAATATAAATATTTGTTGTTGTTAGGGTTGAAGCTTGCATTGGCCTGTCGAATCCAACTGTTACACAAGCGATATTTGTTGGGACGCTTGGAGATCCCGGCATTGGATAAGATAGGTGCGCCATTGGGGGAAATTCTCCTCCGAATGTTCCTGTAAAACCGCCTCCAAATCCGCCCGCTCCACCTCCATTTTCCACAAACGCAAAGTCGCCGCCTCCGGTTCCGGTCGTTAGGGTGAATGAATAAAACTCTGCCGATTCGGTTAGCGCCGTCATTCCTTCCGGTAAGAGCACGGCGGGGGCTACTTCTTTAAGGATTGTAGCGGTGTAAAGCGTAGACTCTGTAAGTGGCGCGCTTGGCTTAAAGGCCGCTCTGTAAAATGTCGATCCTCCCCATCCATCCGAAAACAGAACCCATTCTCCCATTGCCGCTACGCCGCCCGCGGTCAAAGAAAGTCGGCTGTCGACGGCATTTGTTAGGGGAAAAAGAGTACCGGTAGGATCCGGATTTGTGTTGAACATAAAGTCAACCGGCGCGTTGGTTGGTACTCCGCTTTGCCCGTTTGGCGGGCCGTAGCCCTGGATGGTTACCACATCCGCCTCGCTGACCGTAAGTGTATCTGTCACCTTACTGCCCGGCAGTGTTAAGGATGTCGGCGTTACCGTAAGTGTTCCGCTTGAGGTTGGTATGATTACAGCACTTAGGGTTCCGTTGTTTAGTGTTTGATCGGTAACAACTGTTATTGCTCCGTTTCCCGTGGTTACTCCTCCCACTGAATATATATGTGCTCCCGCTGCGGCTTGGGCGGCAACGGTATAGGCACCGGCTGTGCCATCGGTTGCCGTTAGTTTATTTATAGTTCCCGCTCCGGTTGTACAAGTTGCAAAATCGTTATTCGATCCTATTCCTATGATCGTTACTGTGGAATCGGCTCCGGCATTTACAGTGGAAACAACTGAAGCATAATAACAATTATCTCCCGTAAGACTTACAACGTCTCCGGCTACAAGAGTGGTTTCCTCCGATGTGTTAACGACGGACGCGACGTTTTTCGTGATTGTATCTCCGCCATCTATGGCAAATTGTATACCGGAGGCCGCCAGTCCGCTGACCGGTAAAATATTTGAATCGCTAAAAACGGTATTGGCAATGCCACCCATAAATGTAAAAGTTGTATTTGTTATGGCTGAAGTCATATAATAGGCGTCCGTGTTGACTGCGGATGTGAATTTTACAATTCCGAATATTCCAAACTCGTTAGTTGTTAAATCGGAATTTACCAATACTCCGGAATTTGTCCCGGCTGCCACGCTTACGCTCGCGGTGTCGATTACAACGTCTGCCAAAGCCGAGGAAACTACTCCTCCGCCGGTATTTACCTGACTTACGGTTACTGTTCTTAAGTCACCCACTTTGGCTGTCGTTTCACTTCCGAAATCCGCTTTAAGGTGATCCGCACCGCTTGAGGCGGCGCCAACAGTTATTTCTCTGCAATCCTGCCCGGGCACCGTTCCGCCATCGTTATTATCTCCCGTGTCCGGATGATTGATGGCGGCGCCGTTTGCTCCAACACAAATTCCAATACTTTCAGTGGCGGTAACTGTGAAAGTTCCGGTTCCTGATGCGTCAATGTTTATTGCTGCAAAAGTGTCGTTTGTTCCGTCAATATCCGCCGCCGTTGTTCCGTCCCCCCAGGGATTGGCTTGGCTCGCCTTCAAAGTTACCCCACCCCCGATTGCTGTTATGTCGGCAGCTACCGATCCACCAAAACCGGTGCCCATAGGCCAGATGTCTATTAGTGCGTAATCAGCTCCCGCAAGTGTGTTCGCCACGCCACCTGCGTCCTTGGAATTAACGGTAAAGACAAGCGACGCACCGGAGTCCATGGTGGTGACGTTACCGGCTACGGTTAGCTGAAAATAATCTGTTGCTGCAATTGCAGCACGTACTGTGACCAGTGGTGCAAACATGCTAAACCACAGTGAAATTAAGGAAATTATTCCTATTAATTTACGAGACGATTTCATATTATTTGGGTTAATAAAATTTATTTATTCTCGAAATTATAACATGAATCAGATGGTGGCGCAATACTTTTTACAGTAACTGCAAGTTCTAAGATAAATCCGACCACTTTGGAATAAGATGTTGGTGTCTAAACTAACCATCAGTGTGAACGTCCCTCACATCAAGATTAACTGCTATTAAATATGTCATATCTGCCAGCTCAATCAGTATTTTTTTTAATTCTAATTCGTCTATAGTTTTGCTATCAAAATAATTACGCACGTAACTATCGAGATAATCCACAAACTGGATAGCATCTTCGTTTTCCATTGCTCTCATTGCCAACAAATACTCATCGATTCTGAAAATAATATCAGAGATTTTTGATAGTTTTAGGTTGTCTTGAATCATATGATTGAGTTATTTATTTTGTTTACAGCCTCGCAATAAGCACAATAATCACAATCTTCAGCAGCTACTGGCACTTTATCACTATTCAAACACTTATGTATTTCCTTAATTGTTGGCTCCACCCAATCATCATTTCCTTCATAAGGTAGCAATGTAACATCAAACTCCAATTTTCCATCAAAGAATTCGTTCGTAGTTGAGCCGTTAGCATAAACGAAATAGCCGGTATTATTCACCGTGAAACCGTTTTGACTAAGAAGCCATTGATAAACTTCCATTTGCCGTTTGTAACCGTTTTTCCACTCATCTTCTAGGGTTACTTCTTTATTTACCGCGGTCGCTTTGTAATCGACCACAATCAGCTCCTTTTGAGGATTTATCCAGACATCATCAACCGCGCCGGTGATGATTAAATTTGTCGACTCATGGAGGAATTGAACGCCTTTGAAGTTCTCCCGCCACTCGTTTATCATTTCATGCTCAAATGGCACCGCATCTACTCCGTAAGCATCCATGAGCGGATGGGCGGACTGCGCGGCACGATGAATATCAAACTCTTTTTTTAACAGTGTATCAACGGCGGAATTAAGCGAAAAAGGATAGCCCGGAGGTCTTCCGGTTCCGAGTTTACGGTCAATGTAAAAACAGCGCGGACATTCAATAAAGAGGTCGATTTTTGAGCGTGAGACTTTGAACGGTTCCTTGCTATCGGGATTGTATAAGTTTCGACTGCGGTGGGGGGAGTAGTATTGGGACATGATTATTTATCATAAGTTAATTTCAAAATCTGATTAGCATATTCCCTGATTTTCTTTCGTGTCGCAATATTCATTATCCCCATATTGATAATCTCCGGAACAGATAGTCCGGCATATTTTTTTGATTTTTTGAATTTCTTTCTGAGAAAAATAAAAAGAACCAATGTTTTTCTCAAAACCGCTGTTTGTTCTTCAAGAAATTGGAAATCAACATTTGGCAGCTGAGCCAACGTATCATTGGGATAGGGTTTAGTTGCTTTCTTAAGCCGATCAAAGAAACCACCATGAACAAACTCATTTCTGTAGTCAAATAATGTTTTTAGATTCTTTTTGATTTTTGGGAAACTCTTTTTATAGTGTTCAGCTAAAAGAATTTCAACTCGCTGCACTATCTTATGCCTCCCATTATCATTTTTACATCTTGAAAGCAAAGTTTCATACAAGGTAACAATTTCAGCGCATTCCTTCTGCCAAGTCATCACGTCTTTTGATCTTTGATACTGTTCAAGCTCACTAAAAAGCAAACAGGCAATACTCAGCCTCCA
>Ga0065182_1000824_pt1 | contig 13193 bp, 1 predicted proteins | sample CryGey02umfilter_2_FD_59208 | JGI IMG/M metagenome (GOLD analysis project Ga0065182, IMG submission 59208) | Groundwater microbial communities from aquifer in Utah, USA - Crystal Geyser 4/10/14 0.2 um filter (version 2) (version 2) | ecosystem: Environmental > Aquatic > Deep subsurface >...
AAATTTTGAAGGGAGTATTGTCTGCTCTCATGAGTTCACTTGTTAATTTTGCTTCTCATTTTTTGCGGACACTAGCTTATGACGCTGCAGTGTATATTGCTGCTGGGGGCAAGGGAGAGGGGTCTTTAATTTTTGACAAACCATTTGACCAATATTTAGCTGGAGTGGCCGGCGATTCGGCTGGAGAGGCAATTGGTGCTCTTGGTAAAGAGTGGGGGCTAGATCTTTGTGCCCCACCAAGCCTTGATCTCCAGGCTGGGCTCAAAGTAGGGCTTAGCAAAATTTATGATACTACTGACTTAGATATTGGCAAGTATGCGAATCAGGCACAGTCTTATGCGAATCAGGCAAAGTCCTCTGCTTCTGGTATACAACAAAAAGGTGCAGGTGCTTTGGGAGGCGGTGGCGGTGGACGACCACAGTCCAGTTGTTCCTTTCAGACTCTAAAGAGTAATTGGTTTGATGAGAGTGGCAATTTGAAAGCACCTGAAGTGAATTTGGATATGGCTGGTGATTTTGCGGGTAGTCTTGATACTACTGAAACTGATTTTGGGTTTATGCTGGGGGCAATGGCTAAGGTAGATAAGCTTGAAGTTCACAAAAAAGAATCTCTTGCTCTCGAGAGATCTTCTGGTGATGGGTTCAAGGCAGTGACAGACTTAATTAGCGGGCAGATCAAAACTCCACCAGCACTCGTCAAGGAGGAGGCCACTGCTCTTACAGGGAAGCATCAAGGTGATCAGAGTGCTAAACAAATTGCCGGTATGTATGCTTCAGAGTTGTGGCAAATTATTCCCATGTCGGCTTCTGTATTTTTAAATACTTTGACTTCTGAATTAATGAAGAATATTTTTACCAAAGGTCTAGTACCGATTGCTCCACCGCCTGGCTCCTTTGATTTTTATGGCGTGTCGGCATTGGTTGGTAAGCGTCAAGCAGCCGAGAGAGCCTTTAGTTTTCTTACTGCCAATACTCCGTCCAAATCTCCTGAAAACTATGATATTAGTACGTTTTATACTTCATGTCCCAATCCAGATAATCCTGCTCTCAATGAGTGTGTTATTGATACAGATTTCAAAAGAATTATTGACATTGCTTCCAATGGTCGTCCGCTGACTATTTATGAGGCAATTTTTGAAGAAAATTTGATTGATGAAATGACTCCGCTTATCTCTCCTAGAAGAACATCAGATAACGAAAGTGGTGATTGTCGGACTACTGGTTTTTGTTATTCCAATATCCAAAAGTTAAGGAAAGCGAGAATTTTGCCTCTTGGTTTTGAAATTGCCGCACTCCGATCTGATCCAGACAATCCTTGGCAGATTGGCAAGGTGGTAAAAGGTTTTGAAGACTGTCTTTTTGAAAATGGAGAAGTAGTCTATGATTCGAGCAAGCCGTATTGTCATTTGATCGATCCAAACTGGGTGATTCGTGTACCAGATGCCAGATGCGAAGCTCTCATCAATACTCCTATTTTGGAATCACCAAATTTTGCCAAAAGAAAAAATGAATGTGCCGATCTTTCTACTTGTATTACAGAAGATAAGAATGGATCTTGCACCACAGCCAATTATTTTGCATATTGTACTCAAGAAAAAAATGTTTGGCATTTGCCTGGAGACACTTGTCCGGCTGAATACGTCACCTGCCAAAATTTTTTCAATGAAACGAGTAAAGAAAATGTTTCTTATCTCACTCGTACTTTAGATTATGGTAGTTGTAATGTGGATTCAGTTGGTTGTAGCTCATATAGTCTTGAGCAAGCTAACGGTGCGTGGTTTGGGACAGCTAGTGACGATTATCGTATTGGTTATAAGACTATTGGCCGGAATCAAGTTGTTAATTTTAATGAAAAAATTATTGATGGTGGCGTCAAACAAAGCTCAAATTGTTCTCCTGATAATGAAGGATGTTCCTTATTTTATTCTGCCCAAAAAAATCCTAACACATTAGAATTTGGAAAAGACAAAATTACTGGAAGTTACATAAAGGATAGAAATGACAAAATACATTTGAAAAAGGCTCCAGAATATTTGGGTTGTTATGACACCAATCTAAATACTCCTGAGATAGATTGGCCAACTACTTTGCAACAAGTGAAGAACGATATGCACGGTGATGAACAGTGTACAAATTTTGCTCAAGCTTGTGTTGAAGAGGAAGTTGGTTGCGATTTGTATACACCTACAGCCACAGGAGATTTTGGTATCCCGGGTGTGGTTGGGGGCAATGCTTGTAATGCCAATTGTGTAGGCTATGAGACTTTCCAACAAGAAGCTACGAATTTTGAATCAAAAATTTATCCATTATATTTTATTCCAGAACCATATGCTGACCAATGTAGTTTGCCATACGCAGGTTGTGATGAATTTACCAATATTGATGCCGTGTCTTCTGGTGGAGAAGGATTGGAATACTATACATATATAAAGAGATGCGAGAAGCCCGATGGATCCAATAGCAATGTCTATTACTCTTGGGAAGGATCAGGCACAGAAGGATATGTCCTCAAAGTTCACAATCTAGCCAAAGTTGGCGCTGAAGATGCCAGCTATATTTCTTCTTTGTCGATTGATCAGGAAATAAAAGACGAATTCACAGCCAATTCACCAGCATACATTGATGACAGTGCTAGTATTCTCGAAGATCATTATGCCAAGTGTAATAAACAATTATATACCAACTTGGTCAATAAAGTAGAAGGGTCTGAGTATGCCGATGATGATTGTCGTGCTCTTTATGGGACAGATGGTAGTATATATTATCGTCTGCTTGCAGAGACCGTCACCGTTTCAGCTGCTTGTCATCCACTAAGGAAGACAGAGTCTCGTCTAGAAGTCGATCCAAATATTGATCAATCTCAATGTCTAAAGAAAAAAGGAATTTGGAGTTCAACTATTGTTGACGGCAATACAGTCAACGCTTGTCAAAGATGTTATGCCGGTGGAGAGTGGAACGCTGGAAGTGAATCATGTGTTTACAATGCCATTGATGCTACTGGTGAGTCTACGTCATGTATAGCAGAGGCCAATGGTTGTCGAATCTATAGCGGTAATGCCGCCAATAATACTGAGTCAGTATTCAATATAGACACTTTCGAATTAGATGACGCTAGCAATGCTGATGCTCTAAACATGGCCAAAGAAGGTTGGAGTCCGGCAAGTGTGGTAGTCAGCCCAGAGTCTTTGCAAGTGGGCGGATATTCATTGCAAATCAATACAGATAATGCGGAAAGAAAGATTCAGGCTGTTGATGTAAAGCCCGATACTTCTTATGAACTGTCTTTCTGGGCTAGAGGCACTACCCAAAATATCATTATTTATCTCCAACAAGGTAGCGATGATGAGTGGTCGTTTACTTTTGATCCGCTATTAGATATTGAACAGGGAGTATCAATTGGTTCTACTTGGAAAAAATATCAGGTTGGCCCAGTCCAATTTGATGGTGCAGAAAATGTGGAGATGTCTCTTGTTTTTGACCGCAGTGCCAGTGCTCTCAAAGGAGCTTATTACATTGATAATGTAGAATTAAGGCGTGTTGATGAAAAGAAATACTTAATAAAAAATTCTTGGAAGACACCAGAAGGATATGATGTACCAGCAGAATGTTTTGACGCAAGTCAGAATCCTGCCGGGCCATTCCCAGGCGTGGCTCTTGGTTGTAAAGAGTACACCAGTATTCTTTCTCCAGAATTAGTTTATACAACAGGGTTCGACTCTCTCTGTCGAGAAGAAGCTGTCGGTTGCCAGCCAGTCTATGATACTTACAATACTCTTGAAGGTCTTGGGGCAGAAGAAACGCAAGTCTTCAATGCCAAATGTGTTAATGGCGAATACGATGCAGCTATCGCATCATCAGCTTTTGCTCAATTGATTAAAGGTGAATCTGTCGTAGGTCCGCCACTTGAGTGTAGTAAAACAATTGCTGGACAGACCTACACATGTACAATTGATTCTGGCTTGGATCATTGTTATATGGATTTGCCAGTAGTCTTGCCATCAAAAGATTATATTTTTGGTGGTGCTAATCAAGTTGGTAAAGAAATTATTATAAAATCTACTCCTGATGACACTAGTAATCCAGCAGTCGGGCAAAAAGGACTATTTTTGGTAATTGATAACTCCAGTGTGCTCATTCCGGCCGATACTCCTGATGATTCACCATTGTTCTTGACCAATGCTCCACAGTACAGATGTGACAGCTCTGAGCTTGGTTGTCAGAAGATTGCTCTTGAAGACCAGTTGGTGCCAGACGACAACAACCCAAATTCTTATGAATATAGCGAGAATTTCTTAATCAATAATCCTGATAATTATTTAGGAACAGATGGTACACTTTGTTTGGAGGAGCAATTATCCTGTGGTCGTTTTTCTGCCGAAGGGCAGACCGCTTATTTCAAAGATCCTCTCTTCAATGGTCATAAGTTTTGCCAATATCTTCCTGAAGTGGTTGTCAAAGGAAACAAAGTGAGTGGCTGGTTTTTGCAAGATGGAATTGGCCAATGTAGCAATTCTGGAGAACTTTGTACAGCCGATAAAGATAAGGATGGTAATGAGGCCAAGGGGTGTGGAGAAGGCGACACTTGTCTCACCAAAGAGCCTGTTCCTTGTTATCCTGAATATTTTGATTCTTTTGCCAGTTATGGATTGTGGTCCAATGGTACGCCTGACTATGATGGCTATGTAGGTCTGTGCGAACCACAGTATAATGCCTGTACAGAATTTTTGGATCCGATGGATATTAGTGTATATCCAGATGGCAAACCTTATCATGTGCTCTTCAATAATAATTTGACTGCTGATTTGAGCAAGTGTAAAGGTGGTCAAGCTAGCCTAAGAGAGGGGTGTGTATTGTTTGATCAGACTGACAACCCAACCAAAAATTATAATACAGATTTGACATATACAAAGAGTGAACAAAAAGCCAAAGGAAGTTTTGGTAGTGTTCTTGATACTTTGGTTTCTCCTATTTCAGACAATGCCAATCCGACCAACAACAATGCTAATATTGTTCTCAAAGTAGATCGAGATCGTGAATGTAGTGAATGGCTTGATTGCAAATCTTTTGTACCATTTGAATTGGAAAATGGTCGAGATGCCAAACTTTGTTATGAGCTCAAGGCTTGTGACAAGACAGATGGTAATACCTGTACACACTGGGTAGACAAGAATGTAATCGATATATCCGACCAAGTCCTTAGTCAAGACAAATATATCAATCGTGACACTTCTTGGTATGGTGACGGTGATTATTCTGGTTATTCTATTTTTGATAATTTCCAAATTACTGACTACCGCGCTGTCAGTGTTCCAAATACTCTTGCTGCCTATCAACTATACGAAGATTATGCCGGACAAGTAGACACGGACAATTCTTATCTGGTCTACAAGATTCCAGATAGTTATTTCAAGGTTGCGGGCAATGGCAGTCAGGCTTGTACAGCTCAATCTGGTGATTGGGTTAGTACTTGTGGGCCAAGTGGCCGTGGCAGGTGCGTCCAGGGTAGCTGTATCTTGCCAATCAGCAATGCTGATTTTCCTTCTGATTCTACCAATCCTAAATATCTTGTAGATGCTACTCAGGTAGTAGGGCCTGCACAATGTAAGGCTCCACCAGAGCCAGACAGTCCTTTTCCCTATGATGTGGTTTTGGAAAGTGATGCCAAAGGTGTGGTGGGTAATAATAGCGGGAATGATCCTGTGTATAGATTTGAGATTTCAGATTGGAAGACCGGATACAATAGCACCCATGTTTGTCAGGATGGTGAGTGTGCTTGTAATTATGTGAAGCTAGGCTACAAAGACTATTTGGGTACTGTAGACTATTGGTCTTTGAAGTCTTTTGGTGATCCAACTAAGGGATTAAAAGGTTATGGTATTTGTTCGGGGGGCTTATATACTGGAGAAGCTGATGATCCAGATCGCAATGGTTGGTTCTGTCAGCAGGCTTCACAGTGTAACAATCTAGATCAGGGAGAAAGTCAAGCCAAATGTATTAAGATTGGTACCAAAGATATTCAGATTGGCACGGTCGGGCATTGTTTGGAATATGATCTTAGTCGACCGATCTATGGCAAGGGCTCAGAGAAGTTTGCTTGTTTGACTTGGTATCCAGTGGATGTCTCTGCCTCCAATTTGGATATTTATAATATTTTCCCTGACTCTGGGTTCAATCCTGATAAGGATGCGGCTAAAGGATTTCAAGGGGTTTATTGTACAGAAGCGACTGATCCCGTGAATCTTATAGACAGTGCTGTTTACGATAGCGAAGAAATAAATTGTGGATTGGATGGTACAATTCATGTTGATCCAGTAAGACACATATTGGATCCTGATTGTGATGGTGGTTATTATAAATTCTTGAAAGGAAAATTTATTACATCTTTTCTAGATGCTTATGCTCTTTTTGCAGGCTCTTCTTACGATAAGACAAATCCTGATTTTGAAGTTTTTAGAACCTATTCAAGTTCTATCATATTGCGTATTGAGTCAGTAGCAACGCGTAATATTAAGTTTGGTGATTTGTATTGTACAGATAAAGGTAAAAATGACGGGAGCAAATGTACAAATAACAATAATGAGGAAAGTTTTTGGCAAAAAAACACAGAATACGACGATGACTATAAGTCACCGCATCTTATTGATTCTGATATAGATAATATAAAGATATACAATTTGTTTCCTAGACCCTATGCTTACGAATTTGATTTTCCACATGAATTTCCAGATAATACGAATGATAACGTAGACAAAAAGAGAGCTCGTGGGCAGAGTTATGTAAGATCCTTGGGTACGGTGGTTTATCCTCCTCGTATTTGGGATGAAGAATTCGATTTCACTCCGACTGCTAATGACCAATTCTACTTTAAAACCAATGAATTAAATATACCCAATTTATCTATTAACTCAAAGGATGATAAGTATGGTGATGATATAGAAACATTCGTCGACGATGGGATTAAGCAGTTGGATGATGCTAACATATCCGGACTAGCCAATGCTCCTGGCCCACATCATATCACTGATGAACAGATGAATACTGTCCTATACCGTGCACCATTTGAGGCTGTAATGAATGAATACGACTTGAAGGAAGTTTACTTTATCCCTCTATCATATCTAGGGGGAGCTCAGAAATTTAATCCTGTGTCATACGACAATGAGCTATTTATTGATTTTAATGCACTGAGAACTAATGCTGATATAGAAAAAAGTAATAATAAAGATATAGATACAGTTGATAATATTAAGTTGATGAGTTCCAAATCTACAAGGGCATTTTCTGGTGACTTTGATATAACACATTATAGTAATTCTGGTTGCATGACTTATATTTTTGATGATAAATCTTTTCCTTGGCTTGGATTTGTGCGCAATAATTTAGAAGAAGATGTCTGTGATATCATATCATCAGGACAAGAAGGTGCCGGTGTTGTATTGAGTTATGTAATTGAAAAAGGCTTGAATAGTGGTGAGGATGATAAGTTGTTAAAGCGCCGATGGGATATAACAGGAGATTCATCTGATTCTTTTACAGACTTAATCGATGACGCAAATACCGGCAAGGCAAAAGATCCCCGTAATGATGTTTACCGACGCTATGTCATGATATTTTTTGACCCTAGCCACATAGGTTATGATGATAATAAGTTATATCGTGTCCCCTGGATTCCTCGTTTAAAAAATAATTTGTCGGTTAGTGGTATACCGAAGATAGACGTGTTTTTTGATAATGAGTTCGCCATTGACAACAATGGCTACAAAGATAGTGGTAGGCTTTGCTACGATAGGCGCAATACCAACTGGTTTGCGGTAGGCATGGATTTCAATCAAGAAGGTGAATTTTTGGGCTACCTTTCTAGAAAATGTGACGATTATCAAGCTACATTTTTTGAGACTTTTAATAAAGTTGTTGGTATGAAGGAAGATATTGATAATGACCGAAATATTTGGGAAAACGGTCTTAATGTGGCTGTCGTGGCGACTTTGAACAACATGTGTACCGAATTTATTCAAACATTTGATCCTAGTGGTGTGGTTGATGAACAGTCAAATAAGGCTTGGACAAATAGAGTTTGGACAGAATCACTTTATGCCAATCCTGATTTTCATAAATGGCCTATTAACCACGCAGTGGTTGATATTTCGATGAACAAACAACCCAATTTTCCATTTGGGGCTACAGATCTTGATTTTTCTAAAATAATGACTAGTGATGAAAATGTTAGTAAAGCCAGATCTTATCCATTTGTCGATGCTGGGGCTGATGGCATACCGTATTCATGCCAAACGCCTTTTATGAAAGGCTTTACTGCCAGTTATAAAAAATTAGAGTTCTCTATAGATGGCCCAGGCAACGATTCTGGACAAGATTGTGCCTCACTTCTATCTGTGCCAAAGCTGGATATATATAGTGATTATAACCAAATTATTTTAAAAGATGATAATTTCAGTAAATCACAATCATCAGCAGAAAACATCTTTTATGACCTACCTACTATTGTCGGATTGTATGATAAGACAAAAGAATCAGCATATCTCGATCTCAACAACATTTTTGCCAGTTTCCTCAAGATTGCCACTAGGCGTTCAGATTGGCAAGGAGAAAGTACCTTTATGGATTGGACTGGTGGAGCTGGTGTTACAAGTACAGACTTTGCCGGCACAGTAGCCCCAGATGGTCTCCCACCACAAATCTACTCCCTCAATCCGGCCAAGTGTTTCCCCAAAGGTGACGCTACCAATTGTACGCCAGGTGAAGCAGACAATATTACCGTTGACACCAAGAATGGCACTCTCCACGACTATGACGGAGTCAATGGTCCTGACGAAGATTCTCTGAACCAATCACCGGAAGTGATTGTCGCCAAAGGTAGCTATCTGGCTCATGCTCGCTTCTTCGCTTTTGCCGATGACAACAGGATGCCAATTCGTCGAGTGATGGTGGACTGGGGTGATGGCTTCATCACCAACGAAGGACGCTATGGTTTGTACAAGAATCACAAACCATATTGTGAGGATTCAGACACTGGTGGGGAATCACAACTTGGTTACTGCCGTCAGGTAGGTGAGACAGGAGCTCCTACTCTCATTACTTGTCATGATTTTGACACTGGTAGCGATTGTCCATTTGTAGAAAGTGGTGAGGCTCCATACGAGTGTGTTCCAGGTTCTGATTTCGGAGAGCAGTTATTTGGTGATCTGGATCGTTTTGATGTGGTTCGTTTTGGCAACACAGATCGAGCTTGTGACCCGAATTATTTTGAGTATAGTAATAATTATAATTGTGATAAGATATATCAAAAGACTATTGATCAGGCTGTAGCTACGAATGAAATTACTCAAGTACAGGCCGACAGATTGTTTGTTAATTCTAGTATGAATGGTGGTGATAAGATTTGTGTCTTCAAGCCGAGGGTGCAGGTGCTGGATAACTGGGGCTGGTGTAATGGGAATTGCCCACCGAGTGTTATTGGGTGTTATAATGATGATTCTGATTCGTTAAAACAACAGTGTGAATTAAATCGTGGATATAATAGCTTTACTGAATTCCAAGGTGCTATCATTGTCATACCGACACCATAAACGATATCCACTGTATTTGGCACTTATCCACTATCTCGCCTATTGACAACACGCCAAAAATATGGTCTACTTCCTATAATTAAGTTACCATATTTAACCTCAACTATATGAAAAAGCTCATCGCCTATTCATTTCTTTTCACCATGTTGTTCATGGCCATGCCTGCCTTTGCGGCAAGCTCACCATCGTATCGCAATACATCTGTTCTCAATTCGCAACGAAAGAACATCGTAAAGAACATCGTTGTCCAGTACAAGCAACTTCAGCAACCGATGAGAAAACTCATATATATCAAGTTGCCACCGCCACCACCACCACCATGCAAAAATCTTGAGGTTGTGAAAGGGAAGTGGGGCTTCTTTCAAGGACCAGGAAAAGTAGTGGTGACCATAGGACTCAAAACAAAAGACAGTACGTGCGAGTTGTCATATTCAGACTCCCAAGGTACTAGTTTCAAAGTTTCCGGCACGAGTCTGCCAATCACTGCTAAACACGCGTATTATGATGGAGACAACGTGACTATTGACTATGATTACAATCAAAAAGTCTTGTTACTCACAATCGTTCCTGACGGCTGGGATAAAAAACCAAGAGTTTCTTATTCAATGAATTAGTCTCTACTAGAAAATACATAACAAAAAAAATGTTACAATTGGTTATGATTATGTTGAGAAAACAGTGACAATAAATGTTATTGAGGATGGTTGGGAAAAGAAACCAAGATATCTCTACAAAATTGACTAAGATACTATAAAATTGACTCCTTCACAGGAGTCTTTTTTTTTTGTATCTCTTATCTCTTATCTCTTATTTCTTATCTCACTATCGAAAAAAAATGAAACCTAAGTTTCTGTGAATTATTTTGAATTACGAAACACTCCAAATTGTCATTCTAAAACAAACTTAAAATTATTATCCCCATACCTTGTCATCACTACTACATCTTTTTGTCAAAATATGGTATTATTTATATATCAAATAATTTATTTTTCACGCTTTGGACTGTGCATCTTGGAAAAATAAAAAATAAAGCCCATCGGCTCTTGGACAAATTAAAACTAAAGAGCAAGATTGGATATATTGGCTATATACTCCTCGGAGTAGTAGTAGTTTTTTTTGTGTTTGGTCTTAGTACTCCTGTCCTCGCACAAGGGTGGACATATATTTCAGACGGACTGCTCAATTGGGCTACTCGATCTACATTGGCTTTTGCTCGGCTATGTATCGGCTTTACTATTTTTGCCCTTAAGTTTTTTATTGAGATTGCCAAGTACAACAATTATATTGATGTCCCGACTGTTAAGCTTGGTTGGTTGATGGTGAGAGATCTGGCCAATATGTTTTTTGTGGTGGCTCTTCTTTTTATTTCTTTTGGAACAATTCTCGGAATTGAACAGTACGAATGGAAAAAAACTTTGGTCAAGTTGATCATTGCCGCCGTGTTTATCAATTTTTCCAACATGATTGCTCAGCTGTTTATTGATGTCGCCCATGTTTTCACTATTACTTTTGTCAATGCTATTTCTGCTACTGCCGGTGGAAATTTGATCAACATGTTTAACATCAGCGAAGTCTACAAGATGACGGGCGAAGCAGGTGAGTACACTGGAGATGCGGTGAAAATTGAGCTTTTTGTGGCTGCTGTGGCGGCTTTTGCTTTGTCGCTCGTCATGGCAGTCACTATGGCAGCGTACTTGGTCATCATGCTTGCTCGGATGGTGGCTTTGTGGGTCTTGATTATTGTTTCTCCACTGGCCTATGTCTTGCAAGTTATTCCTAGTACCGCAGATAAAGCCAAAGAGTATTGGAAAGAGTTTGCCAATTATGTCATTGCTGCGCCGATGATGGTCTTTTTTCTTTGGCTCGCTTTTGCCACTCTTAGCACCAATAATGTTGTTAAAAATGAATTAAATATCCAGATGGATGGCAATACTTTTGATGAGGCTGAAGCAGTTTTAAATACCAGCGTGACGAATAAAAATGAACCTGGTAAAAAGCATGCACTGAGTATTTCTGAAGCCACTACTTGGGAAAATCTAGCCGGCTATCTGGTGTCTATTGCTTTTCTTTTGGTGGGACTCCGTGAAGTTCAGAAGCTCAATGTTGAGGGTTCTGGTGTACTCCCTGGCATTAAGAGTTTTGCGACTGATGTAGCCAAGTTTGCTACTGGATATGGCATTGGTAAGAAGATTTTTGATAGAGGTGCGAAGAGGGTAAATGAGGGCGTCGAAGGTGTGTCTAACTTTGTATTTGAAGGAGCGATCGAGAAGCCACTCATGAATTTTCCTGCGATTGGTGGAAAGAGTTGGGTTAGGACTGGAAAGCGTATCCAAGAGTTTCGTAGGCACAGTGCTGGTTTTCGAAAGATACCGTTTTTTGGTAAGTACAATGAAGAATATCAAGAGAAGCTGGATGAACGTGTGGAGAAGACTCACAAGATGCAAAAAGATACCCGCATGAAAGATATGAGTAAGACCGGAGAGACTGGAATTTCTGCCATACCCGTAAAAGGTATTAATTGGTTGGCAGGTAAGGTGGGGCTGGGAGTAGTGGATGGAGGAGAGCGTGAAGATGTAATTGACAAAAAAACAGGTGAAGTAAAATTGGATAAAGACGGTAACAAAGTCACTAGAGCAAAGCGGGCTGGGATTATTGGTCTGGGTGCGTTGACAGCCAGAAGAAATTATGCTGAGTATCAAGAAATGGCCGCTATTCAAATGCGTAGTCCGACCGCCAAGAAAGTTCGTGAAGCACACAATAGAGAGCGACTTTTGAATGAGGGAACGGAAATGGTAGTCCAGGCCGAGGATGGTATGTTTGGCGAATGGTTGGAAAAAAATCATGGTGTCAGTGGATATAAGAAAATGAGTGCTGATGAAAAGAAGGTACATCGAGATGCTCATCTTGGTGAATATCGAGCAGATGAGGGTGAAAGAAAGAAATTGGATAAGTATTTGGGTGGTGATATCAACAAAGCAAAGCCAACGATGTGGGGTCTGTATGGTAAAGACGAGGGTACGCACATGAGAGCCAAGAGAAATGCGGCTGCTTATGTTTTCCAAAAAGAGAAGGCGGAGAGTATGGAGGCAAAGGTGAAGGCTGATGAGAGTAAGGCGAAGGAGGCGGTTACTGTGACAGGGCCTGGCCAAAGTTTGGTAGAAGACTTAGCAGACGCTGAAGTGGCCGCTGGTATAGGTGCAGAAATAGTAAAACAGTTCAAAAATGCTCATCTTGAAAAGCAGTTTGAAAAAGCGTTGAAGGACGCTCGTGTAAAAGCCAGCCTAGATGACAAAGTTTTATCTGAGATGGGCGCTAGTAATCCTTTCATTGAGTCCTTACGTGTGTCCAACTGGGCTAAGGAGAGAGAAGGGGTGGCTGGAATTGCCAAAGGCAAACTTGACTCTTTGATTTCTGGCGCTACGACTGATAGACTTGCTTTTGGTACAGGTACCTTTACTGATGTAAAGGCAAAACGAGCAAAACAAATTGGTAATGAAAAGTTTACCAGCTTGGACGAGGGAGCACGTGGAGATTATGGTACCAGTGGTGTTGGTAATGCCTTGGTTCTGACTGCTCAAAGTCCTAACGGACAGTTGGATAGTATCACTA
>Ga0065182_1000852_pt1 | contig 12939 bp, 12 predicted proteins | sample CryGey02umfilter_2_FD_59208 | JGI IMG/M metagenome (GOLD analysis project Ga0065182, IMG submission 59208) | Groundwater microbial communities from aquifer in Utah, USA - Crystal Geyser 4/10/14 0.2 um filter (version 2) (version 2) | ecosystem: Environmental > Aquatic > Deep subsurface >...
AAGTGAATGTTTTTATTTAATCATTTATAACAGCGGGATTCCTTTTAAAAATACACTTAATCCGCCCCTCGTTTCACGAGTTTCGGACCCAAGTGTATTTTTATTTATATTCCTCTCTATAGAGGAAGAAAATAAGTAGAAGTTCTGCGTAAGGGTAATCTTTGGACTGCTAATGACAGTAGTTAATTAATCGTTAATTTTCCTTGCAAAAAAGCGTTTTTTAAGTTATAATATGAAACTAATAGAAAATTAATTATAATTTGCTTAAAATATTTTTATGAAGAAAAAATGGATTATTATTACAACTGTTATTTTGGTGATTCTCGTCGGCGGTTATTTTTATTTCAATGGCACTACGACAATAGTTTACCAAACTGAAGCGGCTGGTAAAAAGGATTTGGTTAAAACAATCTCCGCTACCGGATCGGTAAAATCCAGTGAAGAAATCAATTTAAATTTTGAAGCAGCTGGGCGAATTACCAGAATGTTAGTTGACGTTGGCAGTGTGGTTAAAACAGGACAACTATTAGCGACGATTGATGCTAGGGCTATTGAAGCCGACGTTGCTCAAGCTCGTGCTAGTTTAAGTTCGGCTGAAGCGGATTTAGACAAAGTTCGTTCTGGTGCTTCTAGTGAGGATTTAGCAGTATCTAAAAGACAAGTAGAGCAAATGCAAACAGAAGTAACTACCGCGCAAAACAGTATTACTAATTTACAAAATGAAGAAACTGATAAAATTAATGGCTATCGGCAAACTGCATTGAATAATTTAAGTTCCAAGAATTTTTATTCGCGGACAGCGCTTGATTCCGTCAAGGCTATTTTGGATAACGATAATGCGCGTGATGTTTTAAGTACCCGTAATGCTTTTTATTTAACCCAAGTGACCACTAATCATTCGGCGATTAATTTAGAATACAATCAGGTGGAATTAAATATTAATAGTATTAATAGCCAGTCGGATAGTAATAATATTATTAATGCCTTAAGTGGCTTGATTGATTTTCAAAACAAAATCAACCAGTTATTGAAAGATACTTTTTTGATGTTGGAAAATACACCCACAACGCAAAGCTTTACCACCACGGCTTTAGATGCTTATAAAACGAGTATTAAGAGCCAGCAGACTAATATTGAAAATTCTTTAGCTGCCCTGCAGAGTAGTAAAACAAATTTAAGCAGTACGATTATCTATTATCAAAGTCAGCTGAAAAATGCCCAGAATACTCTGGAGGCTAAACAACGTTCACTATCACTAGCTCAAGCCCAGTATGAACTCAAATCAGCGAAGCCGAGAAATTTTGATATTAAATCAGCAGAATCGCGAGTAGCTCAAGCCCGCGCCAATCTCCAATCAGTGTTGGCCAATCTGGCTAAGTACCAAATCATCTCACCCCTGGATGGTACCGTTGTTAAAGTTCATAAAAAAAGAGGTGAGCAAGCAAGTCCCAATGATCAAGTATTAACAGTTATTGGTAAAGCCAAATTAGAAATTGAGGTGGATATACCAGAAGCCGATGTGACCGATATCGTTATTGGTGACCAGGTGGCAATCACGCTGGACGCTTATGGACAAAACAAGAAGTTTACTGGCCATGTTACTTTCATTGAACCAGCGGAAACACAGATTCAAGACGTCGTTTACTATCAGATCAAGATTCAGTTTGATCAAGACGATACGGAGATTAAATCAGGGATGACAGCCAATATTAGTATTAGCGTTGATAGTAAGAAAGATGTCTTAGCAATTCCGCTGCGAGCTATTAGTTATCGTGATGGGCAATATATTGTTAAAGTTAAATTTAATGAATCTATCGAGGAAAAAATTGTCACTGTAGGTTTGAAAGGTGATTCTGGTTACGCGGAGATATTGACCGGTATCGTGGAAGGAGATCTAGTAGTTGTCGGACAAGAAAATGCCAAATAATATTATTGTTGCTAATAAAATAAGTAAAAATTATATTAACGACGGCGTGGAGACCGATGTCTTGTTTGCTGTTGATTTTCAAATACAAAGCGGTGATTATGTAGCTATTATGGGGCCATCAGGATCAGGCAAATCAACCCTGATGCATATTTTGGGATTTTTGGATCGCCCTACGGGTGGCCAGTACTTATTTGCTGGTAAGGACGCTGTGGTTTTGAGCGATTTGGAATTAGCGGAATTACGAAATAGCCAAGTTGGTTTTGTTTTTCAACAATTCAATCTATTACCCAAAACGACCGTTTACGAAAATGTCCGGTTGCCATTGCTGTATGGTAAAAAGAAAAATCACGATGAATTAACCATGGCAGCCATTAAAGCCGTTGGTTTAGAACACCGAGCGCAATTTCTCTCTAACCAATTATCCGGTGGTGAGAAGCAAAGGGTAGCCATCGCTCGGGCCATCGTCAATCAACCACAAGTTATTTTTGCTGATGAGCCTACTGGTAATTTAGATTCCAAGAACGGGGCTCAAATTATGAATATTTTTGAAGATTTAAATAAAGCGGGAAAAACTATAATTTTGGTAACTCATGAGCAAGACACGGCCAATCACGCGCAAAGGATAATAACTCTTCGCGATGGTCAGATCATTTCTGATAGTAAAGTACAAAATCGCGTTGATGGTAAATCCGATTTTTTAAGAAAATAATATGGGTTTGTTTTTATTTCGTTTAGCCTGGGATAATCTACGACGCAATAAATGGCGTTCGTTTTTGACTATGCTCGGTGTGATTATTGGTGTGGCTGGTGTCATTATGATTATTGCCGTTGGTGCTGGCGCGCAGAGCATGATTCTGGGCGAGATCACCAAAGTTGGTTCTAGTTTAATCGGAATTTTACCCGGTGCTTCTGATGATAATGGTCCACCAGCACAAGTAATGGGTATCAATGTTACTACCTTCGTTAATGATGATTTACAAAAATTGATTAACGACCCTTATATGTTGTCTTATACTTGCGCCAGTGGTTATGTCCGTGGGATGGCCACGGCGCAAGTATTTGAAGAAAAAAAAGATGTATTTTTTTTAGGAGTAGAAAATTGTTTACCAGAATTAGAAAATTTTTCAGTACAGTCTGGTCGTTTTTTTAATGAAGTAGAAAATAAAGAAGGATCAGCTGTGGTGGTTTTGGGTTCTGAGGTAGCTGAGGAAATATTTCCCAATCAAGATCCACTTAATCAGATTATTAAAATTAAGAAAAGACCGTTTAAAATTATTGGTGTTGTAGAAAAAAGAGGAACGTCGTTTTTTACCAATCAAGACAATCAAGTTTATTTGCCCCTGCTTACGGCCCAGCGTAGTTTGTTAGGTATTAATTATCTTAATTTTGCGCGTATTAAACTATTGAACGAAGCTGATATTGAACACGGGGTTGAATTTATTAAACAGAAAATGCGAGAATTGCATAATATTGACGGACCGGAACAAGATGATTTTTCTGTCCGCAATCAAGCGCAAGCGCTAGCGATATTACAAACAGTTACTGATGGTATTCGTTTATTTTTAGCGGCGATGGCTGCCATATCTTTGATTGTTGGCGGCATTGGCATTATGAATATCATGCTAGCATCGGTTACCGAAAGAACGCGGGAGATTGGTTTACGTAAGGCTGTTGGTGCTACTAAGCAAGTAGTTATTTGGCAGTTTTTAATGGAAGCCATTTTAGTAACTTTAGTCGGTGCTATTGCTGGTCTGGTATTGGGATTGATGATGGCTTGGATTATTGCTCTAGTTGTCCAAAATTTGGGTTATGCCTGGCAATTTATTGTTAATTGGCAATATCTATTGGTCAGCGCCGGGATTGCTATTTTTATCGGTTTGTTTTTTGGTATCTACCCAGCTGCGCAAGCGGCCAAACTTGATCCCGTTGAATCATTAAGGTATGAATAATGAATATTCTATTTATTGCTAAAATTTCTTATCAAGCACTGAGTAAACATAAGTCGCGAACAGCTTTGACTGTTTTGGGTGTGGTGATTGGTATTGCTTCAGTGGTGATGGTTTTTGCCACTGGCGCTTCGGTCCGTTCTTTTATCACCGATCAAATTGATGTATTTGGTAATGACATTGTGCAAATAGAAGTAAAGGTTCCTAACACCAATAAAACATCTTCCGAAAATGCCATGTCCATGGCTCAAGGCGTCACCATCACCACTTTAAAAATTGATGATGCTTTAGCGTTAAGTAAATTATCGACGATAAAAAATTTAACCTACGGTCTCACTGGTCAAGAAGTATTTCAGTGGCAAAGTAAAGTAAAGTCCGCTCTGATTTTTGGGGTAAATGATAATTTTGCCGAGGTTTATAAAATAGAAATTAGCGAGGGATCGTTTTATTCTGATCAACAAGGAGAAGGCATTTCGCGCGTGGTGGTACTAGGATCAAAACTTAAGGATAAATTATTTGGCACACAAAACGCCGTCGGTGAAACAATCCGAATTCGTAATCAAAGCTATCGGGTGATTGGCGTAACTAAAGAAAAGGGTTATTCATTGATGGATTTAGATTCTATGGCCTATATACCAATCAAAGCCCTACAAAAGCAAATGCTGGGAGTTGATCATATTAATTTTATTACGGCGCAAGTAAGTGATGTCAGTAAAATAGATCAGGCCGTCGCGGATATTACAGCGATTTTGAAAGTTCGTCATGATTTTATTGAAGATAATCCTGATCGTTTTGATTTTGCCGTTTCTACCACCCAGGAAGCTATGACTATGATTAGCTCAGTCTTGCAGGGACTTACTATTTTATTACTGCTAATTGCGAGTATCTCCTTACTAGTCGGCGGTATCGGTATTATGAATATTATGTATGTTTCGGTGATGGAAAGAACTTATGAAATTGGTTTACGCAAAGCAGTAGGAGCCACACCGACGCAAATCAAACAACAATTTTTGATTGAAGCGGCCTTGATCACCTTTGGTGGTGCCATCATTGGTATTGTTCTTGGTTCCTTAATGGCTTTACTTATTTCCGTAGTGGCTACTGCGCTAGGGTATAGTTGGCCATTTTCCGTACCACTTTATGGTATAATTACCGCAGTTACTGTTTCGGTAAGTATTGGTGTGCTTTTTGGTTGGTATCCAGCGCAGAAAGCAGCCAAACTGGATCCGATTACTGCCTTACATAAAACATAATTTATGTTCCCAATCAACAAAAAAATAGTATATTTTATTTTAATTGGTGTTCTCCTAGTCGTTTGTTTTATCACGCTACGTCTTTTTACACCGGAAGATACTTGGCTTTGCCAAAATGGTAAATGGATACGTCACGGTAATCCAGCAACTGATCAACCAATTAACCCTTGTCGATAATTTTATGCAATTAGAAATTGAAGTTAAATTAAGAGTGAAAAATAAAGTTAGCTTAGTAAAAAAGATATTAGCCTTAGGTGCCAAACCCGCCGGCCAAAAACACATTATTGACACCTACTACTCGCCAGCCAAAGGTCCTAGCTTTGTGACTAATAGTTCACCGAAATTACGGATTAGATATGATAAGTTGCACAACCATACTTCCTTGGATTTTCATTTACCCCGGGGACTGTGGGGCGGACAAGAAATGGAAGTAGATGTAGCTGATGTTAAAATGATGAAATTGATTTTTCAAAAATTGGGTTTCAAAATTGAGTCCATCGTTGACAATCAGCGAACGAAATATCAGTGGCGACAATTTAATTTTGATTTGGATCAAGTTAAGGGTGTTGGTACTTTTTTGGAGATTGAGTGGATGAATCCGAAATCGGCACAAAAAGCAGTAGTAGAAATCAAAAAATTAATGAAGCAAATTGGTTTTACGGAAAAGGATTTGGAGAAAAAAAGATATTGGCAGATGTGTTTATTAAAATAATATTTAGTACTAACCGGATGTCTGATTTGAGTAATTAGGCATCTTTTTTTATAATAAGCAGTATGGAACAAAATTCAAGTCAAAAACCCTTAGCTGATCGACTGCGACCCAATAATTGGGATCACTTTTTTGGCCAAGAAAAAGTACTTAAAAAATCATCTTTTTGGCACCAGAGTTTATCAGCTGGCCATTTCCCATCTTTGATTATTTGGGGTCCACCAGGCACTGGTAAGACCAGTTTGGCTTATATTATTGCCCAGCAAACAAAAAGTGTTTTTTATCAGTTGTCTGCTGTGGTTAGTGGTATAGCAGAACTCAAAAAGATTGTGCAGCAAGCCCAGGAGCACAGTCAGGAAGCAGGCAAAGTAATTTTATTTATTGATGAAATACATCGCTGGAACAAAGCACAGCAAGACGCTCTTTTGCCTTATGTGGAAAAAGGCGTCATTACTTTGATTGGTGCTACTACAGAAAATCCTTCTTTTGCTGTTGTCTCACCCTTGTTATCACGATGTCAGGTTTTAGTATTGGAAAGATTAGCTAAGGAGGATTTAGAAAAAATTATTGATCGCGCCCTTGCTGATAGTGACGCCGGTGTCAGAATCAAACTTAAATCGGAAACGAAAGTAAAAGTAGCAGAGCTAGCTAATGGTGATGCCCGGGCAGCGCTAAATATTTTAGAAATGCTGGATTATCATTTTGCTAAGAGTACTAAAGAATTAACTTTGGACGATCTACAGCAAGTACTGAGTAATCGCAAATTGTATTATGATAAAAACGGTGAAGAGCATTACAATATTATTTCCGCTTTGCACAAGAGTTTGCGCGGTAGCGATGCTGATGCTGCGCTGTATTGGCTCTTTCGCATGTTAGAAGCTGGCGAAGATCCCTTGTATATTGCGCGGCGTTTGATTCGCTTTGCTAGCGAAGATGTGGGATTGGCTAATTCTTTGGCTTTACCACAAGCCATCTCAGCTTATCAAGCTTGTCAATTTATTGGCTTGCCAGAGTGTGAAATTAATTTAGCGCAAGCTGTTGTTTATTTAGCCAAATGTAAAAAAAGTAATGAGTTGTACACTGCCATTAATAAAGTGAAGAATGATGTCCAAGAAACTTTGAATGAGCCAGTGCCACTACATTTGCGTAATGCACCAACAAAATTAATGAAAAACTTGGGTTATGGCAAAGACTATCAATATTCACCAGAACATAATTATCAAGAGAAACAAGATTATTTACCCGCATCATTAAATGATCGCCACTATCTATCGCAGTAGTTTAATTTTTTTATTAATTTTTGTTTTGACCGGATGTAGTTTTAATAATGCTAAAAATATTGTCCATAATAATAATATGATTAAAGATCAAAAAGTACAAGAAGTAGTGGGAACTGTACGACCAGCTGCGGTGGCTGGATCATTCTATGGTAATGATGAGCAACAATTAAAAAAGCAACTTAGTCAATATTTAGTCAGTGTTGTGCAGCAAAAACTAGCAGCACCGCTGGCGATTTTAGCACCGCATGCCGGTTTAGATTATTCTGGTGCTACCGCCGCCCACAGTTTTAAACAAATAGTTGGTTATAATTTCAAAAAAGTTTTAATATTAGCACCATCACACTATCAATTATTCAAAGGTGCCGTGGTACCTAGTTTTGATTATTATCAAACGCCATTGGGTAAAATAAAAATCGCTGAGGAAGCTAAAAAATTAGTGAACAACAAATTGTTTCAGCAAAATTTGGCAGCTGAGGAGCCAGAGCATGCCATTGAAGTGGAGTTGCCTTTCTTGCAAATGGTTTTAAATGATTTTACTATCCTGCCGATTCTCATTGGTTCTGACAATAATTATGAAGAATTAATGCAGATCAGTGCTGAGTTACAAAAAATAGTTGATGATCAAACATTGATAGTGATCAGTACTGACTTTACACACTATGGACCAAACTATGGCTATACGCCTTTTAAAAACGGTGAGCAAAAAGAAAAAATTGCCGAGATTGACAATCGAGCATTTGATTTAATAAAAAAGATGGATGCTCAAGGATTTTATAATTATGTTCATGATTCCTCAGTAACTATTGATGGCGGTACAGCTATTCCTGTTGGTTTGCAGTTATTAAAGAATATTGAAGTAATACAATTAGCTTATCAAACATCAGGTAATATCCTGAATGATTATACTAATTCAGTCAGTTATGCTGCTTTTGCTTTTTATCCCACGGTGAAAATAGAAATTAGTGTTGATCAGCAAAAAGAGTTGTTAGAATTGTCTAGGAAGGAAATTGATAGTACGCTGCGTAATCAGAAGAACGATTTTAAGCTCAAATATAATGATGAAGCAGTGTTAAAAGGTAAACAGGGGGTATTTGTCACTTTGACTATCAATGATCAGCTACGCGGCTGTATTGGCCATATTATTCCGCAAGAACCAATGATCAAAGCTATTCGCGATAATGCAGTAAATGCTGCTTTGCGTGATTCACGTTTTTCGCCATTGACTTTAGCAGAACTGGACAAAGTAAAAATTGAAATTTCTTTATTGACTGTGCCACAGCTCTTGACCGGTAAAGATTATCAGGAGAAGATGAATAAACTAAGGCCAAATATTGATGGCGTTGTTTTGATCAATGGTGATCAGGACGCTACTTTCTTACCGCAAGTTTGGGAGCAGATTCCTGACAAGCAGGAGTTTTTAAAGCAGCTGTCATTGAAAGCCGGGATGAGTGAAAATGCCTGGCAAGATCCAGCAACTTCATGGTATGTTTATCAAATTAAGGGGTTTGAGGAGTAGAATGCAATAGTTGTTAGAATATTTGAGGAAAGAAAATGGTATTACAAATCTTTTATTAGAGGATTGGATGCATTATAGAGAAAGTTAGAAATGTTGCAATTATAATTTAATAATGACGCAATTAATTAGCTAAAAAATGAGCTTTTAAACACAATTTTATAATAAATGACGCAATTGGCTTGAAAAAATGACGCAATGATGATAAGATGTATTTATGAATAAAAGACAAAAACAAATTATAGAATTTGCCAAGAAAAACCATTCTTTCCAAAACAAAGATGTGGTTGTTTTTTTTGATGACAAATATTCCAGAGAAACCATCACTCGTGATTTGTCTTTTTTGAGTCACCAGAAATTTTTGCATAAAAGCGGCGCTGGAGCTTTTGTGGCGTATTCTTTGTCTGACACATATAGCAGCTTAGAAGAAGTCGATATTCAAAAATATTTTGAAACCCCTTATTTTCAAAGAGACGTAAAAGAAATTTTTAATTTTGAAATATTTCATATTTTAGGTAATGATATTTTTACGGCTGAAGAAAAAGAAAAGTTAGAAAAATTGCAAAGACAGTTTATTAATAATTTCTCCAAATACGACAGTCAAACCATCATCAATAAGGAGTTTGAAAGAATAATGATTGAATTTTCTTGGAAATCCTCAGCCATTGAAGGCAATACTTATTCGCTCTTAGGCACAGAAGCTCTGATTAAAAATAATGTTATTGGCAAAGGAAAAACCAAAGAAGAAACCCAAATGATTCTTAATCACAAAGATGCTTTTAATGAAGCTATTCAAAATAGAGAGCGTTTTATTAAATTGCGCTCCGCTGATATTGAATACATTCATTCTGTTTTAACTAAGAAACTCGGAATAACCAAAAATATCAGAAATAAAGGAGTTGGAGTTATCGGTACAAAATACAGGCCATTGGATAATGAAGCCCAAATAAGAGAGATGATGCAAAAAATGGTTAATTTGATTAATAAAAAAGCATCATTTTTTGAAAAGGCATTGTTGGTTTCAATTCTTATCGCCTATATTCAAATTTTTGAAGATGGTAATAAAAGGACTTCTAGAATGATTTCCAATGCTATTTTGTTAGCACACAATTCCATACCGCTCTCTTATAGAATCGTCGATGTTGAGGAGTACAAAAAAGCGGTAATATTGTTTTATGAAATAAATAACATTTCGTATTTTAAACGTATATTTGTTGAGCAGTTTGAAGATGCCGTCAATAATTATTTCAAATAGAATAATATGAACGGAGTAGATGCGAGAGTTGAATATATTGACCCAAATCTCAAAGCGAATGGTTGTGGTGAAGTAGCGATATCAAAATTCCTACAAGAGTTTCGTATTATCGAGGGAAAAAAAATACAAACCCGCATAACAAGATATCATGCACAGATTTTTTAAAGCAGCTGTCATTGAAAGCAGGGATGAGTGAAAATGAATGGCAGGATAGTGCTACTTTATGGTATGTTTATCAGGTTAAGGGGTTTGAGGAGTAGGATTGATAGATTAAATTTATATTGTTATAATTTACAGATAAATAAGAAAATAAAATAATAAACCATGTTTGAACAATCATTTAAAAATATAGATAATATTCTCCACACCGACTCTGGTTGCGGAACAGAATTGGATTATATTGAGCAAACCTCGTGGATTCTTTTTTTAAAATATCTCGATGATTTAGAAGATACGAAAGTTACAGAAGCAGCACTTGCTGGAACTGGTTATGAATACATTTTACCCTCTCAATACCGGTGGAACACATGGGCTTGTCCGAAGGATAAGAACGGCAAATTAGATCATCAAGAAGCATTGGATGGTGATGACTTGAAGGATTTTGTAAATAACAAGCTTTTTTCGTATCTTAAGAAATTTAGAGCAGAAGATCCCAATACCATTGAGTATAAAATTGGTGAAATTTTTCATGAACTAAAGAATAAAATATCTAGCGGTTATAAATTGCGCGAGATTTTGAATATTGTTGACGGTATGCACTTTCGTCTTTATGAAGAAAAGCACGAGCTTTCTCATCTTTATGAAGCCAAAATTAAGAACATGGGTAATGCCGGAAGAAATGGAGGAGAATACTACACCCCACGCCCACTTATTAGAACGATAGTTAAAATAGTTGATCCCAAAATTAGTGAAACAATCTATGATGGAGCTTGTGGTAGTGCTGGTTTTTTAGTCGAGGCGTACAATTATTTGACTGAGAACCAAACCAAGCTTTCCTCAAGTCAGATGAAAACATTGCAAAACAAAACTTTTTATGGCAAAGAAATAAAATAGCTTGCCTACATAATCGGTATTATGAATATGATTTTGCATGGCATTGAGGCTCCAAATATTAGACATATGGACACCTTGTCAGACAATATTAATGATATTCAGGAAAAGGATCGCTATGATATTATTTTAGCAAATCCACCCTTTGGTGCGAAGCTTGGTTCAGAAATTCAGCATAATTTTCCAATTAAATCTAGTGGCTCAGACAATCTTTTTTTGCAACATTTTATTAAAATTCTTAGAGCCGGTGGTAGAGCTGGCATAGTTATTAAGAATACTTTTTTATCTAACACTGACAATGCTTCTATTTCTTTGCGCAAGTTACTTCTGGAAAGTTGTAATCTGCATACAGTATTAGATTTACCAGGCGGTGCCTTCCAGGGTGCTGGAGTAAAGACAGTAATCTTATTTTTCACTAAAGGAACTCCGACAAAAAAAGTTTGGTTCTATCAACTTAACCTTGACCGTAACCTTGGCAAAGGCAATCCACTCAATGAAGCCGATTTAATAGAATTTGTTGAGTTACAAAAGAACAAAGCCGATAGCGTCAATTCATGGAGCGTTGATGTAAAAAATATTGATCAAGCGACTTTTGATTTGTCAGTAAAAAATCCAAATAAAGTCGGTGAAGTTATTTTACGCGAGCCGAAGGATATTGTAAATGTTATGAGAAAACTAGATTATGAAAGTAGTGAGATACTCATTAAAATTGAGGAAATTATTTAATAGGTTTTATGAATATACATAAGGAACCATATGACTCAATAAAGGCAAATATAATGAACTCTGGCGAGAGTTATATAAAAACGTTGATTGAAAATGAAAAAGAATCATTCTACGTTGATTTTAAAGAGGTTGTCGATGATTATACATCTAAACGTGGTTTTTCTGTCTCTGATTATAAAAATTTAGCAAAAGCTGTTTCCGGATTCGGAAATTCAGCTGGTGGATTATTAATTTTTGGCATTGCGGAAGATAAATTAATTAAAACATTTCAGTTGAAGCCGTTTAGTGGCATTTCAGAATTTTCAAAATTAGTCAATGAAAATGTGAGTAGGGTTACCACGCCACCAAATAATTATGTGAATAGTTTTACGGTTGAATCCTCCAGCAAGAATTTTGGTTATGTTGTGGTAGAGATTCCTAAATCAAATTTTGCTCCGCTGCAAACAATCATCAATGATTTAAAACATCAATATTATATGAGAAGTGGAGAGTCTCACGTTTCTATTCCCCATGATGTTTTATCTGGTATGTTTGGAAAGCGACCCAACCCTATTCTAGGTTATAGTTTTATGAACTTTAATTATTCCGATAATGACAATATTTGTTTTACGATTGCAATTAGAAATAGTGGCAATGTAATTATTAAAAATATTTGGGTGAATTTAAGTACAGCGGAAATTCCAGGGTTAGTGTATGGTCCCAATGCTAAAATGCAAGACATTTTCAAAGGTCATAATTTGTCTAATTCTTATATGAGCATAATTACAGTTGACGAATTTAAATTACCACCTCAAGTGCCATTAGCTATGGTAGATATACAGATTCCAAAAAAACTAAAAAAAAGAGTGGGTGGTTATGCATTTTATTTTTCTTATGGTTGTGATGGCTCTGAGCCATATGAATTTAGTGCAAGGTTTACTAAAAACGATTTTACTAAAGTGAGTACCGACGGATTTTTAGAATTTTTAAATAAAACGAATAATAAGTAATTTATGATAAATGTTGTCTCAATCATTTTAGTTGCCCTTCTTGGCGTTTTAGGAAATATTGCCTATTTTAGATATCAAAGTAAGAAGGTGGGTGAAAAAGAAGTTTTAAAAACAAGATTAACCAATTTATTATTGCCTTTATTTATTACACTCAAACATGAGGAAATAAATTTAGAATGGGCAATAAAATATGGTGATCCTGGCGATTTTTATTCAGAAAAACCCACTCGTTTGCGTAATAAACTAAAAGACATCATCAAAGACAATTTATATCTAGCAGATGATGAGTTG
>Ga0065182_1000853_pt1 | contig 12935 bp, 10 predicted proteins | sample CryGey02umfilter_2_FD_59208 | JGI IMG/M metagenome (GOLD analysis project Ga0065182, IMG submission 59208) | Groundwater microbial communities from aquifer in Utah, USA - Crystal Geyser 4/10/14 0.2 um filter (version 2) (version 2) | ecosystem: Environmental > Aquatic > Deep subsurface >...
AATTAGGAATTAGGAGTTAGGAGTTAGTATTATGGTGGCGATGAGTTTGAGTTAGCTTCTTTTTAAAAAATAAGAAAACAACACTTCATATGTCGTTTTCTTGCGTATTGTAACCTAGCCTAATTACCCACAGGAAATATTTGACAACAAGAGATATTTTCTTATAATAAAAACTAGCCATAGACAGTAGGTGCTAAAATAAATCCTACCGAGGCCAAGAAGCTAATCCAGAGGTTTTTTTGGTGTCTTGTGGCAAAAGGCACTTTTTTATTTATTAGTATAAAATGGCTAAGACAAGGAAACAAAAAGAAGAAGAAATAGCTTTCTTGCAGGATAGACTTGCTGATTCGAAGTGTGTAGTAATGGTTGGATACCAGGGTATTGGAGTTAATGAAATTCAAGAACTTAAAAGGAATTTTAAAGAAGTAAATGTGTTGTATAGAGTTGCTAAAAAAAGTCTTTTTAGAAAAGCATTGCAGAAAATAGGTTTAGCTGAAGAGGTTAAAGTCTCTGACTTTAAGAAACCCGTTGCTTTTGCTTTTTCTCAAGATGAGACCTCTGCTCCTAAGAAAATCAGCGAATTTGCAAAAGAAAACAATAAATTAGAAATTTTAGGAGGAATTATGGATAAAGAATTTATTGATGCAGACGTGATGCAGCATCTTGCCAAACTTCCAGATAGAGATGTACTTCTTTCCCAGTGTTTGTTTGTAATAAACTCTCCTATTTCTGGTTTTGTAAATGTTTTACGAAGTAATATCCAATCATTAGTTTTTGTCTTAAATAATATTAAAGCCGAGAAAGAAAAAGCATAATTTTACATTTTTTAAATTTTGAACTTTTAATTTTTAATTTTGAATTTATCATATGGCAGAAGAAAAAAAAGAGGAAAAAAAGGAAAAAGTAAAAGGTAAAAAAGAAGACGCCTCTCTTGATGATAAAAATTTCTCAGAAGAAGAATTTTCAAAGCTAGAGAAGAAACATGAAGATATTATTGAGAAGATAGAGAAGATGAGCGTTCTTGAGCTTTCTGAGCTTGTAAAAGTTTTGGAAGATAAATTTGGAGTATCAGCACAGCAGGTTGTAGGGGTTGCTGCGTCTCCTGGTACTAGCTCAGCTGAAGGAGAAGCCTCTGGTACCGAGGAAGAAAAATCAGAGTTTAATATTGAGCTAACAGAAGTAGGTGATCAGAAAATCCAAGTTATCAAAGCCGTAAGAGAAATCACACAAAAAGGCCTTAAAGAAGCAAAAGATCTGGTAGATGCTGCACCAAAGGTTATTGCTGAAAATATTGCTAAAAATGAGGCTGAAGAGATAAAGAAAAAATTAGAAGAAACAGGCGCAACAGTTGCTCTAAAATAAGGAAAATTCTTTAAAAATTTATTATAGGTTCTTAGGAGACCAAATAAGTCTGCTCAGTTTTGGAAAAGCAGACTTTTTGGTTTATACTCTTTGAAACAACTCATTCTATTTTCTCCAGGGTGCTTAAGATCATTATAGCCGAATGAAACTTATATTTTATTTTATACAGTTATCGTTTTGTGTTATAATCCGAAAAATGGATTAAGAATACGAAGCGTTCAAAAATAATGTTCGATAGTAAACTTATCAAAATTTCTAAGAAGATATTTTCTGCCGCTTTTACTATATTGGTTGTTTTTCTTATTGTTTATGGGGCTTTTAATTACCAAGCCTTAAAAACACGGTTTTTATATTGGTGGACTGGTAGATATGGAGATGAGCAACAGATTAGTTCTGCTGATTGGGAACCTCTTTCGGCAAGAGATATTATTCCAGGAGATACTAGTGAAGATAATAAGTTACAGGATATCCCTGATCAGATTATTGCCCCAAAAATAAAAGTGAAAGCGCCTATTATTTTTAGTGATACTTATGAAGAAGCTCTCAATCAGAAATATCTAAAAAAAGGAGTAATAATAGAAAAAGATAGTACGGGTTTTGGAAAGAAAGGGAATACCCTTGTTAGTGGTCACAGTTCTTCAAGAAATATTTTTAGAAAAGGCAAATATGATACTGTTTTTACGCTTCTTGATAAGTTAGAAAATGGTGATTATATTGTTATTTATAAAGATCAGCGCAAATTTACTTATATTGTGAGATACAAAAAGACTGTCTCTAGGCATGATCTAAAGACAGTCTGGCAAGCGGATTTTGATTATACTTTAACGCTGATAACTTGCTGGCCTGTTGGCACTGATCTAAAAAGGTTAATAGTAAAAGCTGAGTATGTAGAACCAGAGACTGGTAGTAGTGTTGATTATTAATACTATCTTTATTAATTAATAGGGAATTCTAAAACTTTATTTTCCGAAAGTAGGAAACACTTCTTTTTTTGCGGTTCTACAAATATTTTTTTTATTTTTCCTATGTTTTCAATAATATATTGAGTAATTAACTTTCCTTCTTTATCAAAAACTACTATTCTTGAATTTTCTGGATCAAGAATATAAAGATTTTGCACATAAACCCCCGTAAAAATTTCAGTGGGGTTTTTTAATTCTGGTTCTATTTTTTGCAGAGAGAAATTTACAGGAATGCCTTTTAAGAATTTAACAACATTACTGTCACTTTTAAGAACATAGATATAACCATCTATAGCAAAAGATATTGTATCTTTTAAGTCAACTTTTTTTCTTAGCCAGGGGATACCTTTGAAATAGCCCGATATCCCTTTGGAATGTTTAAATATTTCTTGCTCCAGGGCATCTAACAGATAAATTTTACTTCCGTAAGCTTGAATTCCGGTAATATTTTTTTCTCTTTCGTTAAAATTAATAGAAAGGGGAGTGATTTTACCAACCTCAGGGGTAAATTGAGCGGCACCAGGCTTGTCAGTATAAAAGAAAAGCTCCTTTGATTCTTTGTCATCATTTGCCTGAGTACCGAGTAGAATTTTTCCTATGTCTTGAGAAATAGATGCTTCTACTGAGTTCTTCTTGGTTTTTAAATCATACGAATACAAAGTATTTGATTTAGGATTAAATGAATAAACTTTATTTCCTATACTAAAAATGCCTTTTGTTTCTATATTGGATCCTAAATTTGAGAGGTCGGTAAGTACAGTTGGGTTTTTGATTCTTGTTATAAAATTTGTTTTATCTATTTTGTTTTCTATTTCCTCTTTAAGCTTTGATGCTTCTTCTCTAAAATAACTAGTACCAAGGACTTTACCGTTTAAATCACTTGCTTCCTGTAGTAAAGCCTTTGCTTTTCTGGTATCGTCATATATTAATACTGCTTCTGCTTCTTCTTTTTTCCTTTGGGCTTCTAAAAAGAAATTTTCTATTACTTTTTGTTCTTTTTTGGCTTTATTTTTTTGGACAGAAAGGCTAACACTAACTACTAGCACGATTAAAAATACAGAGGCTATAGAAAGGGAAACTTTAGATTTTAGAGGACTTGCCTTGAATCCTTGTACGGTTTTTCGGAAAGAGAATTTTAGAAATTCTAAATTTAGTTGTTTGGATTCTCTGCTTGGTCCGGTTTTAACTACTTTTTTTGCCTCTTGAGAGATTTCATCTTTAGAAATTTTATTAAAGTTTTGGATTTTCTGTAATGAGTTTTTTGTAAGTTTTGATGATTTTTCTCCAATCCAGTTCATTCCTTTTTTGATTTTTGGTATTCCTTGTTTTACGAAAGATTCTTGTGCCTTACCACAAGATGTAGTAATAAGCTGTTTGCTTTTTTTTGCTTTTCCTAAAAATGTGCTTTCTTCTCTCTGTCTTGCGATTCTTGTAAGTCTTGACTCCTGGTTTATTTTCTTATCTTTCTCTTTTTTGATATTTTGCCATGAGGGTTTTGCAATTACAGTCCGATCGGGTTGTTTTAGGAGAGGATTAAATCTGTTTATTTTTAGTTTTCCTTTCTTTTGAGTATATTTTTCTTCTCGAAAGTTGTCTTTTTCTATTTCTACTAAAAGTGCTCCTGCGTTACTTTTGAAGTTATTTGAGTCTAAAAGTTTATTGAGATTGCTTGTAATAGTTTCTTTCCTAGATTCTGATACCGTTCTCTCTATTTTTGTAATAGGAATATCTTGAAGAAGGCTTTTTGTAGCAAGAATAATCTTATCTTGGGTTTTTAGCTTGCCAGATACTATATCTTCAAATGTTTTAAGAGGATTTTTTACATTGGAGTTGAGATTTTTTGTGATATTTAATATTTTATTTTCTCTAACAAGAAGTAGATGAGCGTTTCCTGCTTTAGTAATGTGAATTTCTGAATCTTTGATAGCACAAATTACAGCATGTATTTTACCAATCCAGAAATTTTTGCCTTCTTTCGCTAAGTCAGCTAAAACTAGGTTTACTTTTTGGAGAGATCTTTCGAAAGAGGAAAGACAGGAAGTGCTATCTTTGGAATAGTATTTTTTTTTAAGAATATTAAAAAAGTCTTCTACAATATTAAGATTTTTATCTTTGGTAAAGCCCTCGATCTCTAGACAGATAAGTAAATTTCCGAGAGATTCTTGCTCTCTTGACTTTGGTGTAAAGACTTTTGTTTCTACAAAACTTTCCTGTCCTTTTTTTGGTGAAAGCTTTTCTGTTTTCTTTTTAAAAAAAGGGAATCTCATAGTGTTTTTAATGCTCCTTCGTATTTATAATCTAAAACATAAAATACTACGAAGCTTAAGTTGGAGTACTCGGGATTACTTTTAGAAATTTTTCATCCCTTGTTCGTTGTTGCTTTACTTCGGTGGACTACGGGGAATGGATCGGAGCACATATACTAGGAGCACATATACTATAAATGCGATATTATTTAAACAAAGGAGTATAAAAAGAATTGTGTTTTCTACTTATAATTATAATAATAAGAGAAAGAAAAGCAAGTAAGTCTCTGATACTTTTTTAAATGTTAATAACTTGAGATTTTATCCTCTTGACCCTTTTTACTTCTGAGGTATAATAGAAATGAACATCCTTGTTGTTCGTAAGTTAAATTTATTGTTCAATTTTTTAAACAAAATCTATGTCGTCTCTTCTCTCAAACCTTTTTGGTTCCAAAACAAGAGTAAAAATTCTTACCCTTCTTCTTGCTAATTCTAATAGATCTTATTATGTAAGAGAAGTAACTAGGATGATTGAGGAAAGAATTAATAGTGTTCGTCGAGAACTAGATATTTTGAGTAGGATGGGTCTTATAAAGGGGGAGCCTAAAGGGAACAGAATTTATTACCAAATAGTAAAGGAGTTTCCTTTATATCCAGAATTAAGAAGCCTTTTTTCAAAGTCACCTAATGTAAAACCTCAGGAGAAATTAATTTCAGTGATAAAAAATTTAGGGGACATTAAGTTTGCTTGTCTTACAGGCGTCTTTACCCATAGTGAGGGATCTCCTGTTGATATTCTCATAGTAGGAGACGTGGACAAAGAAAAATGCGCTGACTTTATAAGAGAACAAGAACGGGAAAGAAATCAACAGATTAATTATACAATTATGGCAGAGGAGGAATTTGAATATAGAAAGAGTGTTGGTGATAAGTTTCTAGCAAGTGTTTTAAGCCAGAAAAAGAAAATTTTGATAGACAAAATTAAGGAAGAGAGAAGTGAAGAAGGAAAGGAAAAAGAAAAAAAAGAAGAAGTTATTCTTTAAGGCTTGGAAATCTGATTGTTAAAAAACCTATGATTATTTCTGATTTCCATCTTCATTCTAAATATAGTAGAGCAACATCTAGGACTTCTGATCTTGAGGGTTTTTCTTATTGGGCAAAGAGAAAGGATGTTGATCTTTTAGGGACTGGTGATTTTACTCATCCCAAATGGTTTTCTGAGTTGCAAGAAAAACTCAAACCTATATCTTCTGGTGTTTTTGAGTTTAAGGGGATAAAGTACATTCTAACCACAGAGATAAGCTGTATTTATTCTAAGAATAATAAAACTAGGAAAATTCATATTCTAATCTTTGCTCCAAGCTTTGATGCAGCAAAAAAACTTAGTGTTCAATTGAGCTGGATTGGAAATATAAAGTCTGATGGAAGACCTATTTTAGGGCTTGATGTCAAAGAGCTAGTTAAAATTACTCTAGACACAGTAGGGGAGGAAAATTCTCTTATTGTTCCTGCCCATATTTGGACTCCTTGGTTTTCTTTGTTTGGTGCAAATTCTGGTTTTGATTCCTTGAGGGAATGTTTTGAGGAGTTTTCTCCAAACATTCATGCTATTGAGACAGGGCTTTCCTCTGATCCGGCGATGAATTTTAGAGTGTCTTCCCTTGATAGCGTCACTATTATTTCTAATTCTGATGCTCATTCACCCTCAAAAATTGGCAGAGAGGCAACTATTCTAGATTTAGACAATAAAGATGTTACTTATAAAGAAATAATTTCTGCGATTAAAAATGGTAGGATAAATTCCACAATAGAATTTTTTCCAGAAGAAGGAAAATATCACTTTGATGGACATCGAAAATGTAATATTTTATTTTCTCCTACTGAGACAAAAAAACATCATAATATTTGCCCAGTATGCAAAAGACCTCTTACGGTAGGAGTTATGAGTAGGGTAGAGGAACTTGCTGACAGAGAGGAAGGCTTTATTCCTGGGAATAGACCTAGTTTTAAGTATCTTATACCTCTTGAAGAAATTATTGCTTGTGCTTTAGGGATGGGAAAGAATACAAAGACAGTCCAGAAGGAATATGAGAAGTTGGTTGATACTTTTGGTAATGAGTTTGGTATCTTGCGAGAAGTTCCAAAGCAGGATTTGAAAAAAGTATCAGATGATTTGATTAGCGAAGGAATTATGAGAGTAAGGGAGGAAAAGGTAAATATTACTCCTGGTTATGATGGAGTTTATGGGAAGATTAAGGTCTTTGATGATAATGAAGTAATAAAGATAGGGCAGCAAGCTTTATTTTAAAAAAATAGTTTGGTTTAGATTTTTGGAGTAATATAAAGATATTAAGAATAAATTCTAAGCTCCATCCGCTTCGGGACGCGTAGTACGTTCCAAGGCGGAGAGTTCCAAGCACCAAGGGACGTACTACGTCCCAAGCACTAAATTATAGATAAGTAATGCTGTCATTCTGATCCGCCCGAGGCGGAAGCAGAGCGAAGAATCTCAACCTCCCGATATAACTCTAACGTTGAGATCCTTCTCCGCCTTCGTCTGCGGACTTCGGCGAATCAGGATGACGACATTCTAGATTTTGAGAATTGTAATTTAGATATTATTTGTAATTTGTAATTTGAGATTTGGTATTTAAGATTTTAGTAGTCTAACATTTTAATTTTTCTGGAAAATCAATTTTTCCCCTGGCATTCTTAGCTAACAGTAAATATTTTTATAGGTGTCTTGTGGATAATTGCTTTTTTTAAATTTTAGCTATTTTGTACTTGTTAATTTAAAAATCGCTTGAGCAGGCGGTTTTTTTTAATGATTTTAAAAAGATTATTTGTTTTTTTACTCACGGATTGACTAAACTATAGCGTGGGTTATAATGGAAACAAATAAGTAATAAGTGGAAAGAAGTGGGGAAAAGTGGTAGGAATTGTGGATAACCTATTCGTTCTTCCTCCTTCGCCTGCGGGCTACGGAGGACAAGCCCTTCCTTGTCCGCGGCTCTTAAAATGACAAATTCTTCTTTACTTGTAAGCTTCTCAAAAGTTAATGTTTATTGGAGAATACCAGCATAATCTTGATAATAAAGGTAGAATGCAGATTCCTGCAAAGTTTAGAGAAGACTTAAAAAAAGGAGCTGTTGTTACTCGCGGGCTTGATAATTGTCTATTTCTTTATCCTTTAGAAGAGTGGCAGAAACTTGCAGAAAAGCTTTCTCGTCTACCTCTCTCTCAAAAAAACACTAGAGCTTTTATAAGGTTAATGCTTGCTGGTGCAATGGATGTGAGACCTGATCGTCAAGGAAGAATTAACCTGCCAGATTATTTAAGAAAGTTCGCTGGCCTTAAGAAGAAAGCTGTCGTCGCAGGACTTTTTAATAGACTTGAGATTTGGGATAGCAAGAATTGGGAGAAATATAAGAAAGGAACTGAGAAGGAAAGTGAGAATATAGCAGAAAAGTTAGGAGAATTGGGAGTTTAAACAATTTAAATAATATTTCTTTAATATATTTTTATGAGAGCTTTTGCTACTTCCTCACAGACTAATTTCGATTTAAGAAGAGTAAAAGAACAAAGTTATCTTGACATGGGGCTTAGGTTTGGTCCAGTAAGTTTAAGTATTTTTACTATTTTTCTTCTTTGTGTTCTTTCTCTTTTTTATCTTACTAATACAAACAGTGTAGCTATAAAGGGTTATGAATTTAAAGAACTTGAACAAAAGATACAAAGTTTAAGGAAGGAAAATAAGAAACTTCAATTGGAATCAATCGAGCTTCAGTCAATTCAGAGAATTGAAAAAGAAGCAGAAAAGCTAAAAATGCAGGAAATAAATAAAGTTTCTTATACTTCTCCTAAAGATGGTGGGAGTAAGAGTAAAGTGGTGATTTCATCTAATTAGATTATATTTATCATTTATTAAAGTTTTCCTTTGAGAAAAACTTTAATAGAGATTGCACAGATAGAAAATTTTCATATGAGAAAAATAAAGCGAAAGAAAGATGTACGAACAAAAGTTTTAATGATTTTCCTAATTATCTTCTCGGCTTGCATTTTTTATAGACTTTTTAATCTGCAAGTTTTCCAGCATGAAGATTTTACCGCTTTAGCAGAAGGTCAGCATAGTTTTTATGAAAAACTTTTCCCTAAAAGAGGAGAAATTCTGGTGCGAGATTCAAAGACAGGTGATTTGTTCCCTCTTGCTACCAACAAAGAATTGTTCTTTATTTATGCAATACCAAGGCATATTGAGAGAGAAGAAAAGATAGTAGATGAGCTCTCTCCCTTGCTTTTTGAGTATAAAGAAGAACTAAGCGATAAAGAAAAAAAGAAATTAAATAGAAAACACAGAAATTGGGTGATGTCTGGAAAATATTGGGTGTCAGATGATGGTAAAAGGACTAGCTGTGTTTGGGAGAAAGATGTTGAAGGTTTCAACGAGAAGTTAGATAAAGACAGTGTTCTCTCGAGAGAAATAGGAAGAAGTTTTACTAATTTTAAAAAGAATCTTAAAAATAAAGTTTCTGATAAAGATGATCCTTATGTTGTTTTAGGAAGGAAGCTAAATGATAGACAAGTGGAGAAGATACTTTCCTTTGATTTTGAAGGAGTTTACCTAGAGTCTGAATCATGGAGGTATTATCCTGAAGGTACGCTTGCATCTCATATTTTAGGTTATTTTGGTTATTCAGATGATGTGCTAAAGGGTCATTATGGTATTGAAGGATATTTTAATGATAAGCTTTCAGGCAAGAAAGGCTATCTTGAAACAGAGAAAGATTTAAAGGGTGCTTGGATTTCAATAGGAAAAAGAAAATTAGAGCTAGCAAAAGATGGAAATAGTGTGGTTTTGACAATTGATAGGAAAGTTCAATATAAAACTGATCTTGCTATTCAAAAAGCAGTAGAGGAGTATCAAGCTGAGAAAGGAAGTATTATAGTGCAGGATCCGACTACAGGAAAAATAATTGCTATGAGTTCTTATCCCACGTTTGATCCTAATGAGTATAGTGAGGTACTAGATATTAGCTTTTATAAAAACCCTGCGATTTTTGATCAATATGAGCCAGGATCGGCATTTAAACCTATTGTTATGGCAGCAGCGCTAGATATAGGCATAATAAACCCTTCTTCCTCTTTTTATTGTAAAGGCTATGTAAATGTCGGTAAGTATAAGATAAAAACTTCTACAGGAGAAGCACATGGAAATGAAACTATGACGGAAATCTTAGAACACTCTTGCAATGTGGGGATGGTATGGGTTTCTCAGAAGGTAGGACTTTCAAAAGTTTATCACTATATTGAGAATTTTGGTTTTGGCAAAGATACAGGTATTACTTTAGATAAAGAAAGTTCACCTATAATTAAAGATATTAAAGACTGGAATAAAGTAGATCTTGCGACTTCAGGTTTTGGGCAAGGGGCTATAGTGATAACCCCCTTGCAACTTATCAGTGCCATTTCTGCGATTGCAAACAAAGGACGGTTATTTGCACCTTCAATAGTTAGTGAGATAGTTTACAGTGATGGTACAAATGAAAAAATTGATCCTAAATTTGTCCGTCAGGTTATTTCAGAGAAGACGGCATTAAATCTTTCAGCAATGTTGGTATCAGCTATTGAGAAGGGTTATGGAGATTTGGCTAAAGTGGAAGGATATAGGATTGCAGGGAAAACTGGTACAGCCCAAGTTGCAAATCCAGGCGGAGGTTATTCTGAATCTAAGAAAATTACTTCATTTGTAGGCTTTGGTCCTGTAGACGACCCCCGTTTTACAATCTTAGTTAAATTGGATAATCCTAAGAAAGCCAAGTGGGGTGCAACGTCCGCAGCACCGGTTTTCAAAGAGCTTGCAGAAGAACTTTTTCAATATTTTGAGATACCACCATCTATTAGGAATTAGGAAGTTAGGATGTTAGGAATTAGGGATATTTTACTTTACGCTTTGCACTTTTAGCTTTACGCTTTTTAGACAACTGAATATTTGAATATAAAAGCTGCAGTCTTCTATAGTCCTTTTCCGGGCTAAAAATAAATAAATACCAGAAAAAAATTGATTCTTGCTTTGTCATTTTAATTTGGTATAAAATACTAGTAAGAAAACCTATGGGCTGCAGCTTTTTGCTACCTCGCTTTTTTAGGTTTTAGAAGGCTATTCCGTAACGAATTGGTAGTTTCAATTGTAGGTGTTATACTATTAGTTAAAGAAGCTTTGTAGCATATGATCTAAAATAAACAATATGAGGTCTTTATTAAAAAGAATCTTACAGAGCATTTTAAGAGGCTACTCTAAAAGGATTTTGAGTCGAAAAAAACCTACCATTATAGCTATTACTGGAAGTATTGGAAAAACTTCTACGAAAGAGGCTATTTTTTGCGTTTTAAAAGGCAAGTTTAGTGTTAGAAAAAGTACTAAAAACTATAATAATGAGATTGGACTTCCCCTTACTATTTTAGGTGAAGAATCAGGAGGAGGTTCTTTTTTAGAGTGGTTTTCAATTTTGGGACGAGGGTTTAAGACTTCTTTTCTTAAATTAAAAAAATATCCAGATATTTTGATTCTAGAAATGGGAGCGGATCGACCAGGAGATTTAAGATATTTAACTAGTTTTATTCCTATTAAGGTTGCAGTTGTTACTTCAGTTGGTCCTACTCATCTTGAATTTTTTGATACTTTGGAGAATATTGCAGATGAAAAAGAAGTAATAGTGAGAAGAATACCAGAAGATGGTGCGGCTGTATTAAACTTTGATAATATCTGGGTGAGAAATATGATGGGGGTATCAAAAGGGCAAGTTTTTGGTTTTGGAATTCGTTCTGATAAGGCAGAAATTAAAGCAGAAAATATTAGTGTTGACTATCAAAATCCAGCATTAGAGTTTGATTTTTCTTATAAAAATAAAAAAGCCTATATAAGGCTTGATAAAATGATAAGTAAACATCAGGTTTATGCAGTTCTAGCAGCAGCTTCTTGCGGTATTTATTTTGGTATGAGTTTAGAAGAAGTTGTAAAAAGCTTAGAGAATTTCTCTGGGCCTGCTGGTCGTATGAAGATAATCGAGGGAATTAAGGATGCTTTAATCATCGATGATACTTATAATGCAGCACCAGAATCTGTCTTGAAAGCTTTAAATGCTTTAAAAGGATTTAAAGGAAGAAGAAAGGTAGCCGTCCTAGGTGATATGCTAGAACTTGGTCCTTATTCTAAAAAAGGGCATAAAGAAGTTGGAAGAAAAGTAGCAGAGGTTTGTGATCTATTAATTACTTCTGGAACATTAGCTAAATTAATTTCCAAAAGCGCGAAAAGTCACGGAATGGATTCTAATAAGATAATGGAATTTGAGAATTCAGATGAGGCAAGGATACCCACCCAGAATAAAATTAGAAAAGGTGATGTAATACTTGTAAAAGGCTCTCAGGGAGCAAGAATGGAAAAGATTGTTAAAGAAATAATGCGTTATCCAGAAAAAGCAAGAAGGCTTTTAGTGAGGCAGGGAAGTGAGTGGGAGTAGGCTACTGGGTTACTGGGCTACTAGGACTACTGGGGAATTGAATATCAGTTGTTTCTATTCTTAATTTTTTGCACTTTACGCTTTTAGCTTTAAGCTTTCTTGTAGCCTTATCGGGATTTGAACCCGAGTTTCTAGCTTGAGAAGCTAGCGTCCTAGACCAGGCTAGACGATAAGGCCGGATGTACTAGAGCATTGGATTATATAGAGTAAGCTTTAAGTCTATTATTAATTTATAAATTTATAGCTATAGCAGGGAGAAAATTATAATTAGAAATATGATTTCTTAAAAAGACGATCCCAGAAAGCAGGGGGTCGTCTTTAGTTTATCAAGTAAGAGATTTGAAAGTCAATTATCTATTAATCTGGTTTAGACTCTAACCATTTTGGAGGATTAGGGGTAGCATTACAGGTTTCATCGCAGTAATTTCCTCTGTCTGTCTTATCTCCTGGTTTTTTACCATGGCATTCGTTACTTGCGCCGCAAGGTTCCCAGCAGATACCTGAATCTCCACAAGAACCTGTTTTACATTCTTTTTTAGTATTATAGTAAGGAAGACCATCTGCTTCTACAGTGCAGCCACAGGGCGTATAATCTGGTTTGTTTCTAGTGTTGCAGGTAGTAGGGTTTTGGCAGGTGCTTTCGCCATCGACACAGATACCTTGTAATTGTATTTCTTTACAGACGCCATCAGGATACCATTCAGGGCCACACTCACCACAATCTTCTTCATCTATCCATACTTCTTCCTCATAACAAGCATTTCCTACTCCTTTTGCAAAGACATCTATTCTTCCGTCTGCCCAAGAGATAGCATCAGGATCTGAGGTTATTTGTCCACCCAAAGACT